>Ga0208584_1000015_pt1 | contig 30446 bp, 34 predicted proteins | sample NGESurdeep072012_4_FD_184460 | JGI IMG/M metagenome (GOLD analysis project Ga0208584, IMG submission 184460) | Arctic peat soil microbial communities from Barrow, Alaska - NGEE Surface sample 415-1 deep-072012 (SPAdes) | ecosystem: Environmental > Terrestrial > Soil > Wetlands > Peat ...
CCGGTCGAGTTGTCAACGATCATTTTCCCCGCTATGGCGATGATCGACATCATGAATGAGGAGAGCACCAAAGAGCTAGGAGTCGAACCGCAGACGGAAAACACACCGCTGATGAGGCTGGTTTAAAACCAGCCACCGTTTTCTTTTTTAGATTTTTTTAAGAGTCTCGTTGTTGCACACTTATTCTTTCACAAATAGCTTGGTGCATCTAATGTCAGTCTTTGATCCTGCCTTTTTGAGCAGTAAAAGAATAGTGGATCTGTCTCAGCCCATAACGGCTGATATGCCAACCTATCCTGGGGATCCAAGTCCGAGAATCGAGGTGCTTAGCACTATCGACAAGGGCGGGTCAAACACAACACGCATCGTGTTGAGTGCCCACGCTGGTACGCACGTCGATGTGCCCTACCATCTCCTCGAAAGTGGAAAAGCTGTTGACGAGCTGTCTCTTAAAGCGTTCTGTGGCAGCGCGGTGACGTACAATCTAACGCACAAAGCTAAAGGATCACGCATTTGCCCTGACGATTTGGAGCCGAGTCTTCTCTTGTCAGATGGTGAAATAGCTTTATTCTATACGGGGTCCAACGATTCTGCGATGAACGGGTCGGCAAGGCGCAGTTGTACGCACCTCGATACAGCGATGGCGGATTTGCTGATAGAAAAGCGAGTAAAAGCAGTGGGAATCGACAGCATGTCAGTAGATTCGCTTGACTCATCCGAAAGTGAGGTACATAAGAAGCTCCTCCAAAATGATATTGTCATTTTTGAAAATCTGTCGAACAATCTCCGGCTGTTGGTGGGTAAGCACGCGTTATTCTTCGGGATGCCGCTGAAGTTAGTACGTGCTGACGCTTCTCCTGTACGCGCTTTTGCTTTGTGTGAGAGTGATAATAAGAGCTACTAGACAAAACGTGGGATCATTATTTTTAGGTGCAATAAGCATTAAGAACTTACGAACGAATACTTGCTAGGGAATCTGAAATGAGTGATGAAGTTGCTCTCGACATGAAAAATCGCGAGATTACCGTAGGGGCTCATGTCAAGTATAGCGGCACGCACACGCGCGGAAAGGTGCTGGAGCTGCGAGCCTTTGATAAAAAGACGTGGGTACTCATTGATTCTTCCAATTTGTATTACGATCCAAATCACCTCGAGATAGTCAGCAAGGAAACGATGACAACAGATCGAGAGGTTCAGTCACTTGAAGAGTTTCGTAAACGTTTAGATGAGAAAAGAGAGATGCTTCACGTATCAATGGACGGATTTGATGAGCCTGGTGGATAACCCGCCCGCACGCAACTTGCGATTCTACTTAGTTTTGCGTTCCTTGGTTAATTTCAGTCGTCAATAAACTTTCTAGTCTCTTCAATAACGAATTCTCGTATCTTTTCTATCGTCTCTTTATCTGCCCTGAAGGCGAGCAAATCTCGTGAAGTCACGTCAGCTAGACCAGTTTCAACGTCTGCATAAGCAGCAACGACGTCAGTGTTGAATTTTTCGCACGCTGCTATCATAACCTTACTTGGAATACCGGGGGGCAATACGAGCTCGTAAACGTCTTCGTTTTGACCTTTGGTGTCTTTTTCTGCTTCTTGAGCCATTAGCCGTACTTCTACCTTCTCGTACTTCTAGATATCGACAATCGATCGATCATCGAAAAACCAAGGCAATGGCCAGAAGTAATTAATTTTTAAAGCAACACGAAACGTGAATTCATGTGTAGTTATTACTTTAGCTTCGAAACATTTTTTAAAGACAAAGCTCAAGGCATATCAAATATTCTAGATGATTTGTCTTTATATCAGGAGCAACGCGTGGATACGATACCGAGTCCTAAAGCAGAACTAAGCTTTACAATTGAAGGCTTTAGCAACGTTTGGCGACTTTTAGGAATTCATCCGCGATTTGGCCCTAGCTGGGCTCTTGTGACACAAGATAACAGAGAGGTGACGCACGAAATTAAGGGATCTGTAGGTGACATTTTTAAAATCGAATGTTCCGATTTTGACTATACGTTTGTAACTATCGCAGAGGGGGCGATTCTTAAGGAGATAAATTACATTGTGTTTGAAGATTTCGCGTATTCTATCTCTCGTCGTTGGTATAATATTCTAAAAAATACTGGAAAATTTAGGTAACCTTGATTAAGGTGACTGAGGACGTTTGTGTGGAATTTTTCCAATTAACGCTTATTTAAATTTAGAGCGACGTACGAAAAGATTCCTCACGTTGCTTTTGTTTGTGTCGCTTGAGACCCTACATCGATTCGTTTATTAAGCGACACAAGCATGTTACGCACTGAAAGTGCTTGAGGCTTCAGAGCACAGCTTAATTATTTTGCCCGCTCTTGCGTGAGGCGTGATGACAAGTAAGATTGAATTGCACAAAGCACCTAAGACATATTGCATTGACACTCACAGGGTGATGCCGCCCGCAGAGACATTAAAACGCGTTCAAGCGGCCGTACCAGAGGTTGGGATAACACGAATAGCAGATATTTCAGGGCTAGATCGTATAGGTTTGCCCGTATTTTCAGCGATAAGACCGTCAGCTGCAGACGGGGCCATCTCTGTGTATGCAGGCAAAGGTACGACTGAAACGGAAGCCCGTGTTTCGGTGATAATGGAAGCCGTCGAACGGTTTTCTGCTGAAGTCACTAATTTTAAGGGGCAATTGCTGTTTGACTCGTATGAACACCTAAGTGTAGATAATTTCGCCGTTAATCCCTCTGATCTTATATTGCCAGGCTACCTCACTAAAGATACAAAAATTGAGTGGCACCCGGGGTGGGACATTCTTAACGATGAAGAAGTCATTGTTCCGGCAAATGCCGTTTTTCACCCTTATTCGCCTGTGCAAGGTCATTGGCAGCTCTTTAGGAGTAATACAAATGGTCTTGCATCAGGCAACGTAATGGAAGAGGCGATCTTTCATGGTCTGATGGAAGTAATTGAGAGAGACGCAGTAAGCATTGCAGAGATAAACCGAAACCCCGGTTTAGGTCTCAACGTAGGTGCAGGCCGAGTTCGCGAAATAATCGATAAGTTCGAGCTGCAAGGCGTTGTCGTTCGCCTGTGGTCGCTCCCTACTGACACTGGCGTTCCAACTGTTGTTGCAGCCTCAGATGACGAAAAAATGCGTGATGCTTCTTTGTTGGTTATGGGTGCTGGGAGTCACACCGATCCCGAAATTGCAGCACTTAGGGCACTTACTGAAGTGGCGCAGTCGCGAGCAACGCAGATTCACGGCGCCCGTGAAGACACCAATCGGGAATCTGTAGCTCGGATGATTGGGTATGAAAGGATGAAAAGACTCAATAAGCACTGGTTAGAAGAACCGCGCGAGATGATAGAGCTTGACAAACTTGAAACGATGGCTACTACATCTATCGACGGCGACATTAGAATCGTCCTTGATCGCCTGCAAAATGTGGTAAACAGCGTTATTATCTCTGATATAACAGTAAAAGCCATTGGCGTCCCCGCAGTTCGAGTTACTATACCAGGCTTTGAGGTTTATTTCTTGGATCGGGAACGAAAAGGAACGCGCTTTAAAGAATGGCGAAATGTGACTGCGTGATATTTACAGGCCCGAGTTTGCCTTGGTCCGAAGTGGCTTCTGTTGATCAAAGGATAAGATGCTGCCCCCCAGCGGTACGAGGGGATATCTCGAAAGCGTCTAAAACGGGCGTAACGATTATCGGATTGATTGACGGCGTTTTTTTTAATCGTGCAGCGGTTTCACATAGAGAAATAATAGAGGCAATAAAGTTGGGTGTGACCGTTGTAGGTGGATCAAGCATGGGGGCGTTGCGCGCCTCTGAACTCGACAGTTTCGGCATGATTGGAGTCGGCAAGATCTATAAGTGTTTTAAAGAGGGAGTTATTGAAGCAGATGATGAAGTTGCCGTGGGGTATAATCCAGTCACTTACGAGCCTTTATCGGACCCACTCGTCAATATGCGTGATGCCTTACACGCACTCTTAGACGCTTCAATTGTGAACAGGCATATAAGCAATGCTTTGTTCAAGATTGCTAAGAGCCTCTTTTACTTGGAACGAAGCTTTCCATTTGTGTTAAAGACCGCTGAATTGAGGGGACAGATAGATAGCAGCGATCGTATTAAGATCGAAACGTTTCTTACTAGCTATGACTATGACCTTAAGAAACGAGACGCGAAGCTCGTGGTCGAAGAAGTCGTGCGGTTTTGCGATCGATAACATCAGGTGCGCCCAATGATGGACGAATTCGAATTAAACGTTAATCGCCTCTTTGCGGGATATGCCTGCTCAAAAATAGCTATTTTGGGAATTGGAAATGAACTAAGACGTGACGATGCTGTAGGACTTGCTGTTGTAGATAGGTTAAGTTCGTCTATCGATGATCCTTCGGTCATTGTGCTTAACTGTCAAAACGCTCCTGAAAACTTTACCGGGAACGTCAAACGAATTAAACCAACTTGTATTGTGCTCATAGATGCTGCAGATTTCGGGGCTTTGCCTGGCGATGCGCGCATCTTTCAGCTCCACGACCTTGAAGAATCCTCAGTCATAACCCACAAGGCTTCGCTTGTAACGCTTGGCGAATACCTCCAATCGGAAATAAACTGTAATATTTTTGTTATCGGCATTCAACCAGCAGATTGTGATTTTGGGAGCGGTTTGAGCCCGGTGGCGCGAAGAGCGAGTATCGTGGTTGCGGACTCAGTTAGTACAGCTATAAATCGTATCCGCGCAAAGAAGGGTTGAGGTTACGACTGATGGACATTTCTGAGTTCAGAGATCTACCCTGGATTGTGCCTTACAAAGACATCATTGCTATCGCAGGAACGGGGTGTATTGAGCTTATAGAAACAACGAACTGCTATGGCGGTGCTGCGTGGGCCCGGTATCATTACGCTCAAGCGAGTCCATTGATCGTCAAAAGTCGTGTTTTGGGAAATACGACTCGCTATCTCATCAAAGAGGGGACGTCTCATCTTAAACTCAGAGCGTCTGTATCTGCTGGCGGCATAGAGTCTGTAAAACTGTTGAAAGACACTATTAAGGTGACGTACGCTGGCTTAGGAGGTGGCGGCGTGGGCGCCACAATGTGCAGAGCGCTTGCTCAAGACGTCATCGATTACGATCTCACGCCAGCAGGGGGTAGCAAGTTAAGTCGCGGGACGCTCACATTGCCAAGAAGGTCTCGCATCATCATGGGGGTCGATGACACTGACACCAAAGAAGAAGGTGCAACGTGGTCACTAGTTAACAACATAGCCACAATGGTAGACAGCGAATCTCTTCGCTACGTCTCTCATGCTATTGTGCAGCTTTACCCTGTCAAGGCAAAGACGAAAAACTGCGTAGCAACTGTCGTCGAGTTTGCAGGTTTAGATGACGAAAAACCCATTAAAAAATTTAAAAAACTCTTGGAAGAGCTTTCGCTATCAGATAAGACGGGGATGGCTGTCTTGAAATCATTTAGTGCAGAACGCCTTTTAGATTTCGGTAACGCGACCCGCTCAGGTGAGGTTTCTATCTCTGCGGCTACTGAGGCAGCCAACGCTGCTGGGGTTGAAGTTTGCCTAGGGGGACGTGGCATTATTGGTGCGGTCGCTGCTTTACCTTTTTTCTCGCAATCTGATGAATCAGTAAAGTTAGACAAGATACTGCACGAAGAGAGCTAAGATGCAGTATGAAACAGATATCCTTAATTAGCCGCCGGAAACGACTTTTATAACACGAACAATCCCTGGTTGGACGGGAGCGTCGAAGGGAACTGCAGCATTATCTACAAAAACCAGAACCTCTTCAGGATTCAATTTAAGTTCGTTTAGCAATCGCTCGTAGTCGGAGCCCAAAGGCAAATTCACTTCTCTTTTCTGTTCTTTTAGCTCTACGGTGACACAGAGGTATTCTTTTGGCATCAAATAATCTTTATAGGAGTTTTGCTATAAGAAGCACGCACGTTAATGTGCATGCCGGGGTGGCAGAGCGGACTAATCGGTAACGAGTCCCAACGCGGCAGGCTCGAGACCTGTTGATGCCTTGCATAGAAAAGCCTGCGGGGCTTTTATAAAGGACGCATCGCTTGGGTTCAAATCCCAACCCCGGCGTAAATCCAAAAGAACCAGTCGTTTTAGACAGCAATCAGCCAAATTCAAGCAAATTTTGAAGATAGGCCATAAGCTGCGAGTTTTTGAGGTATACCTCAACTAGAAGTTCTTTGACGTGTACTACATCGGTTGTATCGTTGCCAGTGTATACGTACGTCGGCATCTCAGTCAGCAATTCCTCTACGTCGTCATCTGGCTGCAGCAAAAACAAGTCATTGCGAAAATGATTGTACTTTTTGATGAACTGATTTGCGTCGATATAGGGTTCGGTCAGAGATCGGTCTAATGTACTTTCTAGCAAAGCACATAGCTCAGTGACTGCGCTCAGCGTCTTTTGAAGCTCTACTTTTTTCTTTGGATCTGTTAGCGTCAAGTCTCTGTAAGTCTCTCAAAGCAAAAAGATCGAATGTGTAAAAGGAAGCTGTTTTGCTTAGTAGTTATGTTCGACGGAACTTTTTCCTTGTACCTTACCCAAGATTTCGAAGGCGGTATCCTTCACTTTGTCGAGAGATTCGTCTGTGCTTCGCACGCTTATTATTGCCGTTCCTATACTCATTGAAACCTCGTTTATTTTCTTAAACTGCAAGGGTTTCTCTGCTGCTAAATCGATTTCGTCCATAGTATCAAGCAACACACTATAACTCTTTAAATTTCTAATTTTCGTTTGAACAGAATTTAATGCAGATTGTTGTTAGACTTTTAACTCCAGCGTTATTATTATAGCCGATTAAATCGTGCATAACGTCGATGATAAAGGTAGGGATCGCAGGGGTTCCTCTGGCACTAAAGGGAAAGAGCACGGGAGAAGGCATTAAATACTTATCTGACATTGGCCTCGACGCGCTCGAAGTACAGTTTGTTAGGCGCGTCTCAATGAAGGAAGAGACTGCGCTAGCAGTAGGCGAAATTGCTCGCAAGTCTAAGATCGATTTGTCAGTTCATGCGCCATATATGATTAACCTCGCTTCAGAAGATCCGACGATCATCTCAGACAGCATTAATCGAATAAAGCTCTCGGTCGATAGGGCGAATGCGCTCGGAGCTCAGATCGTCGTGTTCCATTCGGCCTATTATACGAAGAAATACACCAAAGGTGAGACGTTCGAGCTAGTGAAAGACGCCTGTGTAGGCTTGTTGGAGTACATGAACGATGCTCACATTACGCAAACACATCTAGGTGTTGAATTGCTGGGTCGTCAAAGTCAGTTTGGGACCGTCGAAGAATTACAGAAGCTACAACAAGAACTGCCACGCGTTCGGCCTGTCATTGATTTTTCGCATTTACACGCGCGGTGTAATGGATGCTTAAATACCGTTGAAGACTTTGCGCGGGTACTCAGGGCGCTCAGCAACAGAAACCATATACACATCCATTTTTCTGGAATTGAATTCTCAAAAGGTAACGAGCGCAGACATTTGCCTGTCGATCTTAACCAGTTTAAGCTGCTCGCAGATGCTCTCAAGCAAAACGGTTGTGATGCGACGATTATTTGTGAGTCGCCACTCCTTGAACAAGACGCGGCTAAGATGAAGACATTTTTCAAATAATGCCCTAAATGGACTTTGTTTTGTTTTACAGAGCCAAATTTAGTTAGAAAGTTTTATCTATCATAACGCGTTTGTCTCTCTTAGATCCTCAAGGGGGGCGCAGTATGACAGACGACAACATAATCTACGTAGGCAACAAACCTGTGATGAATTACGTGCTAGCCGTGGTAACTCAGTTTAACAACGGAGCCGACGAGGTCTTAATTAAAGCTCGAGGGAGAGCCATTTCGCGGGCAGTTGATGTAGCAGAGATTTCACGAAATCGGTTCCTCACAGAAGTAAATGTGAGAGACATAGCGATCTCCACTGAGAGTCTGAGCACCGAGACTGGTGAAACGAACGTCTCGGCGATCGAAATTACGGTTGGAAAGTAGCTAGCCTTCAACAGCTTTCTTTCTTTTCAGCGCAAAGACACAGGCGCTAGTCGCCTGTTGATCATTATTTAAGCGCCAATCCAGCGTAAGCCATATCACTACTATGTACTAATCCTGACTTGCGCGATACGTGATATTGAGTCGTTAAAGTCCTTTGAGATCTTTTTGAAGCCCTTTCCTGCTTCCAAGCTCAGCTATTGATTTAGAAGCCATGAAGTTTCCGTAAAGACCTGACTCTTGAAGATCTTTGCCAGTCAACTGTCCGTATAAGAAACCCGCAGCAAATGCATCGCCTGCCCCTACAGTGTCATTTATTTTCGAATTGTATGGGGGCAAATACAGACTTTTGTTGTGCGTTACAACGTAAGATCCGCGATCTCCAAGTGTGACTGCTACAATCTTAGTACCCAAGTCAAGGAAAGAAGCTACATCTTCAATTTCAGACGTTCCGGTTAAGGCGTTGGCTTCTTCTTTGTTCAGAAATAGTACGAAAGATCGCTCAATTAGCGGTTTAAGCTCGTTTAGTCCAAGCTTTACATAGATGTTACCTGGGCTAAATGAAATTTTCGTTTGTTTACCGCGAAGTTGTGTAACATATGAGATTTGCATTCTGAGTTGATCAATTCCCATAAAAGAGCTAAGGTGCAGTATCTTGGCTTTCTTCGTGTAATCGTGGTTAGTTGTAATGAACGTGTCGTTGACGCTTGGAAGGATATAAATCGCCCTCTCCCCACAAGACTCTATAAATATTAACGCTGTACCTGTGGCTCCATCTGCTTTTATGATACCCTGCAGGTCGACACCTTCTCGCTTTAAGTCATCTAACAGTAGTGAGCCTTCTCTGTCATTCCCTACGGTACCCACGAACCCTGTTTTGATCCCCAAACGAGTCAAGCCTACTATAGTATTCGCCGCAGAGCCTCCTGGCTGCCTTGTGGCGGAAATGATCCCAGTCTCTCTTCCGGGACTCGCTAAGTCGTCTACCTGGAAAATCTTGTCGCAATTCAGTGCTCCGAATCCTATTACCTCTGAGTTATGTTCCATTGATCTCGTTCTCGGTATGATCGATACCCTTTAGAGATTTAACTTTGTTGCTGACCGCTATTTAGCCTTTTAGAGGTGATTAGGCGAGTCTTAAGGGCTTAGTTTGACCTTATTTCTTTAGCCATTGCTCGGTTGAGTAAACCCCCCCTTTTCGCTGCAACTTTTAACTAGCCATGAGTACTTAAAGTCAAAGTTATTCGCAAAAAATTCAAGGACCTCAGCTTAGCAAATGTATTGGAGAAGAGAAACTTAAAATATGGGTTGCGTCCTTTTTAGGGACGATGTACGTCAGAAATGTCGAAATTACTGGCATTAAATCTGAATCTAGGGACATAAAGACCTTCTTTTTCAATTACTCCTTTCAATTTGCACCAGGCCAATATGTCATGGTCTGGATTCGAGGTGTAGACGAGATACCGATGAGTCTGTCGTACGCGAACGGGATCACTGTTAGAAAAGTAGGCGATGCTACTGATGCACTGTTTAGGATGAATGTTGGTGACTCTCTTGGGATGAGAGGTCCATTTGGCAATGGATTCGCTATTACAAAACTGCCTGCGCTGATCGTTGCAGGAGGCGTCGGAGCCGCTCCATTAGCGCCTTTAGCAGAAATGCTAAAAGGTCGGGTATCAACAATTCTGGGTGCTAAGATAGAGGACGAGTTGTTGTTCCGCGAACGTTTTGAGAGCTCAGGGCCTCTTTTGATAGCAACTGAAGACGGCTCGGCGGGATTTAGAGGCTTGACTATTGATTTGCTTAACCGTGCTGACGGCTATCAAGAAATAGTATCTTGTGGCCCCGAACAGATGATGCGCAAAGTGCTAGATCACGCAGTTGAGGTGCGAGTACAGAGTCAGTTTAGCTTGCAGCGTTACATAAAGTGTGGCGTCGGCTTATGTGGTTCATGTTGCATCGACCCATCAGGTTTGCGCGTGTGTGTTGATGGTCCCGTTTTTACGGGAAAACAGCTGAATGATGGTGAATTTGGGAGATACATGCGTGACGCGACGGGTAGAAAGGTGAAGTTTTGATCGGCCGTTTTAAGGCGCAACAAGAGGTCTTTTTCGGGACTTTTGACGGTAAATACGTGCATCGAAATGAAATTACGTACGAATTTGAGGATGTCACAGTGCTTGCACCGACCTGTCCAAGCAAGATTGTTTGTGTGGGCTTGAATTACATCGATCACGCACTGGAACTGAAAGAACTAGTCCCAGCGAAGCCTGTGCTATTCCTCAAACCTTCGACTAGTGTGATTGGTCCCGGCGAAAATATTGTTTATCCAATTTCGAGTGAGCGCGTAGATTATGAAGGTGAACTTGGGGTGGTTATTGGTCAGCGATGTAAAAACGTAGTAAATCCTGAGCAAGTTATTCTTGGATATACATGTTTTAATGATGTAACAGCACGGGACCTACAAAAGGAGGATGGCCAATGGACTCGTGCAAAGAGCTTTGACTCTTTCGCACCAGTCGGTCCGTTTGTTTCGACTAATCTAGATCCTAGAAACGTAGCGATTAAGACTCGGGTTAACGGTCGATTGAAGCAGAGTTCAAATACTAGAGATCTTATCTTTGACGTTGATTATTTGATAAAGTTTATTTCACGGATCATGACGCTTGAAGCGGGAGATATAATCGCAACCGGCACCCCGCGAGGTGTGGGGCAACTCAGGGCGGGGGATGTAGTCGAGGTTGAGATCCCCGGTGTTGGAACGCTTTCTAATGAGGTTATCAGTGAGGCCGCAGTGGCGTTTTGATGACGAATCGGCATAAACGATGCTTATGAGGGAGTATGACTGTACCAAAGAACTTTGATCATCAATACATCGAGTCAAAATGGCTTATCGCTTGGGACTCGGATATGTATCGTTATCGCGGCGGGGAAACCAAAGAGCGCTTCATAATCGATACGCCGCCACCATATCCAACTGGTAATTTTCACCTTGGAAACTCCCTTAATTGGTGCTATATTGATTTCATCGCACGCTATAAGCGTATGAAGGGCTATGATGTAAAATTCCCACAAGGATGGGACTGTCACGGTCTTCCAACTGAAGTAAAGGTCGAGACAACCCAGAATATAACTAAAAACCAGATATCTCGTGCTAAATTCAGAGCATTGTGCGAAAGCTTGACTCGAGAGAACATCGGTTTGATGAAGGGAACGATGCAGCGCCTTGCGTTTTCAATAGATTGGTCGCAAGAGTTTGTGACTATGGAAAAAGCATACTACGCCAAGACGCAGAAATCGTTTGTGCAAATGTACCAAAAGGGCCTTATCTACAGAGATGAGCACCCTGTAAACTGGTGTCCGCGCTGTGAGACTGCTATCGCCTTTGCTGAAGTGGACTATAACTCACGATCCACCATCCTTTATCATCTTTTTTTTGAAGGCAGCGATTCGGGATCAGTCGAAATAGCTACAACGCGTCCTGAGCTTTTAGGTGCTTGCGTTGCTGTTGCAGTTAATCCGAGTGATGAACGCTATGTCAGCTTAATTGGCGGGACCGTACGAACACCTCTTTATGATGAAGAGGTCGCCATTATAGGAGACGAAGCTGTCGATCCCACCTTTGGCACTGGTGCAGTGATGATCTGCACATTTGGCGACAAGCAAGACGTGCGATGGTGGAAAAAGCACAATCTGCCACTTAAAAAAGTGATTGGAAAAGATGGCCGCATGGCGGATAAACGATACAACGGATTAACCATTGGAGGGGCAAAGGAATGCATTATTGCAGATCTTTTTGACAATAAGCTCCTGCAAAAACAGGATCGCGTTGAGCAGAACGTAGGATTCCACGATCGATGTAAAACACCGATTGAAATCCTTTCTGAGAGCCAGTGGTTTATTAAGATTGATAAGGATGCAATACTCGCTCGAGCAGCAGAGATTGAGTGGATCCCATCGTACATGTTTCATCGCTTGAAGAATTGGACTGAAAGTGTTGAATGGGATTGGTGCATCTCTCGCCAACGCATTTTCGCTACACCTATTCCAGTTTGGTACTGCGATGAATGTGGCAAGGTCATGGTTGCTGAAGAACAGTGGTTACCTTTGGATCCCACTCAAGAGGCTCCCAGATGTGTTTGTGAATGCAGCTCATCGAGTTTTACACCTGAGTATGACGTTTTAGACACATGGATGGACTCATCGCTCTCCGCTCTGAACGCTGCAGGTTGGCCTGAAGCTCAGTATCAGACGCAGTTTCCTACTCAATTGCGGCCACAAGGTCACGATATCATCAGGACATGGGCGTTTTATACAATACTACGGTCAGACGCCCTTGTAGGAAGAAAGCCCTGGGAAAGCGTTTTAGTCAATGGGATGGTGCTCGGCAAAGACAACCAGAAGATGAGCAAGTCGCTGGGTAATATAATCGCTCCAGAAACCGTTATTGAGCAATATGGCACAGATGCGCTTCGACAATGGGCAGCAATCGGGGGCTCTGTTGGATCTGATGTTCCATATAGCACAAATGATTTGAAAGCCTCTTCAAGATTTTTAACCAAGCTTTGGAACATCTTTAGATTTGCTATGTTACATTTCTCTCAAGGAGTCCAGCCGGTCATTTATGGATCTCAAAATCCAAGTGAGATATGGTTAATTTGTAATCTTATTGATTTGGTTGACTCGGTCACCTCCAGTATGGATCGGTTTGCCTTTGACGAAGCTCTTAAGGAAATTCGCTCTTTTGTTTGGAACACCTTAGCCGATCATTATATCGAAGCGGTCAAAGGAAGGCTTTATGAACGGGACGCGTACTGCATTGCTGCTTTGCACCTTGCACTTAATACGATAGTTAAGCTGCTAGCACCATTCTGTCCATTCTTTTCGGAGGAGTTGTTTTCACACATAAACCCCGGAAGTGATAGTGTTCATCTACACTCGTGGCCTGTGCTTTTCTTAAAGCCGCTAGGAGCGATTTCATCCGAATCGACACCTACCCAGGGAGACGTACAGCAGATAGCGATTACAGCGTCTCAAAAAGAAGTCCAGGAAGCACGGCGCACAGGAGAACTCGTCAAAGAAATTATTGCCAGTGTTAGGCGATACAAATCAGAGCAACGTATCGCGCTGAACGCTCGAATTGAAGGAATTTATGTGTATTTGGATCGTGATATGTCTTACGGAGCGCCGGATATTAGTAATGCGCTAAATGCTGATATTGAATATAGGACAGGCGAACCAGATATTAGCGAGTATGTCACTGAAATTGGTCCAAATCTTGGTTCGTTAGGTCCACGTTTTAAGTCTGAAGTAAAGCGTGTGGTAGAGTTAATAAAAAGCACTCCTGCTAAGGAAATCGCTGATCAAATAGCTACGGGTTCCATAATGATCGACGGCCGTGAGTTTTTACCGACGGATTTCATTGTTAAAAAAGAGTGGTCTGTGGAGGGAATGATAGTCGACGTTATTAAGCTAAGCGAAGGGACGATCCTTATTAAACGAATGTAGCGTCAGTCACCACCCTTCGACGACAAGTTCGTACTTTTTCATGCAATTGAGTACTTCTTCATCAGTTAGATCGGAGAACCGTCCATAGAAGCTTGCAACCGCAAACCAGGGACGATTGCTTGTTAGTGGACAAATGTATTCATCTACTTGAGATTTAACGAGCATTTCAGCGTCTTTAGAAGCGACTGGGACCGCCATAATCACTTTTTTAGGCTGGCGCTTTCTAACATAATCGATCGCAGCTAGGGCGGTGTACCCCGTTGCCAGGCCGTCATCGACTATTATAGCTATGCGGGCTGTCAAATCGGGGAAGGGCTTGTTTCCTCTATACCTTTTTTCACGTCGTTTTACTTCTTCAAGCACGCCTTCTGCAATTTTATCGATTTCAACGTTCGTTAGTCCGATATAGCTGATTAGATCATCGTTTAGGACTTTAGATCCGTCTGCTGTAATTGCCCCAAAGCCCGTTTCACTGTTCGACGGAATTGGCAACTTTCGTGGTATAACTAAATCGAGTGGCGCGCGCAGACGCGTCGCTATAGGAAATGCGACTTCAACGCCTCCTCGTGGAATTGCTAAAACCACGGCGTTTTGACCTTCGTACCGCGCTAACAAGTCAGCCAGTGCATGTCCAGCTTGGATACGATCCTTATACATACACGTCACTGCGTTTTGCAAGTTTTTATAGTTATATACTTAAATAAACAGAAACCGAGTTATTCGGTGTAAGACAGTTTTAGTTTGCGTAAACCGTCGATAATTATATAAGACATAGATGTACACTAAAGTATATATATTTACTATGTAGTTAAAATAAAGACAGTGTGGTAAGCATGAAAGACGTAAAGATCTTATTAGATGAAGATGAGATGCCCAGAAGCTGGTACAACATTCAGGCGGATCTACCGGTTAAACTGCCGCCCCCACTAAACCCGCACACTCAAGAACCTGCGACATTAGACGAACTACTTGCACTCTTTTCTAGTTCGCTGGTTAAGCAAGAAGTGGCAACAAGTCGCTACATCGATATACCAGACGAGATTTTGGAGGCATATTTAAGGGTCGGACGGCCGACCCCGCTGTACCGGGCTAAAAGGCTTGAGAACTATTTGAAGACGCCAGCCCGTATCTACTATAAACGGGAGGATGTATCGTTTACAGGATCGCACAAGCCAAATTCAGCTATTGCCCAGGCGTATTATAACAAAATAGACGGCACCGAAAGTCTTGTAACGGAGACCGGGGCCGGTCAGTGGGGCACCGCGCTAGCGCTTGGGTGTTCCATGTTTGACCTTGCGTGCAAGGTTTTTATGGTTAGGGTTAGCTACGATCAAAAGCCTGGACGAAAAACGCTTATGCAGCTCTACGGGGCTGATGTCATAGCGTCGCCCTCAACTTTAACGCAAAGCGGACGGAAAGTGCTTGCGGAATCTCCAAATCACCCGGGTTCTCTAGGGATCGCTATAAGTGAGGCAGCAGAAACGAGTCTGGAATCTGCAAACGCTAAATATGCGTTAGGTTCCGTCCTAGAACACGTCCTGCTTCATCAGACAATCATAGGGGAAGAGACTGTTGCGCAGCTCAAGAAAGCAGACGAAAATCCTGACATTATGATCGGGTGCGTGGGCGGAGGATCGAATTTCTCTGGGTTTGCTTATCCTCTTCTTGGGGATCATATCAGAAACGGTAATGGAACGCAATTTATAGGAGTGGAACCGACAGGTTGCCCGTCACTTACAAAGGGTGAATACAGGTACGACCTCGGCGACGTGGCGGGTTTTGCGCCACTGGTTAAAATGTATACATTGGGACACGATTTTGTCCCCTCGCCGATACACGCAGGTGGGCTTCGTTATCACGGGGCTGCACAAAGCTTGAGTCTCCTAAAGAATCTTGGATATATAGACGCCGTATCCTTTGAGCAGGTTCAGACTTTTAAGGCAGGTGCTCTCTTCACCCGGACTGAAGGCATCTGTCCAGCTCCAGAATCGAGTCACGCGATTCAAGCAGCAATAGACGAAGCAATCAAATGCAAGAAGACCGGTGAGGCTAAGGTAATTGTGTTTAACCTTAGTGGCCACGGGCTTTTAGACCTTGCCGGTTACGAAAAATTCCTCAACAATGAGTTAAATGGAAACGGCAATAGTTCTTGATCATCGAACTTCGATTTAGTTGGAACGTCAGACCCACAGTCACTAAATTGGCCCTTAATATGACAGAAATGTGATCTGATGGATTTTAGGGTGGAAAAGACTCGGCTTTAGTCCTCTTTCCACTGCTCTTCTATTTCGGGGTTGTTTGGGTGATCTTTTGTCTTTCTTTTGAAGACCTTATCACGCCCTTCCATATAAAAAGCCTCTTCAGCAGTTATTTCATCTTCTTCGACAAGCTCCTCTCGACCTTCAGGTGTGTAGACGCCTTCACCAGCGGCGGTCTCCTTGTCCACGACCTCTTTGTCGTATTGATATCCATAGTCAGGTTCTTTTCCCCATGGCTCGTGATCGATCTCTTCAACAACTTCGCCATTTTGTTTTTCGCCGACTTCGTCTATCTTAAGTTCAAGAGAGCCGTCATAGATTTCCGTATCTTCTTTTTCATCGTCCGCTTCAACAACTCTTTGAGCTTTTGACTTAACGAGTTTGTCGTTATTTTCTTCTTCTTCCAAAAAATCTGATCGCTGATCGTCCTGATCCATAAGTTTATCTTCGCTATCTTCGCGAGGCATAATAATCTATAGAAAGATTTAGCACTATATAGTTAAAGGGGTTCAGTTCGCGACGATTTGCTAGTGTCTAAGCATCCACCGCTGTTTGCCGCTTGGCGGGTAGCATAATATGCTCTAGCGGCCCATCAAAAAAAGTTACATTTTTTCAATCCATTCGTTGAATAAATCATATTGTGAGAACAGATCAAAAACGGGGACGTCAAGAGGGTCTTTGAAATAAACTGCGAGCTCATCTACCAGCCCACCTATTCCTTTTTGCTTTGCTAGTTCCATAAAGCGGATAAGATCAATAACCAGGGGTGCAGCTAATATACTATCACACCCTTGCCAAGTGAATTGCATGTTCATGCGATGGTCCAAAAAGCCATTGAACGATATAAAGTCCCAAGCAACTTTGTGATCGGATAGAGGCGGAAAATAATCGATTCGGCTACCCAAATGCGGTTCATATCCTAACATCTTCGGCACAACGCGCGTCTTTGTGATGAGCTTAGATTGTTTATTTTCAGGATGCTGCAATATGCGCCCGTCTAAATTTCCAAGGATGTTGCTACCATACCACCCATCGATTCTTAGATGACGTAACTTGAACATGGGTACGAGTGCTGTTTTGACCAAGGTCTCGCCAGTTTTCCCGTCTTTTCCACAGTGCGGTACGCCCTGCTTTTTTGCCAGTTCCTTTATTGCCGAGATATCGTTCCCCATAGATGGAGTGAAATTAATGTAAGGCATGCCATTCTTGATGGCGCAGTAAGCGTAGATTGCGCTTGCTGGAATCTGGTTTGAGTTCGATTCTATAGCTGTTTCAAAACTTTCGAGCGTGGCATGCTCAGCTTGAGGCGCGAAGTAAGGCTCGGTTGAGGCTAAATTTATAACGACACAATCTTCATTTCCGGCATAGTTTTGAAGATCATTAGATACCTGCTTTGTTGCTTCGCTCAGCGTTTGCTCACCGCAGTCACCAAGAGCCGTTATAGCATTTCCACAGTTACTGACGATGCCACATCTAACTGGTATTGCATCTATCTCCTCTTTCATTTTCCCCAGTTGCGTTGTGTCAAAGGTATTGTTCTCGCTTACGTTTTGGCACATTGCTTCATACAACGAGACGTTTCTGATGTCGTGACCGCCAAACTCTATGTCTTCAAGTCGCGCAAGATTGAGTCGGGAGAACTTTTCGTCCTCAGACGGTATACCACTCGCTGAGCTTAAACCTCGTTTAATCGCTAGAATGCCCACAAGTGTTGTAGTAGCAACGGCGCCTTTGATACCGACGAACCATACCTTCATCGTTGTCGAATCTACCCTCAATCTATAAAAAATCTTTTAAAAAAAGGAGTGGCTCAATACGAAATTTCGCGTCTTTTGCGTCTTATCGCAGTCGTTTAATGGCGCACGGGTAAAAAATAAGAGGATTTATTACGGCTAAATGGAAAGCCACAAACCGTACATCTTAACTACTCTTTCTTCTTTTTATCTTCAGAAATAAAAATGTGTTCGGGCTTCTCCTCTTCTGGCTCGCAAATGCCTTCAGTATCAGGGCCGAGGTCGCACACTTCAAGCTTTTTAATATTTTCCATATCTTGTTCGTGTGCATAGTTTGCGTTGTAAGAATCGGTGTCAGGGGCATTTAGCGTTCCTGTCTTGATATCTTTCTTAAACGTGTACTCTTCTTTTTTCTCTTCGGCCATCAGCTATCACATCATTAACATTAGTGAGGCTTCTATTAATTAGTATCGGTTCAGATAAAGCCTATGAAAAAGACTTGATTGGTTCGATGTATAGCGTAAGTGGTTTGAGTGACGTCTTTCCGAATTGTTCAGCTTATTTACCAACAACCGTGTATTTCGCAAATAATCACTGAATGACTCGCACTTTAATTCAGCTAGACATAAATGTGTGCAAGTGATTTTTAAAAGTGCATATTGGAGATGATTTAATATTAAGTTTCAGACCTTTGAGTTTGAACTTCGTAAGTTCGTTTCCTCCTCGGGAATGCGGGATAGCTACTTTTACAAGCGATCTTGCCGCAACCATATCTAACGTGGCAGATAGTACTACGTGGAGCGTCACCGTTGTTAAAGAGTGCAAGAATCTTTTTTTAAGTAACGCTTCTCTGCGACAACAGGCAGCGCAACTTAGCAAAAAAGAATTTGTTTGTAGCAAGCGCTTCATCTCAAGAACGTTTAATGTTATCGAAGACTGCGACGTTAATAGTTTCGTGACTGCTGCCAACAAGATAAACAGCTCGAAAATTGATGTAGTGAATATTCAGCACGAGTTTGGACTTTACAGCGGTGACTTTGGCAGCTACATTTTGGAATTCATGCGCCGAGTAAGAAAACCAGTAGTCACTACAATGCACACAATCTTGCCAAATCCCCCATCTGGAATGAGGGATGTAGTTAGAGACATTTACGCGTTGTCGGATAGAGTCATCACATCAGCAAATGCTGGAATAGAACTGCTAAATAACACTTATGGGCTAAATAAGAAAAAGCTTGCACTCATCCCGCATGGGGTGCCTGCGGTGCCTTTGGTAGATACAGCGTTGCCAAAACGACGTTTAGGCTTGTCAGGAAAGTTTGTTATCGCAAGCTATGGTTTAATGAATCCAGACAAAGGGATTGAGAGCGTGATAGAAGCCCTACCTTCTGTTATTGATGCTAACCCAAACAAAGAAATAGTATACATGGTCGTTGGAGAGCCGCATCCTGCTCTCGACGAAAAAGTGCGACAGCGTTATAAGGGCAAGCTTGACGACCTCATAAAGAAGCTTGGTCTTGCAAAAAATGTTGTCTTTGTTCAGCGCTATCTATCAAATAAAGAGATGATCGCTTACTTTTTGGCAACTGACCTATGCGCTGTGACAAATACAAATCTCAATCAAATATCCAGCGGTGTACTCTCTCAAGCAATTGGCTGTGGCAAGAGCATTATAGCTACGGAGTTCACTCACGCAACAGAAGTCTTGTCACACGGGAGGGGCATGTTAGTGAAGTTTGGCTGTCCCGAAGATTTAACTGAAAAAATAAATCTATTAATAAGTGATAACGAGCTTCGAAAAGCGATGAGTCGCCAAGTGTATGAATACGCTCAGTCCATTACTTGGGACAGAATCGCCCGCTTGTACTTAGCGGTCTTCCAGCAAACAAGAGCCCCCATCAAACCAACAGCTTCCACGCCCGTTTCAACCTTGCGCAGTCGCGTTGGTCATGAGGATTGAGTAGACGGTGTATTCAGTAAAACTTGACTTTTGGATCTGTCTGCCCAAAAAGCCAGCTGTTCGTTTCAGCAGCAACCAAATTAATTAGTTGTGTAATTTCACATTAACTCAAGTTTAGCCAATGCTTCAGATGACTCCGCGCATACTGTGGTAACGTCACTAAGCGCTTCGCCGAAACATGCTCTTGCCTCGTCATATTCCTTGAGTGAAATCCTTCCTATAGCTTCTGTTAGTTTACGTGCGGTTTGTGCAAAAATAGCATTAGAATGTAGCACTTTTTGTGCAAGTTTTATTTCCATTAAAAGTGAATTTAAATAGGTCTCTAAAATTCTAAGGCCACCAATGAATTGATCATCCTGCAGGCCAATAAGTTGTTCTAGCAGTTGGTTTGCTATTGATACTTCGGATTTTAATTGCTCTCCGTATTCAAATTTTCGTATCAAGTTTTTAGGATCAGCCATGTGTTGCACCATATCAAATTAGGTGGTTCGCGTACATATATTTGATTAAAAATTTGTTAGACGGACTAGAGTGCTTAACGAAATAAGGGCATATCTTGTGAATAACCTTTCTTAGCTATACTCAAAGTAATACAAGGTCATTTAATCTCATTTTACAGCTTTGAGCGCCTCGTTTATTAAAAAAATAGGCAACATTTACGCTATCATTCAGCGTATTTGTTGAATTTAGTGTTGTGCTCGAACTGCCATGCTATATTGAACAACCGTGCTTCATCAAGTTGATCGCCTATGATTTGCAAACCAATTGGCAACTTCCCCTTCTTCCCACATGGAATGGAAAGTGCGGGAATGTTCGCAAGATTAACGGGGACAGTGTTTATATCCTCCTTATATAATGACAAAGGATCTTCTATTTTCTCTCCAATTTTAAATGCAACGTGGGGCATCGTTGGTGCTATAAGCGCATCATGTTTTTGAAAGGCTCTCTTAAAGTCTGCCCTAATCAGCGTACGTGCTTTGAGTGCTTTCAGGTAATATTTGTCGTAGTATCCCGCTGATAGTGCGTAAGTTCCGAGAAGCACGCGCCTTTTAACCTCTTTGCCAAATCCAGATGCCCTATTCTTTGAGAATGTTTGATGCCAATCTTGATCTTTTTTGACTCGGTGCCCATAGATTATCCCACAGTACCGTGCTAGGTTAGACGAGGCTTCTGACATAGCTTGGATATAATAGGCTGGAAGTGCATATCTCAAGCTGGGCATTGATATCTCAACTGCTTCAGCGCCTAAATCCACTAGTATATCTATTGCTTTCCGCGTCGCGTTCTCCACGGCTGCATCGACCCCTTCGCCAAAAAAATCGAGAGGCACTCCAATCTTTAAACCCGTTATATCGTCTGATATCGACTGTTCACAGCTAGTTACCGGCAGATTGAGCGAAGTGCTATCTGCGGGATCGTGGCCGGCAATAACCTCAAACAACGTAGCGCATTCTTTGACTGTCCGTGCAATTGGGCCGATCTGTTCTAATGAGTTGCCATATGAGATGAGTCCACTTCTTGAAACCCTACCGTATGTTGGTTTCAACCCAACCACTCCGCAGAACGATGCTGGACACCTTATGGACCCCCCTGTATCAGAACCCAATGCGAGATCTGCTTCATATGCCGCTACAGAAGCTGCACTGCCACCCGATGAGCCACCTGGTACACGGTTGATATCCCAAGGATTCTTGCAAGGCCCGAAGAAGCTTGTCTCTGTCGATGCGCCCATAGAAAATTCGTCCATATTAGTCTTGCCAATCAAGATAGCACCTTCTGCACGCAGTCTCTGAATAACAAATGCGTCGTAGGGCGGAACGTAATGTTCAAGCATCTTCGAAGCGCACGTTGTTCGCAGGCCCTTGGTTGATATGGCATCTTTGATCGCGATGGGTACACCTGCTAATCGTCCATCCAGTTTGCCTGCGTCAGCTTCTACAGCTTGCCGTCGAGCGCCTTCATAATCAACCGTAATGAATGCGTTAAGATCGCTGCGTTCGATTGTTTTAAGCGCCTTCTCGATATGTTCTCGCTGGCTCATATTATTCGGGGGCCTCTAAAATAACCGCCGTCGACTCGTGGGGCATTAGATAGGGCTTCTTGCTGTGACAGGCTTGGTGTGATTTCATCGGTGCGAAGCACATTGTCCTCCTCTTGTTGTAGTAGCTTCGCTTCGACATCTTCTAGTTCTTCGAAATATTCCAATATGGTATTTAATTGAATAGTAAACTCTTGGAGGTCCTCATCATCAAGCTCAATGCAAGCAAGGCGCGCTATATGTTCAACATCGGTTCTTATTATCATGCTGCCACCAATATGCCTTGTTTTTCCGCAATTGATCGCAAATAAAGACTTAATATACCTCTGCTATTTGATTGATGCATTTTTATACGCGCTAATCTCTGCAACATTGAAGTCACCCCTGTGCCGTACTGTATCGCTTTTTTCTTTCTATAAGCTAGCTCCCATGGCATTACTTGTTCAGCTACCCTTCTTAACACGTATTTGTTAGTCCCGTCATGTAGTTTCCAAGTAGAATCAAGCGCCAATCCGAAAATAACCACTCTTGGATCTAGATATGGCAGCACGATGTCTAACGAATGAGGTGCTACAGCTAAGTTGTCTCGTTCAAGGTTGTCTCTTGCGATGTTAAGTACGTCCCTTTCGAGTGCGTTGTTCAGCATGTCGTTCGGTGCAGAGTGCAAACTTGCATATTTAGAATAACCTGCGAATAGTTCATCAGCCCCTTGTCCAGTTAAAATGGACGAAAATCCAGCGGCTTTTGCTTGCTTAGCTAGGACATAAAAAGGGAGAGCAATAGCGATATCGAGGGGGTTGCAGCTCTCGATAGCTTCAATTACAATAGGCAAAAATATTTCGAGATCATGCGCGTTTAGCTCAATGGTTTGAAGATCTACATTCAGTAAACGTGCTGCGTGCTGTGCACTTTTTAAATCGTGCGATCCTGGTAATCCCACGGTGTAATTTAAGTGACTCGCGCAATCGGGCATCAATTTGCATAGCAAAGTGCTATCGACTCCCCCCGAGAACGCAATGCCCATTTGTTCTTGAGCTACGTCATCTAAAACACATTCGAGCACATTGCGCAAACCACTCACAGGTTCTGATGCGTTTTCGGCCTTGTTCAACAACGTAGAGGAGCTTTTGCGACTCACAGCGATATCCCGCAATCCGGAAATAGTCACTACTGTACTTGGATCAACTCGTTTAGTTTTCTTAATTCCAATTGACCAGAGTGCCTTGCGTTCAGAGGCGAATGCGCAAAGCGTACTCGTATCGTTTATGCCGTAAAACAAAGGACGTAACCCTATAACATCTCTGTCCAATTTTAAAGCAATAGAGTTTGTGATGCATGCTCGAGCGTAGCTTGCGTAATTGCTATCAGAAGCTAAGACTGCAAAACCATGCTGGTTCGATTCTTCTGAAAGTGTCGCGAGACCAAGAGCACTTACAGCAAATTCCATTCCATCAGTTAGCTCTCCACGTAAAGATCGATGTACACTTCCCCTGTATGCGAGCGTCTTGCACATTTTCGGCAAAGCTTCGTGGGCGCATTCTCCAATAGCTCCGACTATTCCAGACACTCGTTCTGCCTCAGTAGCGCCACAACTCGCTCAACTTGCTCAACAGCCGTTCCTATGTAATTCTCAGGGCTAATCATGAACTCAATTTGGTCTTTTGAAAAATGTTCCGCGATGAGAGGTTCTTTAAGTAACGTATCTGAGAAAGAGTCTCCGCAAGCGTAAGCATCCATTGCAGCCGTACGTATAATTTCGTGAGCGCGTTGGCGCCCGATTTTCTTAGTCAGCTGTATCATTACTGCTTCGCTCATGTTCAATCCTCGCATCAGACTGAGGTTCTGTTTGATACGTTCTTCATTGAATTCTAAGTTAGTTAGCACGTCAATGGAGAGCGTAATTATGTGATCTGATAAAATTGTTGTTTCAGGAAAGGTAATCCGCTCACTGGAGGAATTTGTTAAGTCTCGTTCGTCCCACAACGTGTTGTTTTCTAATGCGGGAAGAACAAACGATCGTATGATTCGTGCGAGGCCGCAGATTTGTTCCGATTTAATGGGATTTCGCTTATGTGGCATCGTTGATGATCCAACCTGTTTTTTTCCAAAGCCTTCAGAAATTTCAGCTATCTCACTTCTTTGGAGTGTTCTAATTTCAGTAAATATTTTTTCAAGTGAAGTTGCGATGTTAGCCAGCAGCATTATGTATTCTGCGTGGCGGTCACGTTGGATGATTTGCGTTGCTACTTTTACTGATGCTAGCCCGAGCAACTCGAGCGTTCGTGCTTGTATCTCCCTTCCTTGTTTTCCAAAAGCTGCTTGTGTCCCTACGGCCCCTGTCATTTGGCCTACTTCTATCCGCTTTCGGGATTCGTAAAGCCGGTGCAAATGTCGATCTATTTCCATCGCCCAAACGGCGAATCTCATGCCATAGGTTGTAGGCACAGCAATTTGACCATGAGTTCTTGCTGCACAAACTCGAGCTTTGTTTTCACTAGCAAGGTCAACCAAAACGTTTCTAAGTCGCTTAAGTTTTAACGCGAGAATGCTAAACGACTCTCGGAACTGGAGCGCAAGCGCAGTGTCGATAATATCGTTAGAAGTCGCACCATAGTGTACATAGTCATTTTCAGTTCCGATCTGTTCTGAAATCGCTTTAACGACAGCCATAATGTCGTGGTGGATTTCGGCTTCAATTTCTGCGACGCGCTCACTAGTAACCTTGCTTACTGCCATTTCAATTTCATCTGCCGCTTTTCTAGGGATGTACCCGCAATCAGCTTCGGCCTTAGCAAGAGCTACTTCTACCTCGAGCAAGTAACGGAGTTTTCCGTCCTCGCTCCAAATTTGTTTCATCTCGCTGGAGCCGTATCGGAATTCTATTGGATGAACTGACATCTTTTGCCCTCAGTTTATTGAGTTGCGTAGCATGCGCTATTGCGTCAAACTTTTTTTGTTGAAGAATCGTCGTGACATATTTTAGGTGTACTTACCTTAGCGTGCTCGTACCTAATTTTACAGCGTTGCTGGGGCTACCTGTTAGGAAGTTTATGCGCCAAACTTAACCCCTTTGCCCAGCAGATCAGTCAGTACGGGCATTATATCACGACCATAAATTCGATCCATTCCTCCTGTAGCCGCTATGTACTCGTTGAATACGCTAGTTTGATCAGCGCGAACTCCTTTTCCTCGTATGAGAAATGGAACGGGATCGCCCGAGTGTTCTTTAAGGCTTATTGGAGTAGTGTGATCTGCTGTTATAACGACAAGTGTCTCGTCATCAATTTCCAAATTTGATAATGCCCTATCAACTCGCTCCAGAAAGTGCGTTTTAGCGTTGAAATCACCGTCGTGACCTGCTTCATCTGCGCCTTTTATGTTGAGGAGCACAAAAGTGTGTCGTTTTAGCGCTTCATTTACATTCTTCACTTTCTCATCGATATTTGAATCAATGTGTCCTGTAGCACCTTTAGTGGGTACATATGTCATCCCGGTCAATTTACCAATCCCGATTACTAGTGCGGTCGCTGCAATTACTGCAGCTTTCAAGCCTGTACGTTTTTCAAATGGGACAAGATGCGGAACCGAGCCCACTCCACGAAGCAACACTGCGTTTGCTGGAAGTAGATTTGATCGCGATCGCTCCACATTAACCGGATGATTGCCAAGTATTAAAGAAACCTGCCGCGTAAAATCATTGACAATTTTTGCGGTTCTGCGTGCTGAGGCGTCTTTGGCAATTGGCTTTGAATATAAAAATGGCCCTACATGTTTGGGGTCGGTTTGAGTGATTTTTGGACTAAGCCCCTCCCCTCTAAGTACAAGAACTGCTCTATGCCCTGCAGACTCTTTAAACAAGAACTCACAATCTAGATCAAGTTGCTCTCTAATTGCGTCGGACAGCGACTTAGTATCGTCAATACGACCTGCACGTCGGTCGACAACTATGCCATCCTTGACTGTAGCAAAGTTGCCGCGAAACGCGATGTCGCCTGGCCGAACCTTAATACCGACGCCGGCTGCTTCGAAAGGTCCACGTCCTGTGTACACCTTATTTACTGGATAACCTAATAGCGATAGATGGGCTGTGTCAGAACCAGGAGGCGTCCCTGGTGCTATGACGTCCATAATCCCTAAAATCCCGTCTTGCGCTAGTCTGTCAAAAAAAGGAGTGGTAGCTGCCTTCAACGGTGTCGTTGCTGCAACCGTTGGACGGTCGGCTGCCCCATCGAGCACAACAAACAAGATCTTCTTGGCTACGCACATGTCGGAGCTAGCTGCCAAGTATTGAAATAACGATTAACAATTTTCTATGGTTCGGCCAATATTTTTGTCTTGCTGATTTCAACACGTCGTAATGGGTAAATGATCTTTGATTTTTTGTAGATATCACTTGCAAGTTTTCCGAGCACTACTTCGTGGATAAATTGCTCATAATCGAGATCTTTTGCACGTTCACGTAAGGTACCGTTCATTATATCTCGAATCGCTTTGATTTGAGAAGATCCAGCGCGTTTGATAGTCAGAGACATTGGTTTGAGGTGAACTTTGAACCCGTCTTTTGTAGTAACGATAATGTTTGATTCTACGAGACTTGTTCGCCTTTTTACCAAACTTCTTAAGTAATCTCGCGTAAGCTCGTGTCCAGTGAACCTTGTGTGTGCGGATTCACCACTGACCTCGTTCACTTTAAAATGCATTTTCACGTTCTGCTTACCGAGGTCATTTGTCAGCTCACCGAGGGTGGTGTCCATAATCCTACCAACTAATTTGGCAGGATCATCAGCGGGAGTTGATCCTATGCTCATTTTTCCGAAGATTTCGGGGGTAACTACGTCGTACCATTTCTTTGCTTTCCAGCCTTCAGCTTTTTTCCTAGTCTGTCTTCTCGCCATCCAAATACTCCTTTTATAAGCTTAACGACACTGAATATTTATGACTGCGCTTTGATTAAGGCTCATTCCGATTGTTTCTTAAAGCTCAACCATATATTAAAAATCATACCATATAACATTTTTTCAAAGGAATTGTATCCCCTCTGGCAGCTCTCCAATAAGCTTAGCAAATTTCGGCGGCCAAAATTCAATATCTAAGCCTTTCTGCGCAAAAAAGGCGGCAGCCCATCGTTCCAAGCCGATACCTGAACACCCTGACCACAACTCTCCTTTTTGGGTTTTTACGTTAAAACCGCGAGGATATTTGTCTCCGTTGACGCTTACGTTTTGAAATTCAAGCCACTCGCTAGAAGCGCGCTCACCCCGATACGGCAGATAGGCCTCATAATCTACGGTGCCAACTGAAAGATCAGATGAAGTATCCAATAATCCCTCTTGGGCCATAAACCATGGCGTTACGCGTGCCTTCCTCCATTCGAGGTCTAAGATGTCATTAAAAATGCGTGTATAACGTCTTTCAAGTTTCTGAGCTTCGTTACTTACTTGGTTTTGGTCACCGACCCAGACAATTTCAATCCTGTGAAACTCGTCAACACGTTCTATACCGTGTATACCGCCACTTTCATAGCGATGTGACGTGCCCGACCGATCGAATACCTTAACAGGAAGTGATTGAGAAGAAATTGTTTCACCTTGCAAAAAAGGCCAAAAAGATGGGCATTGCGCGTAACACATGCCGCCAATAGGGTCATCGATTTTCTCTCTGATCAACGTTAATGGTATCTCATTAGTGACTTTATAATAGTCGGTTACCTCCTCCCAATAATCAGGATCACGCGTTTTAGGACTTGAAATATAATAAATTTCTGGATAGATGCCGCGTGCGTGCCCAGATCGTTTCCAGACTTCCCACGGAACCATCTTAGGAAAAATCATCTCTGAATAGCCAAGTTGTTTAATAATCTCCTTTTCGATAACTCGTTGAAAAGTGCTGAAAACTTTCGTTATTTGAGGGCCGAAAATCCATTGCCCTCGACTCATTCCGTGCTTAATCCATTGGCGCTTTTGTAGTACCTCAGTAGGATCGAGTTGAAAGAAGACCGTTTTTTCCGGGCTTTTCCAGATCAACTCCCAATTTTCAAGCTTTGTTCCGTGCTGTTCTTGTTTAATCTTCTCTTCAACAAGACTCACTATTCGGTCTGGTATCTTGTTCTCTACGTCTTGTTCGCTAACCAAAAGTTTTAACTTTAACACTTTGTTTTCAAATGATACCTCTTGCACAAATGGGAGTTTGAGATGCACCGGAGTTTCGGCCTCAATTAGGATTGTAAACTCTTCAATTTCATAGCCTCTGATGCCAATCCGATATTTAGGCCCGATAATCGTCCCTAGGGCTTTACGAAAGCGTAAAAGTGCTTCGTGCGACCGAGTGTATCTGCCGCTGACGATTCTGATATAAAGCTCATTAGCGTTTGTATGCCACTCAATTATTCTTCCTGCTTCATTGACAGAGTTGCTTGGCACACCTTTGATGAAAAGTACGTTGTTCGCAGCTTCTATTGCTTTTTGCAGTTCGAAATCTGCTTCTTGTGGGAGATTGTCGCTGAACTTCAGACGAGCTTTTAAATCAAACTCCATGTTGTACACCTTGTATGTCGTCTCCAAAAGGAGTCGGGCTAAGCTTTAAGGCCTCGGTTACGTTACGCTAGCGCTCTAGGAATAGTAGCATTTAATATCTATATACCGGTCTCGGCTACGCTAGCCTGCTCTGCAGTCCGAATATGAATATCAAGTTCTTAACTCTAGTGCTTTGCAGTGAAAAGTTCCAAATTAACACGCGCGTGTTTTGCGTTTTTGCAGAGGATTTTTACGATGCGATTTAGATCACCTGGTGCAAAAAAACATTTGTCAGTTAATGGCGTGGTTGTAGGTGTCGACCTAACCGGTTTGGCTAACTACCTAAATTTGCTTTAAAACGCGTTGCGAGTGATAATTCCTTAAAAAAGTTTATATTGTTGTCAAGCTTACAAACGTTAACTGTTTATGGGACAATATCCGATTATCAATCGCTGGAGGTCATAATTCTGCGAAATACTTTCTCTAAGATGTTAATCGAGTCTGAGCTGCGCAATCCGACGTGTGACTTTCTTTTAGAGAGGCAAAAAATTGAGTACCGAAAAGAGCTCCTTACCAGCCGAGCGTGCCGAATCAACGTCAAACGATCGGAAAGGAAGAAACAGGCACAAACTGGGATGGGGTACTCGGAGTTAATTGAGCTATCTGCAAAGAATTGCTACTTTTGTCCGACGAACATAAAGACAGCAACGCCAATGTTCCCTTCGAGTCTAGTGTCTGAGGGCAGGATCAAGGTAGGCGAAACGACGGTCTTTCCAAATTTGTTTCCTTTTGCAAAATATCATGCTGTAGCAACGGTATCGAAAGAGCATTTTTTAGGGATTGACGAGTTTACGTTGAAGCAGATTCAAGATACTATTAAAGCAAGTATCGAGTACTTCCGTGCAGTTGCGTTAAGCGACAAGAAAGCCGTATTTCCAATCTTCAGTTGGAATTTCTTAGCGCCAGCGGGTGCGAGCGTCGTCCATCCGCACGTTCAACTTACTGTCGATGAGCAACCGACGAACCTCGCTTGGCTATATTTGTCAGCATGCAAAAAATACTTCAAGCAATACAAGGAAAATTATTGGCATCGCTTGCTCGAAATCGAAGAAAAAGAAGGTGCTAGGTTTCTGGGGAAGATCGGTAGCATCTCTTGGATCACAAGTTACGTACCCCTTGGCAATGACGAAATCTGCGGGGTGTTTCACGATGCCTCATCGCTGTATGAGCTAGATGAAACTGCCATTTCTGACTTAAGCAAGGGACTAAAGAGAGTTTTTACAGCATATTCTATATACGGGGTACATAGTTTTAATCTAAGCACGTTATCAGCTTCAGGTGAAGATGAGAGCTTCAGACTCGTCGTGCGGATCATCGCTCGGCCGTACCCGCAGAGCTATTACAATAACGATTCGGGTTTCATGGAAAGACTTCATGAAGAGGTTATTATCGAGTCTATGCCCGAAAAAGTTGCGTCCGACTTTAAGGAGTACTTCGGGTAGCTTTGGCTTCAGACACTAGAACCATATCTTTCAAGGATTTTAAGCCGAGCTTGTCAGATGATTTAACGATGCCGAGATCGCCCTCTATAAAAAAGGCTGGAATCTCAACTATCCCTTTTTTATAAGCTATATAAGCTCGGTGATGCCCGTCAATGATATGATAGAGGAGGCCCCTCTTAGCTACTACAATGGGGTAAATTACCCCTTGCTTAAACTGCTGTTTGCGAAGTGTGAGTTCTGTTGGATCTAAGAGCTTTTGAGTAGGGATTAGAGATGCGACTTCAACGCGGATGTGTCTTAGAGTAACGTTCGGGTGAAGCGTTTGAAAAAACGTGAAAATACGCTCAACGTTCTCAGAGATAATGTTCTCAATGCTCGCACGAAGCATATCAGTTGCAGTCACGATGCCTACAACCTGCTCACCGTCAACGATAGGAACGTGACGGATATGGTTGTAAGCCATTACGCCTGCGACGCTAACGATGTCATCATCAAGTTTTGCGGTCACTGGGTTGGCCGTCATGAGTTCTGCGATTTTTTCGTGCGGTTTAGCAAGAATAAGATCGGCACTAGTAACAACCCCGACTAGTCTACCATCGGCGACGACGGGAAATCCTTGGTGACCGGTTTTTGCTATAAGAGCTAAAGTGTCTGCTACGGTTGCTTCTGGCTCTAAATCAATGACGGGGGCAGATATATACTCGCTTATGCTTACCATATCTCTCGTGCTTCTTGTGAATAATATCAGGCAGCACTTATCCAACGCAACCAGAAGAGCCGTTCAAATAGTCTGGTTTACGCGCATCTTTGTACCATACGTCACACGATCGATGGCATTCTCGTAAACGAGGGTGTGCTTCCGAGCTATATTTGCCCAAATTATGTGGTTTGCCACGTAGTCTCGCGCGTGCCCGCT
>Ga0208584_1000016_pt1 | contig 28409 bp, 29 predicted proteins | sample NGESurdeep072012_4_FD_184460 | JGI IMG/M metagenome (GOLD analysis project Ga0208584, IMG submission 184460) | Arctic peat soil microbial communities from Barrow, Alaska - NGEE Surface sample 415-1 deep-072012 (SPAdes) | ecosystem: Environmental > Terrestrial > Soil > Wetlands > Peat ...
AGAGGAAGAGGAATAGCACTTGTTGCGGGAGCGAGAATGGGACAAGCGAGGGCCGAGCAGGCTGCCGCACAGCAGGCCGCACAGCAGGCGCCGCAGGCTGCGGCACCCGCCAGCACCGATACCGCTGCAGAAATACAGAAACTGGCAGATCTCCACGCATCGGGCGCACTGACGGACGAAGAGTTCGCCGCGATGAAGAAGAAGCTCCTAGGATTATAGGGGCATCTTCCTTTTTTTATTTATTCTAACAACATTTCCCGATTAAATCGCGGGAGTGAGTACGAATTACTCGCAGGCATAACGCACAGCAGCAGGCGGAAGTTCGTCGCATTTCTATTTTTTTTTGTGACCTTATTGATTTCCCAAAGCTCGTGAAAGCCAAATGGCTTGCCGGTTGACGCACTAAAAAACCTCGTTTAAGCTCGCCCGTGAGCTGAATCCGAAGCCGCCTCGCGTGTCGAGTGTCCGGTTAAGGAGCGCTAGCCTCAACTGAAGGCGGATGCTCTACAAGCGCATCTTCTTCCTTTCGCTTGTCCTGGTAGGTCCGGTACAGCGCGAGGGCAAACCCGTATACCGCCGGCCCTACAATAACCCCGGCAAGCCCGAGCGCTGCAAAGGGAATAACGTACGCGAGGAGGGCAACGGGTTTTGGTATGCCCGCCCTGCTCCGACGCCCCAAGAGCGGTATCAGGTAGATACCGACGATGAGTTGGAATATGATGATGCTTAAGATGAGCACCACGATTCCTTTTATTGGGTCGCCGATAACGAAGAAGTAGAGCGAGACGGGGACGTAAACGAGAGCCCGCCCAATGATCGGGATGACCCCGATAGTGAGCATGAGGAATCCGAGCGTAAACGCATAGGGCACGCCGATTATTGGGAAGAAGATGAGGGCGACGATACCGCTGATCACAGCTGCAAGAATATAGTTGACATAAAGGGCGTGGTATATCGAATTGAGGTGACCTAAGAACGCGTTCACGGCGCCCTGGTGATTACGAGGCGCAAGCCCCTTAAACTCCGCTACGATGTGATCGCCGTTGATGAGCAGGTACCAGACCAAAAGGGTAACAATGAACAGCTGGAAGAGATACAGCGGCGCTGCCTTAATAATGCCTTGTATGATATCTAATGCGGCAGTAACGAATGCGGTGAGGATATTTGATCCCGCCTGTCCCGCCCCGGCCGTGACGTTTGTCACTACAGGAACCCCACCCAAGCCAAGGGAGTATGCTAACGCGTTGCCCAGTGTTGTATTCGCCGTTCCTGTCGCGACCGAAAAACTCGTCAGCTCATTTGCGAGTATGTAGACGACTTGGAAGATCATCACCAAATATAGGACAATAATAAGGAGCATGACGAGGAACGACGACAGCACACGTCTATGGATACGTCGCTCAAGCCACCGCGCCGGGAACCAGAGGATGTACGCCGCCCAGAGCGTGAGGAAGATGACGTTGACCCACGGCCACGAAATTAACAGAACTAAGAACGTGATGAAGAGCGCAATGAGCAGGAGTACTGTGGAATAGCGCCGTTCTGCAAAGAAGTTGCCAATGTCGATCACTTCTTCTTTCCGTCTTGGTTCTCAGATCGCACCGTTGCACGATCGAAAGTAGAAGCGTATTTTACGTATATTAGGGTTCTGATTTTGGTCTGCCGTTGGATGACGTGACGCGCGACTTCGAAAATAGTAGAGGCTATAGTCCACAACGCACTTCCGAACCCTAAACTTGACGTTTCTTTTTCATGAGCACAAACTACGTCATCACAAAGCGAGGTGAGCAGACCGAACGATGAGATTCATCCTATTGGCCAAATATCGGTCGCAGTGAGTAGCGAAAGGCGCCACGCTTTTAGATTGCAAATAAAACCGAGTCAAATCAAAAAACTAATATATAGACCGGACGTCTCTATTCTTAAGTTTTGAGGTGCCGCGCGTCTACGCATGCCTAACAGAAGGAGGACTAATCATGGTTGACCTCACCTTTATCGAAAAAAGAAGTGGTAACCTCCTGCTCTATATCATCGTCATTGCGATTGTACTCTTGCTTTTATTCATGGTCTGGCCGTGGAAGACCGCCTTGATCCTGACCCTCTGGGCCGGATATGTCCTGTGGTGGCCAACAGTATGGCTCGAAAAGTACATTCATCGGCGCGGGTTAGCGGCCCTTATCGTTATCATCGTTACGGGCGTTATCCTGGCATTCGCGCTGATTAATGTAACAGTTATCGTCGCGCAAGAACTCGCGCAACTAGTGGCGGGCGCCTCAGCGAGCTCGAACGCACAGTTAAGCCAGGGACTCACCAACACGTTCCGGCTTGCTAACCCTGATCTGGCGAGAGCGGGGCCTATAGTCGCGCTCACAAGCGCGCTGGCCGCTGGCGGCGCTGAAATTGTAACGACGTTCACTCAGACCGCACAAGGTGCCGTGCGGAACGTTCTATTCAGCATTCCGCTGCTATTGGCACAGCTCATCATCGTTTTCTTCCTTCTCCTAGGCATCCTTTATAAAGGCGATTCCATCGTCAACGACTTTAAAGGCGCCGTTCCAGCAAAATATCGATCGACGGTCAATCGATTCTTGGACCACCTCAATCCGATCTTCTACACGTTTTTCGTTATATACGTCGCTGTGGCAGTCCTTTGCGCGATCCTGGCGGTCATAATCTACGGACTTCTGGGGGTGCCATATTTCCTTACGTTCGCAGTCTTCATCCTATTTATCGGCCTCATTCCGTCCGTTGGACGCGCCCTCATTTACATCCCGCTCTCGATTTGGCTCCTTATTCAAGGGCAGACCCTCACGGGCCTTCTCGTGCTAATCATTAGCATCGTCGTTTTTGAGCTGATCCTTCGATATACGATCCAGCCAAGATGGATGCTACGCACTGGCAGGGTTCCGAAACCGCTTTCACTCATCGCGTTCACGTTTGCTCTAGCGGCGTTCGGCCCCATAGGATTTGCGATCGGGCCTGCGATCATGGGCTTCGCGCTTGCTATGTGGAGAACGTGGAGGGACATCCAAAGAGAACAGGAAGAACAAGCGCCAGCCGTCGCACAGGCAAGCGGGTCGTGAGAACAATCTTGAATTTTTAGTCACGAACTAGTGTGAATGAAAACCTTTCCCTCCAAGCCTGATGTAGCGCGGCGATTGGTAGACCTCAAAGATAAGCTGGCCGAGGGTTCATCAACCAGATTATAAGCAAACCAGCCGGTGAGCATGAGCTGAACTATCCCTGCTGGGCGCTAAAGAACAGAAAAGGTTTTTTTCAGCGCGCGGCGCATAAACTTGCTCTTATTCTGCGAGTTTGCTAGGAACCCTTCATTCTACGGTTTGCAAGCTGAGGTTAGCTTCGCCAGAAAACAAGTGCGTGGCTTTCTCTTCATTCTGGTATTCTTGCTTAATTTTGTAGGTCGTCAGTTTGAGTTGTGATCTAATCTCATGTAGACTCATCAGGCAGAGCGATCGCTATGTTCGTTAGGTCATTGAGCGGAATTGCTCACCGGCGTGAGTGACGACCTCAATGAACAGCTAGGACGGTCCAAATATTGGGAGCTCTTCGGTACCGAGAACATCTTTTTTGCGCGAGACGAGGTGGGCTCATCGACACTTGAGGCTGTTGCGCGAGCCAACGATTGGCTCGATTCTGAGCGTCTATAGAGAGTGGTAGTAAGGCGAAGCGGGGGTGAGTTTACAAAATAGTTAGGCCTAGAGCTGTTTACACGTTTCAAGGAATATTCCCGCATTCGCCGGTATTTATGGCAAAGCAACCAAATAATATCCTTCATTTATATTGATCAGGCCCGGAGCAAGGGTGATATCTTCCAAAAAAAGATACAAAAAATAGACGTGGACAAGTAGATAATTTTGTGTAAAAACAGACCCTATCTTTCTTAGTCCGAAGCCGCTCCGGCCTTAAAAAAATAATTAATGCTATATACTTCGAAGTATTATACCAAGAATTAGCACAAAAAGGACAGTAAGAGGGGGCCTAAAAACAACGGTTTGTTCTGCGTGCTTATTGATTTCTCAAAAAAAATTTTGTTCACCTTTACGGATACGTGAATATGTATAACGAAGCGGACATATTACTATGGCCGGCCATATTTCTACGGTGGCTTCTTAGGTGTTTCGTCGATTATTGTTACGCCGGTATCATCGCTAAAGTAAACTAGTTCTTTCTTCTTTGGTTAGTTAATCAAAATCAAACTTTTTCGACTTTGTTTCTATACGTTTTTCACACCATAAAAAAGACCGGCTGGCCAGGATAGGAATTTTAATCGATATTTCTGGGCTAATCGCAGCAGCACTTGACGACCAATCTTTATTTTCTAGCCCGAAAGTTTACCTCAGCACCTCAAGTAGATGTTGACATGACGCATCACCCCTGCCCTACGGCTGTTTCGTGACTGCGAATGCCGCGTTTCAAAAAACTATTTTTTAGGCGAAACGGCATGCCAGAGGCGTAATTACTCAAGCTCAGCTATCATCGCTGTTTTCAATCAGAATCGCTTTGCGTGCGCTCAGGCAGTAGCAGTACCGCTCCAACGAAGAAGCATAGCGCGCCAACAAAAGTACCTAAGTTCACGAGTATTATGTTTCGCGGGAGGGCCGTCGTCGGCACTACAAATGACGCAACCGCCGAGACGCCGAAGGCCACAGAACCGGCCAAGTTGAGAGCCGTGATCCGCCAAGACAGGCTGTGCAACCGCCAGCAGGCAAAGGCGTGACACACTTCAACCCACGCGAGCCCGCTCGCCACGAGAAAGCATAAAGAACCAAGCGTGTCGGGCGCCCAAACGAGACGGTCAACTTGACTGACTGAGAGGTTTGCACTCAAGGCGAAGAACGTCGTTACGTTGAAAAACAGCGTGCCGACGAACTGCACGAGCGTCGACCACCAGTCAATTCGTCGGGGCTCAAATGTAAGAAAACGGAATTTCTGTCGATAATCGGCTCTTGGAGGATCTTGGTCGACATTTACCACCTCCAAGTATTGTAAAAAAGCTGCGCTTGTAAACCACAGAGAACCAACAAAAAAGGTAGCGGCGTCGGCCACCACACCAACAGCAGAGAGGTATCCAGGCAACGCGCCAACTGCGAAGCAGGTTGCGCCTACTGCAAAGAGGATACCGATCCACCAGCCAATCGCGCGTGGCGCCCACCACGTTGAACCACGATCGACGTTGAGGTGCGAGTGTCGCTTGCGGCGCACACGCGACGTCAGCGCGACACGGACGCGTTCCGACTCTTCGAAGATCTCACTTGTCATAGACGGTCCAGTTCCGTCGACGGGCATCCCGTCTGCATCTTCGGTCGGTTTGTTGTTTCGGGTCCCAGAGCATTGACGCTGCAAACACGTTAAAAAATCTTAATAAGCTTAACGGTTTATATTTCGTGTCCGAAACGGTCGTGACGTTCGAGCTACATTCGAAACTGAATACGACTGGCTCAAGAATGCTCGACTGAAATTGAAAGGAGATTACTCCTCAAAAACTAGGCGTTGTATTGAAAAAGGCGATTTTCATGTTATCAAAAAAGGTAGATTTGAGCACGAAAAAGGAATCAGAGACAGACTATACCACGACATACGGCCGACGCTATTTCGACCAACCGGTGCCGAAATATGCCATGCCTCACAATGGCATGCCTGCCCGCGCAGCCTACCAGCTCATTCATGATGAGCTGAACCTCGACGGAAATCCCGCTTTGAACCTTGCCAGCTTCGTCACCACGTGGATGGAGCCGGAAGCACACCTGCTCATCGCAGAAACCCTCGACAAGAATTACGTGGACAACGATGAGTACCCGCAAACCATGGTTATACAAGAACGCGTAGTCAACATGCTCGCCCGCTTATTCAACGCTCCTGAAGACTGCGAGTCCATCGGGACCGCGACGATAGGGTCGTCGGAGGCTATAATGCTCGCCGTGTTGGCGCATAAGTGGACCTGGAGAAAGCGCCGACAGGCAGAGGGAAAACCGCACGACAACCCGAATATCGTGATGGGAGCAGACGTCCATACGGTATGGGAGAAAACCGCCCGCTACTTCGACATCGAACTGAGACTGATTCCGCTCCAAGAAGACACGTATATTATCGACGCTGATGAGGTGGCGGCGCAGGTTGACGAAAACACCATATGCGTTGCCGCGGTTCTAGGAACCACGTTCACCGGACAGATGGACCCAATCAAGGAAATCAACGATCTCCTCGTTGACATAAAAAACACGAAAGGCTGGGATATACCGCTTCACGTCGACGGGGCAAGTGGCGCGTTTGTCGCACCCTTCGTTCGGCCCGATCTCGAATGGGACTTTAAGCTCGAACAGGTGAAATCAATCAATGCGTCCGGACACAAATATGGCCTGGTTTATCCTGGGGTCGGGTGGCTCGTGATGAAGGATAAAAACGATCTTCCTGAAGAGCTGGTATTCCGTATCAATTACTTGGGAGGGGAGATGACGAACTACTCGCTCAACTTCTCTAAGAGCAGCTCCACCATTATCGCGCAGTACTATAACTTCATACGCCTCGGCAGAAGCGGCTACACTGATATAATGACGAACATGATGAACAACAGCCGTTACCTCGCCGAAAAGTTGGATAAGACGGGCAAGTTTGAGATCATCAACAAACAAAAAACACTTCCTCTAGTAGCATTTCGTTTGAAGGATGCGGAGTTCACGGTCTTCCAGCTCTCTGACAAGCTCCGGCAAGAAGGCTGGATCGTGCCAGCTTACTACCTTCCCGAGAACGCACAGGACGTCGCCGTTATGCGGATGGTCATTAAGGAGAATTTCAGCAGAGACATGGTGGAGCTGCTCTTCAGCGACGTTATGAAAGCGTACCAAAGCCTCGAACAGTCAGAAGCTGAGAGAAAAGAAGGCGCAAAGGGCGCGGAGAACTTGAGCCTTTTGTATTAGGGCCGGCATTTTGTTACCAGCGAGGTGGTGCCATCGGCTTAGAACGCCCCTTAGATCCAAGGCGATGAGCGCTCTAGTGGCTAATGCGTACTTGCGACCATCGAGTTTGTAGAAAAAAAAGTAGGAGGGTTGTTAACAACCACTCTCATGAAATCAACTATCGGCTGGCTTCAAGTTTAGGCTGCTTTTACCATAGCTGAACAATAACCTCACTTTGGCATCAGCACAGAATCAATAACGTGGATCAACCCGTTGGTGCACTCTATATCAGGGTGTATCACTTCAGCGTCATCTATCTTAACGCCTCTGTGAAAGAGATGATGAACTTCTACCGTGAGCGACTGGCCGTTCTCCGTCGGTATTGATTTCATCGTTTTCAACGCGTTTGCTGTGTACTTCCCTGACGCCACGTGGTACTTGAGTATCTTAGTAAGCTCTTTTTTGTCTTTTAATACGCTTTCTAACACTCCTGAAGGCATCTTTGAAAATGCTGCATCAGTCGGCGCAAAGACCGTGAATGGACCCGGCCCGCTCAGCGCAACTACAAGATCAGCAGCTTTTACTGCTCTTACTAGCGTCGTAAAGTTCTCGGCTGCTATTGCGGTTTCTACGATATTTTTCATTCTTTCAATCACCATTTTTTTATATAAAGTCAAACTCACTTTATCTTCCACGTATTTCTACTTAAGTGCTAGAATAACAAAACAAACAGCGATTTCATTATAAAAGCAATTGCATCGTCGGCAGCATCTAAAGTAGTCGATACACGACGCAGTTCGGTTAGAGTTGATCTCTCACACGATTTAATCTGTTATAGTGTACGCGTTGAGCCGCCGAGGCCCCTCCTATGCGCGAGTGCGACAGAGCTACGTTAAGGGAAAAAGAACAAGGTTTCCTTCCCGGAAGTTGCTCATAGGGCGTCGTGACGCTTTCAAATATCTACAATAATCTCGTTTCTTCTAAAGATGCCAGGTATGAACGGCGGGTTGTACAACGCGACGATAAAATTTGATTTTGGCACAATGCCGTTCCTTGAGAGCCAAGCTCTAAGTTCCTCGGTCCTCTGAGTTGCGAGCTTATCGTGCACGCGGCCTGAGAATCGTGTCGCGGCGGTTCTCCGGCTCTCGACGACCTTAAACGTGATCCGCGGATCTTGCGGCTCTGGGAGCGTCTCGAGCGTAAATTTCGATGGCATGGCGAAGGAGACTCGGTACACGCCTTCCTTAGTCCGTTCTTCAGTTACTGGCGCAGTCATCGATATCTTTTCTGACGTCACCGGGGCCATCATAGGGATTTCCTCGGAGCCTGATACCTTTTCCTCGGACACAGGCGCCGTCATAGAGATTGCTTCCTTCTTTCTGTTTCCTCCAAAAATGTAATGAGCAAGAATCTCAAATCCGTTCCTTAACGCACCGTCAAAATCTGATTCCACCTCAACTTGGGCTAGAATATATGCTGCGTACGCTCTAATCTCAAAACCATCTTCCTTTTTTTCAACATTGTATAAGGGGCTCTCTACCATCGTCGTCTCCTCCATTTGCTGCGTTTTTCTTTTTTTAAGAGTGCGACAGAGTTCGCTTCGCGTTGTAATATGCTTTACCCGTTAAAACGGCGTCGAATCATTCCACTGGCGCTGTGTTGCCCCGACGACATGGCATGTGTGTGCTTTCATACCTGAGTGCTCGTCGATTCTCCCGTCGGAAGAAAACGAGTGGCAGAAAACCATAGCGCTACGTTCACCAAGCTTATGAGTACGGGCACTTCAATCAGCGGTCCAATAACAGCGGCAAACGCTTGACCGGAGTTAATTCCAAAGACAGCGACAGCCACCGCAATAGCAAGCTCGAAATTGTTGCTCGCTGCAGTGAATGCCAGCGTGGCCGTCTTAGCATAGTTGATCCTGACCCGCCAGCAGACATAGAAGGTGAGAAAGAACATGACGACGAAGTACACAAACAGCGGGATGGCAATCCGCACAACGTCAAGTGGCAGCGATATAATGAGGTTCCCCTTCAAAGAGAACATTATGATGATAGTGTATAACAACGCTATGAGCGAAACAGGTCCGATCTTCGGGACGAAACGCGTTTCGTACCATTCCCGTCCTTTGAGTTTCAACCCTATGTAGCGGGTAACCATCCCTGCAACGAACGGGATGCCGAGATAGATTGCCACGGTCTTCGCAATCTCGACAATGGATATGTTCACCACGGTCGCCACTTGAGTTATGCCAAGCCACTGAGGTAGTATTGAGATGAGGAAGAAGGCGTACACTGAGTAGAAGAGAATCTGCAAAATGGAGTTCAGAGCGACCAAGGCAGCCGCGTACTCATTGTCGCCGCCAGCGAGGTTGATCCAGACGATAACCATTGCAATGCAAGGCGAGATGCCGATGAGAATGAGCCCTACGAAGTACTCAGGATAGTTGCGCATAAAGATGACCGCGAGAGCGAACATCACGAGGGGGGCGATGATCCAGTTGAACACAAGCCCGAGGCCTAAGACTTTGGTATCCCGAAAGACCTTTCCCAACTCCTCGTAGCGAACCTTGGCCAGTGGTGGATACATCATTACGATGAGCCCGATAGCGATGGGGATAGAAGTCGTTCCTACGGATAATTGGTTGAGCGCGTCCGGGACGCCTGGGACAAAATACCCTATCGCTAGCCCTAGAAACATCGCCAGGAAGATCCAGAGGGTCAGGAACTCATTTATGAACGATAGTCGTCCTTTGGGTTTTTCAACCATGTAAGTAGCCTCTGATCTCGTCCATTTTCAATAATCCCATAATTCGAATCACAGTATCTCGCCTGACGCACATCCTCGATACCTTCTCACCACTCGCTATGACCATTGCATTTAAACGATTACATCGGTTGACAACAACCTTTCTTTTTCGCCAATAAATTGTAGAGTGTGTGTCCTTTGGGCGTAAGCTCAAATTTTTTATCCTGTTCTAAGATGAGCCCAGATTTGACTAGTTTAGCCATCTCAACTTCAACTATCTGCGACTTTAGTGCGCCGAAGCTTTCCGTGTAGCGCTTTTTGATCGCAGGGTCCATAAGTCGCCATAACAGGTCGTGAGCTTCAAAATCAACATCTAAGTTCAAGTCGTCACCACCTCTCAACTTCATACTCGTAGCATTGTTGAGATACGTCGCTTGTCAAGGCGTTTGTCACCACCTTTTTTGTCCAAGCTCAATTTCATCGCCTCATCAATTAAAACTTCTTTTTTCAGCTTGTCGTGAGAACGTTGTTTGGTACCCGACGCAACTAGTGGGTACCGAAACGCTTTTGGCTATTCACAAATCTCACGACATTATATAACTTCCCTGACGTTCTATTGTGGAGTCAACGAGATTTGAGGAAACAAGCTCCCACCTAAGGAATTTCATTAAAATTTTGAATTATAGTCCGGATAAGAGAACCGAATAGATCCGCCAATAATCCGACAACGAGAGGAAACACCATGAACGATGATGACCGGCAGGTCCTCCTCCTAACCTGCTCAGGGATCTCCCATACAGGGCAGCTCACCACCAGGACCGGAACCTGGCTCCGTTACCGACATCCGATACTGATTACTCGTCATCTCCAACTTTCCGCCCTGAAACGTCCGCTGGATGAAGAACTCCGGAACGAGAAGAATCTCGTTGCGGTAGACGGATGTGAGGAATGCTGTGTTAAAAAGAGAATGGATGCGATCGGAACGAGACCAGACGTGTACATTGTTGCAACAAGGGAAGGAATCGTCAAACGCGGGATGGAAGAGGCTCGGTCCGAGGAGATTGAAACCCTCTCCCAAGTTATCGTGAGAAAGGTGAGGGACTGAATGACAAATGGCCCCGCAAAATCAAGAGATCACGCACTAGATAGAGACGAATCTCACGCGAGGTACGGGGCGTGACCTTGTGTTTTATGTGCCCGTCTCGTGTCTGCCTCCTATCAAAAGACAATTGAGGGAATTATGACGCACGACACTCGCTTTGGGGTGATGGGCGTCGCTGTGATTGCGTAGCGTCCTATAAGCTCCCGCTCACACTAGGACGCCGGATCAGTCAAACAAGAATTTATACTTGCATGTACCGTTTCCGAAGTGGGCTGGCGGTTCTATAAAATCCTAGGCCTGCCCTGTTGTATGATGTACACATAACATTTGGGACGCTGACCTTACGGGTTGAGGGCGTTCTGAGGGGTCACCGCTACATAAACGCTGCTTTAATTCCAGTAATGATGAATTGCACACCAATTGCGAGGAGAAGAAGCCCAAGCACACGGTTGACTACTTTGAGCTCTTTTTCTCTGATCCCTCTTGTAATGACGTAGGAATAGATCATCGCACAGTAAACAACACCTATTACAACGAAAATGGCCGCAAAAACAATTGCAATCGCCGCCCAGCCCTGTCCTGCTGCGTCCCCTATGAGGACTATGACCGTTGTTATTGCCCCTGGACCAGCTATGATCGGAATTGCCAAGGGCGTCACCGCTACATCCTCCGCGTAAGCCTCTGCGCTCTGTGGGATAGGTTGCTTGGTGTAGGACACACGCGCGTAGACCATCTCAATTCCAATCAAGAAGAGGAGGACCCCTCCTCCGATTCGAAGAGCGGCAAGAGTGATGCCAAAAAGTTGAAGGATCCCGTAACCCCCGATAGCAAAGACGAGCAAAATCGCGAGCGCATAAAGAGAGGCATCACGGGCTATCTTTCGCTGGTGCACGCGACTAACGTCTTTTATCGACGAAACGAAGAAGAGCGTCACCGTGATGGGATCAATGAGGATAAAAATTGAAGAGAAGGTTAATAGTGCAAAGCTTAGAAGATCCATTTGGTCCCTCATCTGATTAAAGGTTCAAAGCTTACGTAATCATGCTCAGACTTACAAGATTTTGACTGTATGACCGTTGTGTATATCATGACATCCGTAAGCGATCTCCTCTCCAAAAGGGAGCATTCAGAATGTAAAATGAGAATACGCGCCAGCGCATCCCTGCCGAGGGGCTCTACAACTACGTAACCCCCGCCTCGCTGAGACGAGGTTGGCAAGCGCGCCGGCAAACCGTGCTTTGCCGTCCTAGTTCGGTCTGTCCTATTTCGCGAGCTTCAAGAACCGCAGTTTATCGCTACGATGACCGTGCTTACCGACATAAGCACTGCGCCTGCTGCAGGTGCTCGGGCATTCTCACATCAATATAACAGCTGTTTACCTGCAGTTTAATGACAAGGATGTGCAGGAAGCGTATGCAAACGTGCAGTTCTAGTAACGGTACTCTCGATTGGCGGTGTTACTAGCACCCGCTGCCCTCCCTTCTAGAGACTGTGACTGAAGCCAGCGTTATGCATCCTGGGGGAAGGGCAGACAACCCAGGATAATCAGCTCTCGACTGACTGGCCGCTTGGTATTGTAAAAGAATCTCGTTAGCGTTTTGGTCTGCAACGACTGCAGTAATATCATACCTTCCAATGCTCTCAAAAAATGCAGTCATCTCCCATTGACCGTCTGAGGAGACACCAACGGGGCCATCTTGTGGGTAATGGCGGTTCGCGTTGTAATCATATAATACAAGCCATAGGTAGTATTGTTCTCCCTCAAAGTTATGGGCTGTGCCTTTAACAAATTCTGATTTTTCTACCCGCGTGTTATTAGTGGGGGTTGTGATGGTGGCTGCTTGAATCCCAAGTATAGACTCAGTTCGATGATCGATTGGCATAAAAGGGGGTAGCGGAGGGTTTGACTTAAGTTTTTGCTTTTATTAAGATTTGTACCTGCTTTGTAGCTGCTAGCACCATCTATTCAGTGCCTTTGTTACTGCCTGATTTGTCATATTTTTTAAACCGCTCGTAGAGTTCAAGGCCCCAACACTCTTTTGCATGGGCGCACCAATGAACGCACAAGTTCATGTCGTTAAACACCGTTAACCCGCACTTGCTGCATTGCACCTTGGCATCCGACGAGAAAATCTCGACGTCCTCGCCGCATCGCGGACACTTCTGAATTGTAAGAGTTGGCGTCCCTCGCATAGACCCCCTCCTGTAGCGGTCTTTTAGATTGACATAAGTGAGTCCCTAATTCAAGAAAAAAGAAGAGGGGGCCAATAGCCCCTCACCTACACTTCTACAACCTTCTCTCCTACCATCACGTCAGGGCAAAACACAAGCTTCAAGTCCCTACCACAAGAACTATGTGAAGCTTATGCAAACGTGCAGTTCTAGCTGCTTATTTTTCCAATAAGAACCGCTCTAACTTGAAGCTTCGCGACGCAACTATAAGGTAAGTCCCCGTCGTTCTGTGCGGCTAGGAGTCGAGCAATTATGCTCTAAAAAGCTCGTTTGATTCGGTTACCCACTCATTTTTTGCACTACGCCACCCTAAGCCTTTAAACAAGCCGCGTTGATGCTCCGGCATAGAGAGGCGTGGGTCCGGCTGGGGTAGCACTTCGACGCCGGCATTTATAAGCGTGTGCAAGTGTCGCTTTATCCGGTTCAATTCGGCGGTATTGTCTCGCAAGTCAGTTAACGTCTCCTTTAATTCCTCGTCGCTCCGTGGCTCCGCTACCGGCGCCTTTATCGCCTTGTCCGCTACCAGCGCCTTTGCCTTGTTCGCTACCAGCGCCTTTACCTTGTTCGCTATCTGCGCCTTTATCGCCTTGTTCTGTCGCTCGTGCCCTTTCACTTGTTCTATCGCTTCGTCGAGCGTTAAATATCGCTCGTCGACGCGCCGGAAATAGTGCATAAAATCCCAATCAAGTATAATAACAGTCATTTATGACACCTCGTTACTCTCGCCGTTTATCTTCGATCTCATGCTTTTTCCAAAGACAAAGCACCCACTGACGTTTCAAGGGGCGCTTAACGTTAACCTCAGCACAAGCGCGATAGGCGACGGGGGTCGGATGAACGGCGGGTAAGTCCCGGACAAAAAAGAACATGGGATAACCACGTGCATGCCGTACTTAGCTGTGACATGCTTTGGTTGTTAAGTGGTACAACGGTGCGAGAGCAGATAAGGCTTCTCCATTCTTCCTTCTTTTCTGCCGTCGCCCTCACTTTGTCGTTGCTCGTCATAAATTCCAGCGCGGTTAGCGTCACCTACGCTCTTTGTCCCGTTGACCACGTTCTGCTGTACGGACTCCTCAAGACTCGCGTTTGAAGTGCTTTAAACATCTTCTTGAAAATAAACCCTTCAAACAAAATTCCAGCAGCTATGAATCCTTCGATAATTATGATTGCTGCAAGCATTTCTAAACCGTTCATTTTTTCAACCCCTCACGTCCCATTGACCACGTTCTGCTGTATGTACTCCTCAAGATGCGCTTTGGTGATACGGTATAGGTTTCCTATCCGAATCGCTTTCAGCTGTCCGCTCTTGATATGCTCATATATCGTGGTTCGTGTAACACGCAACATCGTCGCAACTTCTAGTGGTGTGTACACTTCGTCTATCATTTTATTCTAGTTAATCAATGTTGTTATGGTATATATAATTCTAGTTAATTTGATAATGTTTTATTTTATTTAATCTTAGTTTTTAACATTTTATTTTGTTTATGTTCAGTTTATGGGGGGAGATAATCTTAACGTCACCAATTCCAGCTGCTTCTGAAGATCTTCTGCAGGGGCTTGCTGAGGGACTGGTTGAGGCTGCTCGTAAACCGGCTGTCTATACCTGCTGTGCTGCTGGATTTGGCGTTACAGCAACAAATTCAGTCGGTTGTATTGCTGTTTGCTGTGATTGTATTGCTGCTTGTTAACCTGCGTCTTTGATTATGGGCGAAGCTGACGGGTCGAATGGATTTGTGCGCAATGCTAGGGAGAACAGGTACGGGTATCGCTTCAAGAGGTACGCCATGTACTTGAGCCACTCAGAGGTGAGTGCGCTATAGGCCCGTTGCGCATCAACAGCGAGGTGTCGATAATCGCTGCTGGGTAGGGATGTGAGCTCAGGTCGGTAATAAAGTTCATCAGCGAGATGAAAAACTGCCCACAGCTGTTCGGTGAATGCCTCCTGTTCGAGAAGGGTCGGGTTTTCGAGGAGGCGGAGTAAAAACCCCCGCTGTGAGATGAGAAAATCGCGCAGGTTCTGTAGAAACTGTAACGCTTTTGGGTCATCCTTTTCGTAAACGAGTTTGTATTTGTGCTTGTTTAGACGCATGCTTGCCTCGGTGAAGTCGCGAGTAGTCCACGTGCCCTTGACTAAAAGCTCATCGCGTATCCTTTCCACATTCGGATCAAAGCTGGAAAACGCTTTCAGGAGCGCGGTGCCGACCTCACTAAAGTAGATGCCGATTATCATGTTTAGTTTGGTTATTTGACTCCGCTTTTCTTGCTCACTTATCGCCCAGTCAACAACCAGGACGACGAGGAGCACCTCGATTGGCAGAAAGGCAAGATCACCAAGTCCGTAGAGTTCGATATGGTGCAGGTCGTGAAATTCATAATAATGTGCTAGATAGAGAAGTGCCGAGATCGCAACTAGAAGGATCCCGAAATACACCCGCCAATTTATTTTCACGCGTTTATCCCCTGAACGCGTATCATGGCGTTAATTATCATAAATGTACTCTTGGTGAAAATGACGCGAAATACAGCGCGTGCGGTTGCAGGTCGGCAGCTAACGCCAGATAGCGTATATCGTGGATGAGATCAAGGTCCTACAGACACCCTATCAAGGTGTGCCTTCCTCTTTTTTTAAAACTGGCTCTTTCTATGATAGCAGTTCATTAGCCGAGTGTCAAGGCTTCGCGCTTTGACGCTTGTTTTGAGCCAAAGATCGGTTGCATGCGCTGTACGCATAGTAAGACGTGCTGGCGACGTTTAACGGCTGCGATTCTCTAACAGACGCGTCTAATCGAGCTTATACTGTGACGATGGGGTCAGCGGAGTTGATTAGGAGCACTACAAGAATCCACGTGCATGACGTGTATATGGGGTGCTGGAAACGCCTTGATTGGATTGTGGCTATTAGGTGTAAACCACTCTGCTCTGAAAGGCGATCCGTGGCCGTACAATCTGATCATATTGGGGCTTGTTAGTGGGGTGTTCTTGGTACTTGGCTTGGTGGCCATCCCTTCGATAGCACACGGGTGCACCTCAGTCGGTTCATTGCCAGCACTGTGCGCTTCATATTGATCAGCATATGTGGCGCTGACGAACCCTTCGGCCATCTGCGAGCGTGCTGCGTTGTGCGTGCAAAGGAACAAAATTTTCTTCTTCATAGTCTTAGAACGTTTCCCCGTCTTTCTGCTATTGTAGTAGAGGGATAACTAATCCAAAGAGTAGGCATGTTACGCCAATGAATACTTCAATGGGGGATACAGTTTGGATTTAGTTTTCTTCTTTCAAAAAGCTAACAACGACCACCATACACCCAGGAGCCACTACTACACACAAATTGAGCGCTTCCAGAACAAACTTGTGCACCTTGAGAGAATGCGGTTCCATTCCAATAGCACTCTCCCCCTTTCTCGTCTTTCTCCACAATTGGCGAGTTCTTCTTCGTAGGATCCTGGGGTTCTACATTGGTGATTTCGGACACTTTAATTCCTCCATTTTTAAATTAAAGCAATTCTACTATATTTAACATTTTCAGTTACAAACAGTCAAAAGTAGAAAAATAAAGAAAAGAGCAATTAACAACCCTATAAAGATAAACGCCACGATTGACGCGATTAATAGACCGGATACTATCAACGTGAGCGCTAGGGCGGCGTTATTCGTCGTCGTCCGTCAAAACTCCGGCGGCATGTCTAACTCAGCTCTTACTAAATCCATGACCGCCCGCGCCCATAGGATCCTAAAGCGGAGCGTTCCTGTGTATCTATCAGTATCACTGCGTAAAATATCATCTATCTCGCTTATGGCGTCGGACAATACGTCGCTTATGTCTGAATGTTTACCCATATTTTTTACCCTCTTATTCTTCGTAGACAAATTATGACGCGTATTGATCGCGTCGCCTAAATACGAACTTAAAGAAATCATCGCGCGCCTTTAAACGCTTCGCGCAGCCGTCGCAAAACTTAGAAGTAGTATCTATAGCGGTGTGACACGCTACGCAGCGTTTATAGTGTCCATTGGCCCAGATAACGCGCGGGGCTTTTCCATCAATAACGGGGTCGCGTTCGGTCCCGCGTGTCATTATTTTTATCCCCTACACGCGCAACGTATTAAGAGTTTTTAGAGGATCCCGCGCTCTAAGTTATCAATAAGCCGCGTATTCCGTAACATCGCCGTTAATATCGTCGCTCTCGCCTCGCGGGATAGAATACTAAACTTTGCTTTACGTCCCGAAGTAAAACAAGTCATATGTTTCGCGGCGTGGATTGCGGAATAACTCGCAGTAATACGAAACGTGATCCTTATCATCGCGTCGCTTACACTTGACATAAAGCTCGCATCGTGCGCAGTTAGTCATATACAATAACAAGATAGCGACCGCGCTAACTACCTAACCGATGCGTAGAAGGCGAAAGTAACAGTTTGTTACTTGTCTAATCCTCTTAGAGGATACCCAAAAAACGCAGAACTACGACTATGACTATAATCACGATAACAAGCCATACTAAGTCCATGACGCCCATATACCTCATCACCTCCTTTGACAGATATCGCCTCTAGTTAATAAATACACCACGATTAGCGCGGCATACCCTACCGGAAGCGACTATAGCGTAAAACCTGTGGCTAGTACAAAAGCGTGGCAATTACAAGTTAGTCTAGCAACTAACATCAGATGCCGTCCACTGACCCCACAGCCATTTGCTACTTAAGGATGAGTTCGTATCGACTTCTTCCTACTCACTCTGCTTGTCTGCTTCCCCTTCCGCTATCTTCTTTTGCTTAATTACCTCCCCTTCCGTTATCTTCTTTTGCTTAATTACCTCCCCTTCAATATCCTTTCCCTTCTTCTCTACGTCTCCAACAACTTCTTTGCCCTTCTTTTTTAAATCTCCGATATCCACCATCGTCGTAACCACCCCTCCATAAGTTGGCGCCTTGTAGTTTTCCTGCTCGGCGCTTCTCGTTCTTGTTTTTGACTGTTCGCTCTCTTCTCGCCTTTCCGTGTCTTTCTTCCCGTTACCTTCAACGTCGCATGAAGCTTGCCACGAGCGAAATGATGAACAGGATGATAAACACGATTACGATGATCTGTACGATCGCGATCGACAGCCCTGCGACGCCTCCAAGTCCAAGCAGGCCGGCAACGACTGCAATGATCAAGAAGATGATCGCCCACCGCAACAATGAACCAAGTGCCATATCTTACCACCTCCATCTCCCTACTGGACTGTGGAGATAAAATACTTATCCGAACTAAGAGCGGGATGGCGTTCGTTTTACACAGTGTCGATGGTGTGAAGGAATCAGTAGGATAGCTCCTGGTATCCTTGCTATTGCACTTATAATAATGTCATCCAGTCTATTGGTCCAAGACCGAGGAAATGGGCTAGAACGAGGATTAGGGGTCCCAGTATCGTATTTACGACTAAATATGAGGGGCGTGCGCCAGCTCTATAAGCCCCCTTCCTTTTTTTTGAAATTCGTTTGAGTAATACTACGCTTTTTGCCCTAGTGGGGGCAGTAGGGGCTCTGCGACAACATCGAGTTCGTCAAACGGGATTCCGAATGTCTCAAGCTGTTTCGTGACATTGGCTTCAGCACTATAAGGCAAAATGCGGCCGTTCATCGTTGGTTCGGGGCCTTTCAGAGAAGTGACGTTGTCAGCAGCAATTTTTTTCCACAATCCAAGCCATCCTCCAGCGGGACGGGGTCCGGAAAGAATACTGTCGCTAACCTCAAGATACTCATTCCATAAAGATCGCCGGAAACGCTTCACTTCTCCATAAACTGCAGCGTCGACGTCAAGAAGAACCGCATTGAGCTCCATACTACGATATTTTTTTGGATTCACAAACAGCTTGAATTCCTCCGCCGCATTGAGCGAGGGCCCATCTAAGTTAGCGCTGCCGATCGTCGCCCACGTGTCGTCAACAATCCCTACTTTGCTATGGATATAGCACCGTTGTAGCCTGATCTTGTCCGCCTCTAGTCCCTTCGACCACAGCGTAAAGACACCAATCCGGGGATGATCTATTAGAGGGTGTCTCAGGTCGATTCCGAGCCGCTTTAGGCGGTCGTTCTGCCGCTGCCGGTAACTCGGCACGTTCGGATTCTCGTTAAGCAACAGAATGAGCTGTAGCTCCGGACGATCTTTGAGCGCATTTCGAAGCGTATTAGCAACTGACTTGTTTGTTAAGTATTGGTTTTCAAGATAGATGAAGTCCTTGGCGTTGTGAATTGCACGCCGATAGGCTTCTAAAATCCCCGTCTCTCCTTTTTTCGTGAGTGTTTTCGGCGTAACCGACCGTACAATCTGTATTGTCTGTGCCCCCGCAGGCACATGTGGCATGGCCGGAGCGATTTTGTCGCTGCCGTCAAAATGGGCATCAGAAAGATAATTCCAAAGCTGCACGAAGTACTCGGTCACGGAAGCGACAGCGCTGCCGCGCAAACAGGTGGAGACATCGTGTTTCGGAGGCACGCCCTTCGACCCGCGCCGCGGGTCGTCTATTATATGGTCCCTACTGTCCCAAAAATCTTGCCTGAAGGGGGGCCCTATAATATATGCCTCCGCCTCGTCAACTACCAGCGCCTTTGCGTGCATCGCGTGAGGTCCGTGCGCTGGAAATCCTCGCACGCGCACTGATGTATCTGAAAAGGCGTCTGATATCGCTTTGAAGCTGTCGGGCGCAACAAGATTATTGTTCAGTAGGATGTACACTTGTATGTCACTTTCAGCAGCCTTACGGCTAAGGACATCGGTAAGGCTTTCTTTTGGACGCGGTACATCGGTGACTGAATCGTATACGGCAACGAAATAAGGATGATACTCGGACTGCATTAGGTAGACTGAATGTGCAGCGCTGTTCACAGCGTCGATTATCTTTTTGAGGGTGGTTTCGTTGTCGATCAACGCTTGCACACCGTTGTCATGTGTCAATCTCGATGGTTCTGATCCGCCGAGTGAAACAAACCAGTTTTCGTGCGTCGCTCGAAACAGCTTGATACGTGGCATGGTAAACCCTGTAAACCACAGAACGGAAAGAGGAGAGTACGTGGATTAGCCCAGAGATACCAGACTTGCGATGAGGCATTTTGCCCCTAAAATCTGCTTTTTATTTATGGGATGATGATGGGGATAACGATGCCGAGCCAGTATAATAGTATCACGAGCACAGCTCCGGGGATCCCTGCCAGTGCACAAATAAGTACAGTGATCCAATTTATGGGCACTGGGAGTCCAAGGAATTTCGCCAAAGCCAGAACGAGGAGCCCAAATATCGAATTTACTACTAAATAACTTATTGTGCGCGATAGAGCCATAACAGCACCTTAACAGCAAGATGGAAAAAGTTTTCGCTTTTTTAATTCGCCGTACGCTCTTGATCCACCATTGGAGGGGATCCCTTTCGAGATCTACATATCTTATAGAGTTCAACCTCACTTTTTTGATGATTCGTTTCATTGTGCTTTTTGTTTCGTTTTAAGCCTCACTCGTAGCACAGTTCATCATATATTCAATTCGCTACTTTCAGGTGAAACAAACGTGCGATTCATAGCACACTGTTAACAGAAGCGCCTTTTTGTTAACTCCACGCTCGTACCAAACTCCGCAACTACACGCTAAGAAACAAGCGGGAATGCGTACAACTATATACAGTCTTGGTCAAAAAACTGAAAGAAAATAAACGGCCGCTAAGGGGATGAATGCAATGAAAAGCAGCGCTAGCTCGCAAAAGCTGAACCTCTTCGACGCTACAAATCTCGTCGTCGGCGGTGCCATAGGCGCGGATATCTATATTATCTCGGCACTTGGCAGTGGGTATCTCGGACCTGCAAGCCTCGTTGTTTTTATCGTTGCCGGTGTGATTGCGATACTTATAGCATTGAGCTTCGCAGAAGCTGCGGCTCTTGTTCCTAAGGTAGGGGGTGCGTTTGCATACGTAAGCGAGGCTTGGGGGGACTTTGCCGGCTTTTTAGTGGGCTGGCCCCTTTGGATTGCCGAAGTTGCCGGGCTTGCTGTTATGCCGGTCGCCTTCGTGCGTTATCTTTCGTATTTTGTGCCCTCGCTCACGGTGATTCAGGGCGACATCATCAAAATCGTTTTTGTCGCGGCTATCGCTTACATAAATGTGCGGGGGGCAAAGGGTGCTGGACAGGTCAATGACATCCTTACCATCGCAAAATTAAGCCCACTACTACTGCTGATCGTCGCAGGATTTGTCTACTTAGTCGTTCACCCGGGCACAGCAGCTTCGAACCTTGTCCCATTTGCCCCGCTTGGTTTTAGCAATTTCGCACCAGCGCTGATTATCATTTTTTGGGCATATACGGGATTTGAACTGGCAGTCATCCCCTCTGGTGAAGTCGAGAATCCGACAAAGACCCTCCCGAAAGCGATGATCCTTGGCATGGCAATTGTAACCTCTTTTTACATAGCCGTAGGCTTCATGACACTCGCTGTGGTCAACTGGACCTCGCTGCAGTATGATGTTGCGCCGCTTGCCACGGCTGGCAGCGTCGTCCTGTCGTACACGCCAGCGCTTGCCCTAATCGGAGGTACGATACTTGGGCTGGGGGCGCTCATCTCAATTTCTGGGTTTGACGAGTCTGGTACGCTAGCGACCGCCCGGCTATCCTATGCGATCTCACTCGAAGGACTATTTCCAAGGATTTTCAGCCGAATTCATCCAAGGTTTGGTACCCCTTCCAACGCGATTATCATACAGTCTGCCATTGCGTTATTCCTTTCATTGATTGGCGGATTAACGCAACTCATCATCTTTTCAGCGTTTAATCTTGCTTTTGTCTATATGGCCACGTGTGCCGCCGTGCTAACACTTCGAGGCAGGAGGCAAACAGACAGTGACCGCACTTACCTTGAACGGCTCACCGGGCCGGCAATCCCTATTGCGGGCATTATCTTGAGCGTGTTCCTCATGTATGAATGTGGCATCACCACCATAGCATTTGGAATCGTGTCGATTCTGATTGGCATCCCGATCTATGTGCTTTATGCGCCGCGCACGGAGATAACGACTCTAAAGAGGGACTTCTATTCGACTGAAGCGATTCTTGCGAGGAGCACACACACTCAGAAGGTTTTTTTGGGCTATCTAGTGTATCTACTACGAAAGGCCGTGGCGCGCGCTCTATCAAGAGATGGAAGGCAAAAACCGTAAACACGTGTTGCGTGTGGGGTTGCAAAACCGCCCCAGTTACCTCCGCCTGATATAGGCGAACGCAAATCAATTTTTTTCCATTTGCGAGGGTTTGTTGGCGCGGCTGCCCTGATTGTCGCAGCGGTTGTTGTGGTCTAGATTATCATCTTCGAATCGTAGGCCTGCGCCGACGGGGAAGCGTTACTGCATGAACTCGGCGGCACTCCGGTTCATACCGAAGGAGGACCTGGAGAAGGAGGGCTAGGGGGAGTACCTGAAGCTCTTTGCAAGAAAGAGCGAATAATCTGTTTAGGAACTGTCCGGTCTATCTGGTCTGTTTCAAGGTGGCTTATATGGAACTAGAATAGACCCAGTGGCTTATAGGCTTCCAATTCGTCTATTAGATGGAATTTAAGGACGTTTGAAGGGCAGGCGAACCAATGGATACGCACAAACGCGAGAATAGATTGCGGCCGGAAAAGTTGCACTTCAAACACGTGGCTAGGATTGGACCAATAGATCCGATCTCCCCGCGCCGTTACACGTTAACCCACTCCGATATCACAGGTGAGCTCTTTTTGACTATTGGCCCAGATTGCAATGAATCACAGATATGTGGTTGGCATACAAGGCTCATGAGAGATGAAGTGCTAGCTGAGTGGAAAGACACTGATGAAGGGCCGGCGTTACACGTCTATGGTCACGTGAGCGGCGGGTTTGTTTTTGGATCTGCTCAATTTCGATATGAAATCTTTCAAGATGAATTGCCCTTAGTTCTTGAAGCCCTACGCTATGGCAACAGTTCTTTTTTTGCAGCGCATCCTCAGTTAGATAATGCCCCTATCTGGGTTCACTTCGAGTCAACAGTGCCTCGGTATAATGTAACAGAAAGATGGGGGGTGCCTGCTGATTATCTAGCAGATCTCGAATATCACGATTTTTATTGACGCGTGTTTTTCAAAGAACGACAACATTCCTAAGAGATCGGTTTGTCGCATGCGAGCACTTTTTTTGACGGACAATAAGATCTCAAATCTCGTTATGCTGCTCGGTTAAAAGTAGACGCTTGGTCGCGGCCTCTATAGGGCTTCTATGGCTTAGCTGTAGGGTTGCTAACATACATTGTGTCTTACTGAGTCGGAGCCTGTATCGGCTCCGGTCATTGTGTCGAATTCGACCGTCAAAGCGGTGACTGCCATCGCTGGTTGTTTCCTTGCCATGCTTTGAAATACTTGGAATTTGACCTATAGTTGCTTATCTAGAGTTTGTAGCGGCACAACCTTTGTGCAAAAAAGGAGACACTGAAAAATGAAAAATATCGTGGAAACCGCAATCGACGCCGAGAACTTTACGACGCTGGTGAAAGCGGTGCAAGCTGCAGATCTTGTAGATACACTGAGCGGACCGGGTCCGTTCACGGTCTTTGCACCAACTGATGCTGCGTTCGCAAAGCTGCCTTTAGGAGCGTTAGACAGCTTGTTGCAAGACAAGAAAGAGCTTACTAAGATACTGACGTACCACGTGGCGTCGGGGAAGTACATGACAAGTGATGTGAAGAAGCTCAAATTAATAGCGACAGTCCAGGGCCAGTCAGTCAAGGTAGAAGTGCATCGCCTGTTTCACAGAGGCGTCAAGATAAATGACGCTGAAGTGCTTCATCCCGACATCGAGTGTACAAATGGAGTGATCCACGTCATTGATTCTGTATTGATGCCTAAGTGATCGTGAACTTGCGGCACTACTGCTAACGGTTCGAGAATTTGCTTTTTCAAATGGACTTGAATTTTCGATACGACGTCGGAAAGTAGAAAAAAGCAAAGTGTATAGTATATATAAAACATGTGCCTAAGCAAGGCAACTCTATTTTAGAGGTGAAAAATGATTAGCAAAAAACTCTTTTCCGCTGTTTTGGCAACGTTAGTGATCCTCTCTATCGTCGCAGGATCGACCGGTGCCTTCGCGCAGACGCAAACGACAACGACGGCACCCATGAGACAGACTATCATTCAGACCGCAGCTAGCGAGACGAACTTTTCCACACTGATGGGTCTACTCAAGGTCGCTAACCTTACAGACACGTTGAACGGAACTGTTAATTACACATTGTTTGCGCCGTCAAACGCGGCTTTTGACAAAATCCCGAGCTCAACCCTTGCCAATCTAGCGAATAACACGACCGCCCTTAGGAGAGTGCTGCTTTACCACGTCGTACCGGGGACGCTGTTATCGAACGATATCAAGGGCAATGGAACGTTTACGACGGCAAACGGACTGTCATTGCCTTACTCCGTCACTAGCATTGCAGTCACAGTTGACAACGCCAGCATAACCAAGACGGATATCAACGCGACAAATGGCGTGATTCACGTCATCGACAGCGTTATGATACCGCCGGCAAACGCGACCGCAGCAGCGACGGCGTCAGCCACGGCGGCATCCACGGCGGCCGGAGGATTCCTCGGCTTGCCAGGCTTTGAGGCGTTGTACGCGGTAGCAGGACTGTTGGCCGTTGCATACGTGGTGATACGACGTCGGAAGTAACGCTTTAAATCAATACGTGAGCCCGGCTGTCGCTGGGCTCGCGCTTTGTTTTTGTTCTACGAATTACAGTAACGTTATTTCATAGGAACGATGCTTATCAGGTAAGTCCCTAAGTAAAATAGGTCGTGTGTTTCGCAGGGCTGCGGTATATGTCGCAATAAAACGGAACGGGATCCTGATCATCGCGTCGCTTACACTTGACATAAAGCTCGCATCGTGCGCAGTAGTCATATACAATAACAAGATAGCGACCGCGCTAATTATCTAACCGATGCGTAGAAGGCGAAAGTAACAGTTTGTTACGTGTCTAATCCTCTTAGAGGATACCCAAAAAACGCAGAACTACGACTATGACTATAATCACGATAATAAGCCATACTAAGTCTCTGACGCCCATATACCTAATCGCCTCCTTTGACAGATATCGCCTCTAAATTAATAAATACACCACGGTTAGCACGGCGGTGACTATCAACATACCTATGATGATTGCGAACGCTATCAACTCTCTGCGCTCTACCCGCGCCCAACGCCTTTTTGATCGCTTGCTTTCCGTCGCTGGCTCGCGCAATTCGTTGCCGTCGTTTATATCGTCGGTCATATTAGCCCCTTCGACGCTCTAAAATTTCTGGCGCGTTATCCGCACGCCGCATATTTGGCATTCAACGTAGTAATTTTTGACTTGCCCAGACGCCGCACTTTTTTACCTCAGTGCGATTATTTTAATCGAATAATCTTATACGTTTTCTTTTTGCGGAGCAAATGAGTGCAACCGTTTGTTTGCAAAAAAGCCGCGGCTGGCTAAGAATTCGAGGAACGTGGTCGTCATAGGCCTGCAAGCCGAGATCGAACTCTTACAGCGAAAGGTCGCATATCTGGAGACGTTGTTGCAGACAGAACGGAGACTTACCTCGGAGCTCCGTCGCAATAAGGGATCCATTTAAAAACTTGAACTTTTACGCTTATTCGCGCGTGCAGCGCGAGAACTTTAACTATCATAACAGCACAAACAAAAATGGCTTTAAGCCGGATCGTAAAGCAGGTGACTAAATTGAAGTTCAATGTAGATATGGCGACCTTAGTAACGCAAGCTGCTGATTTGTCCACTTTTTTTAAGGCAGCGGTTTCAGCTGATTTGGTAGACACGCTCAAAGGGCAAAGCCCCTTGACGATCTTCGCTCCTGATAACGAGGCATTCAGTAACGTTCCAGCGGGCACACTCGACAGCGTGCTCAACGACAAGGAACAGCTGACTAGCGTTCTTACGTATCACGTGGTGGGCGGGACGCACTTGGCGGCTGATTTGGCCAAGCAGAAGACGCTCAAGACTGTCCAAGGTGATATGCTCGAGGTTCACGAATATCATTGGCTGCGGCACGGGATCAAGATAAACGATGCTGTGGTAAAAGATGCCGACCTTGAGTGCACTAACGGTGTCGTTCACATCATTGACACCGTGTTAATGCCGAAGTAGCCCTCGACGTGCGAATGTTAGTAAGCCGGATATGAACACCTCGTCATAAACTGCCCCGCACAGGCGACTGTCTATTCGGACGTGAACGACATTATTCAAGAGCTACGGGCGTTTTAGGCCTCGTGAAGGGCTTTAAAGCCCTCTTTGAGGTTTGCATTTATTTCTTCTTCTGGCATGGTATCGCCCTATGTCGTCGAGTCAAACATATAGTACCTAATCTCTATCCAAATTACAACGCTGGCGTCTCCGCTGCGAAGACAGATTTGGTGCGTAGTATTATTCTAATACTTATCCCATTAGCGCACTTTTTCGCGCTCTCTTATGCAATTTGAAAAACTATTTTTTTGCCCTTATAAGCAGAATTGCGCTCGATTCTTATAAAAGGTATAAATCGAAGTGGCGCGTATAATAGAGGTACACTCTATAGGATGTGTGGTGGAAAAGGTAGCTGCCAATGGCTTTTGGAGTAGAGCTTTCGGAGTAGTAACAAACCACTGCTCTGAAGCATCGGGCGAATTCGCCTTGGCTCTCAAACATGCCGTTGGCAGGGATCACTTTCGGGATCTACACATCCTATAGAGTTCAACCTCACTTTTTTGTGACGATTCGTTTAATTGTGCTTGTAGTTTCGTTTTGGGCCTCACGCTCGTTGCTCAGCTCATCGTAGATTCGATTCGCTGCTTTCAGTGAGACAAACGTCGATTCATAACACGCTTAAAAAGGAACGCCTTTTTTTAACTCCACACTCGTACCAAGCTCTGCAACGACACGATAAGAAACAAGTGGAGGCGCGTATAAACCATTTACAGTCTTGTTTAAAGATAGAGACAGCGCGCCAGCCCACAGGCCTAACACAGGGATGCCGCCGTCGGGCAACAACAACGCTTTAACGAATAGGGTGGTCTATTTTATCGCTACCTTCACGCTCGCAACTCGTTCAGCTAACGGAATGACCGCCTTAAAAAGTCCATTCGAGAACGTCGCCGTTGCTTTGTCCGGATCGGCCTTAGGCACGAGTACCCAGCAGCCCTTATACTCTATATCGTCTCGGGGTGCCGTCAGACAAAACCCATTTTCCATCGCTTCAAATTCGATATCTTTCTTATGTACGCCTGGGAGTTCCACTATGATGGTGTAGTTTTCCGCATCGTGATAGAAAACTGCATCTGGTGCGACCGGGATCCTTTCTTTTTTTTCAGCCAATAATATCACCGCGAAGCATTCTGTTTGAATGATTAAGTAGCTTTGGCGGGCTTAACACCATAGGATCTCATTTTGCAGCAGCTGCACTGCATAGGTTGCCTTGAGAAAAGTGACTCCGCGGCGGGGCGAAATATATATTAGACTCAGCGCCTTTTCGTTCTTAACTGTGAACAAGACCAAAGAACACCATAAGGAAGAGGCAATGACCTTGTCCGTTGAGCACGCCGCACGCCTTATCGGCGTGAGCCGATCGACGGCATATCGGCTGGTGCGGGACGGCGAACTGCCTGGCATAAAAGTTGGAAGGCGCGTGCTCGTCCTTAAGAAGCCCTTGATGGAAATGCTCGGGGCTGAAGAGGATACTAGCCTCTAGTAAAAACTAAGTGGCAGGCCACGCGCTGCTAGCCCTTAATCGCCTGAACGCAAACTCGGCAATCACGACTCCCACCGCTACCCACACGTCAAGTAGGACCAGCCAAACCTCGAGGGCATGAGAGACGTAATGGTGGGGGCTCCTGCCATATCTGATCGAGCAATCGTGCTGCTGGTTTAACGAAACAGACAGACTCTTTATATCGTCCCCCCTAGCATCCGCTGGGCGCGATCCTACACAAACCGCAGCCCCACCAACGAGACGCAGCTTCACTCTTCAAGGGGCGTTACGTAGCAAGATGCCAGCTTGCTGCTTATGAGCTTCTGTTCGTGAAAAAGGCGCGCTGTGAGGTGGTACATGCCTTCTTCACTCGCGTAGAGCTCACTTACAAATCGTTTCGTTCCGCCTTCTGTGATGAAGTCAATATCGATCACGTCCATGAGCGTGTGGGATTTCGACGGGGGCGTTGCGGCGATTTCGAGCCGTAGATCCGACACGTTGCGGTGGGCGTGCACGACCGTTTCTGTCTCGATTGTTTCTTCAAGCGCCCAGTAGGGCCGATTCACGAAGAAGGTCCGGATCTCGACGGGATCTTCAATGAGTCGAACCTCATGATGGGGTGAGTACCAGCTCACGAAAGCACCGTCGCGGTACGCCGTGA
>Ga0208584_1000022_pt1 | contig 24140 bp, 26 predicted proteins | sample NGESurdeep072012_4_FD_184460 | JGI IMG/M metagenome (GOLD analysis project Ga0208584, IMG submission 184460) | Arctic peat soil microbial communities from Barrow, Alaska - NGEE Surface sample 415-1 deep-072012 (SPAdes) | ecosystem: Environmental > Terrestrial > Soil > Wetlands > Peat ...
GCAATTATTCATGGCACCATATTTACGTAACTGTGCGATCACTCTGGCGACGGCAGATTGCTGCTGCCCGATGGCACAGTAAACACAGACTATCCCTTTTTCTTTCTGATTGATTATTGCATCAAGAGCAATGGCGGTCTTGCCGATTTGACGATCGCCCAGTATCAATTCACGCTGGCCGCGGCCGATAGGGATCATGGAATCCACCACCAGGATCCCAGTCTGGAGAGGAACATTAACAGGAGCCCGGTCCATGATGCCCGGAGCAACACGCTCTATGGGTCGTCTTTCACCGTTGATTGGTTTTCCTCCATCAAGCGGCCAACCGGCAGCATCAACCACCCTTCCTAGAAGCTCTTCTCCCACGGGCACATCCATGACCCTTCCGGTTCGGCGCACCTCCTGTCCGGCTTTGATCTCAACGCCTTTGTCCAGCATGACAACTGCGACCTCATCAGGATCAAGGTTGAAGGCGATGGCGAACTTCTCCCCCGGAAATCTGATGAGCTCCTCTGACTTTACACGCGATAAACCCTTTATGCGAGCGATGCCGTTGCCAACAAAAGATACGATCCCGATCTCTTCAAACCGGAGCTGAGGCTGAAAGCCCTCCAGTGTTTGACTGATAGCCGCAAAGTTGCCGGCTACTGCACCTTGCAGTCTCTTATTTTCGTCCTTCTCCATATTTATGGCACCCGCTGCTGGCTATCAGGCATTTCTTTCGCCAGCACTTCAGACAGATCTGCTTGCAGAGTATTCAGATAACCGGCAATGCTCCAGGAGACTCTTGTGCCATGAGAGTCCATCTCCACTCCACAGATCAACTCCGGAGCGATCTTGTACTGCATAATCGCCTCAATCCCGGTTTGATTGCGAACAGTTTCCTGGATCTTCCGGCGCATCTCCTCAGTGATAGCAAAGCTGCTCCTCACAGTAATCTCCTGATCGATGCTTTTGTAAAATTCCAGAATCATCTCACTTTCCGATTTATCCATATTCTGCAGACGTTTGATGAAGAGATTGATTATCTGGCTTTCCAGATCCTCATTGGCGAGATCTTGAAGAGCGCGGCGAGCAATAGCGTATATCTCTATGCCTGCACGCCGGTTCAGATCTCCGAGCAGTGTTGCCTCTTGGGTCCGCAAATCCTGATGCCAATTGATATTGCTCTCCGAAACTTCCTCACGCGCTTTTTTCATCAGATCGGCCCCTAAGATTTGGGCATCTTGGGCGGCGCGGGACATCATCTCCTCGCGTTTATTTGATAACTCCTGCGACATTTTGCGATAAGATCCTAATTCAAGTTCAGCTTCGTTCTTCTTTTTTTCGACCTCCAAAAGTCGAGAAACAATTTTCTGCTCTCGCTCTTCCATCAATTTAGTGACCGGCCCGTAAAGGAAATGCCGGAGCAAGAAGACCAGTATTAGAAAGTTAATAATTTGAGCGAATATTGTGAAATAGTCGATCTGCACAATTGACCTCCTATTTTGCCACATAGCTCCAGAAGGGATTGGCGAAGATCAATATGATAGATATTACAAAGCAGTATATTGCAATCGATTCTACCATCGCCAGACCGACGAACAGAGTTCGCGTTATGTTATTCGCCTCGTCGGGCTGCTGAGCAATAGCGCTCAATGCCCGGGACAAAGCCCAGCCTTCGCCTATAGCCGGGCCGATTGAGCCGATGGCCATGGTCAAACCGGCAACAATGATGGACGCCATGGCGACCGCATCAACACTTGTCATATCAACAGCCATATCAAATTCCTCCCTTAGAACTTTTTTCAATTTTTTCCTCATTTGAGCTCGCCGAGACGATGTACACTGTGGCCAGTACCGCGAAGATGTATGCCTGCACCTGACCGATAAGAAGCCCGAGCAATTCCAGAAGCACAGGCAGAAATAGAGGTGCAATAGTGAGAAGAATCGCGATCAACATGGTCTCGCTCATCATATTCCCAAATAGCCTTACAGCCAGGGCCAATGTGCGGGAAAACTCTCCGATAACATGGAACGGAAACATCAAGGGCGTGGGCTCTATGTAGTGCTTGAGATAACCGACAAAGCCCGACTGAGCGATTCCGTAAATAGGAACGGCAAAGAAGACAGAGATCGCCAGCGCTGCCGTTGTGGAAAGAGAGCTGGTAGGAGTACGATAACCAGGGATGATGTCCAGCAAATTGGCGACAGAAATAAAGAGAAATAGAGTTCCCGAGAATGGTAAATATCGATCTGGACTCATCTGGGCAATTTCTCTTATCTGGCTTTGCATGTAAGTTATGAGAGTCTCGAAGAGGTTTTGCGAGCGCGAAAGGGGCGGGTCCATAGACAGATGGCGAGCAGACAGCCAGCCGAAAATGACAAGCAATGCCATTACCAACCATGTGAAAACTATGGTTTCGTTGATGGTAACAAATCCCCATTGCCAGAATACCACCTCATCGGGACTCAGCACTACCATCAATCCACCTCCTTATGGGGGGGATTCATGCGATAAATCAACGCAAACTTCAATGCTATGAATCCTGCCAGGCAGAAGGCCAATGCTTCCAGGCCGTGACCTGCGACGAGGTAAAAGCCAACGAGGCATAATGCTGATCGCATCAGGAAACTGGCAAGAGCCAAAAGGGCCGGCTGCCGTGATTGCGAAAGACGCTTCAGTGTCAGCCAGAGCCCGCCAAAATAGAAAATCCCTAAAAAGATGCCAGATGCCAGACTGAGAGCCAGATTTAGGGATTCATTCATCGTTTTCGCCTCCCCGTTGATCGTTCTCGCGGCTCTCCTCGTAATATCCATCAATTTTTTTCCTCTCCTTCTCAACCCAATACCAGGCATTAAAACACCCAACTGCAAGACCTGCAAACAGGAAGGTTATCGTCCAGGAGATATGCCCGGGGTACCTGATATCCAGCCAGATTCCAATAGCAACACCAATCAACGTGGGAACGGACACAGACCAGCCGATCATGCCCATCATTCCCAGGCCAAACCAGACGCCTTTAGACCTGTTCTGGCGGGCTAACATTTTGCGCTCTTCTCTCGAGCCGATCTTTTCTGCAAATTCGCCTTCGTCCTCTCCGTTCAGCTTTGCCATTTCTCCTCTGATCTCCCGTCTCCCATTCAACCCTTCTCTTGCATTTTCATAAATCGCTTGGTGAAATCCGCCTCTAATTTTGCCAGAATGGAACGAGTCTTCCTCTCCTGATCATCCAGTGAGCGAAATTCGTGTTCCACGGTCTCTTTCAGCTCGCCGAGATTCTTGCCCAGCACCGCTTTTCTTGTGGATACCATGACGTCACTGCCACACTTTACCAGAATGCCTTCATCGATGGCCAGAAAAACCTCTCCATCCTTGCCCTCAAAAGAAAATATTCCCGGGATCAGCGCAGCGACAAAATCGATGTGCTTCGGAAGTATGCCAACGGAACCATCTTCGGCCTCGGCAACTACTTTAGTAACCTCCTGATCGATAAGGATTCTCGTGGGGATAAGGATTCGAAGGTTCATCTTTTCGCCTCAGTGATGTCTCCGATCATGTAGAGCGACTTTTCAGGGTAATCCCTGAATTCGTCGTTGAGGATGCGCTCAAAGCCGTCAAGAGCGTCTTCCAGCAACACCCTCTTTCCCTTGAGGCCGGTGAAGTGCTCCGTTGTGAAAAACGGCTGAGTCAGAAACCGCTCCAGCCTGCGCGCTCGATTCACGATCTTCTGATCCTCCTCAGATAGCTCCTCCAGCCCCAGCATGGCTATGATATCCTTGAGCTCTTCATATTCTGCAAGAGCTTTTCGGATTCTTTGGGCAATTTTGTAATGCCGATCTCCAACGATCCCTGGATTCAACATCTTAGAGCGTGACTGCAACGGATCAATTGATGGATACAACCCGAGGCTTGACATTTTTCGGGATAAGACAATGGAGCTGGAGAGATGGCCGAAGGTATGCACCACAGCAGGATCGGTAAAATCATCAGCAGGCACATAAACCGCCTGAACTGATGTTATAGCACCCGTCCTGGTGCTGCAAATCCGCTCTTCGAGTTCTGCGAGCTCTGTTGCAAGCGTTGGCTGATACCCAACTCGGGACGGCAATTGTCCCATAAGTCCTGAGACCTCAGATCCTGCCTGAATGAAACGGAAGATATTGTCGATCAGCAGCAGAACATCTTGCCTGGCATCATCCCGAAAGTACTCTGCCATGGTAAGGGCACAGTGGCCAACTCGAAATCTGGCGCCAGGCTGCTCGTTCATCTGGCCGAAGACCATGATGGCCTTATCCAGCACGCCTACATCCTTTATCTCGCGGTAAAGCTCCTCGCCCTCACGGCACCGCTCGCCAATCCCGCAAAAGATGCTGATTCCTTTATATCTGCCCGCCATATTTTGAATCATTTCCATAATCAAGACCGTTTTACCGACTCCGGCACCTCCCAGGAGTCCGGCTTTGCCCCCGCGTTCCAGGGGCGCCAGAACATCTATGGCCTTCATACCGGTCTCGAAGATTTCGGATGTGGTCGATTGCTCGGATAAGGACACCGGCTGCTGATGAATAGAACGAAATTCTCTTGCCTCAACAGTCCCCCCGTGATCTATGGGCTTGCCGAAGACGTCAAATACACGCCCTAGCAGTTTCTCGCCCACGGGAACCATTATCGGCTGGCCGGTATCCAAAACCTGAGAACCACGAGCAAGTCCCTGTGCGGGCGTGAGGGCAATCCCGCGTACAGTTTCAGGGTCGAGGTGGATCAATACCTCAATCATCGTGTTGCCCGCTTTGAGAAGGTTATTGATTGCAGGAAGCTGCTTTTTGAATCGGACATCCACTACGCTACCCCTGACCGAGGTCACCAGGCCCTCGTTTAGCAGGCTATCTTGTTTTTGCTGGCCGGCCTGTTCTAATTGGTTCAATTCTTTGGGTCTCCCTCTCCCTCAAAACGATCTCGATTTCGCTACACTTTGTTCAGACTCCATAGTTGTGGCAGCATCTTGAGACATAAAGGCGTCTTATCTTTACGGTAAACGAGATTGATTCAGGCTGCAGTGTCCCCGAACGGGTCCGGATTTGCGGTTCCAGTCACCAATAATTGCTGACGAACTATGCGCTCTTTTGTATTAACAACCATAATATGTATCCATTAAAGTATAAAGTTCCTTTGAAACGCCCATCAGCCCCAGGACAAGGCTCATACGTGGCGGATGAAAATCGAAATGTATTGACATCATGAACTTCGATTTACATGGAACCACCGATATTGAATGACGTGCAGAAACCCGTGGTTTGCCCAAAAAATTTGTTCTCCGGTTATTGTTTTACTAATTCTATTGGGATCGTCTCTGCAACTGCCCGATGCCACCGGCGGCGATCGTAGAAGTGTCTCTGTCCAGGAATGGACAAATGCGATTTTGCATCTTTTTTCAAATAGCTGGGCTTCAGCTATACATGTATCATTATAGTATCTATAAATAAAGATGCCAAAGGTTTTAAATTCGTAGACGTCCTATTAGAGTGTAATTCATGAAAACTGGATAAGAAAGAGGTGTAAAATATGATGTACGGAAAAGAGACGGAAGGGTCCGGTAAATCCGAAATGGAAGGCATGAAGGGCTTTTGGGAACATATGAGCGAAGACAAGAAGAAAATGTTCATTAAAGCCAAACTGGATTTCAAGATAAAAAAAGTGCAGGCCAAGCTGGATTTTTTGAAAGAGCTTCAGAAGATCTTCGGATAGAGTCTGCAATTAAGAGCATCGAGATGCTTCGAAGCCTCTTCCCCCTTTGAAAGTTAGAAAGCCCTGGGACGCTCTCGGAGAGTATCTTCTCAGAATGCGCCACTCCGGCCTTCAAGTCGATTCTGTTCTCGACCTGAGCTCGATGCGCTTAATCAATCTATTTTTAAAATCATAAATAGAACTCATGACTCAATTTCTCTTGTTAAGGAACTTCCTAGAATCTTAGGGGTGAGATCCAAAAAAAAAAAACGGAACGGCCTTACACTCACGGCCATAGCTTCCGGCCTAAATCCACTTCAGCACATTAACTTCTCTGGATTGGGGGACAGGCGTCTCGTTCGGATAGCCGAATATAAGCGGTGCTACGAGCTCATGGTCCTCAGGTATCCCGATCTCGGCCAATAACTTTGGGTCCTGGTTCAGAAAAGCGGCAAAACCGATGAAGCAGCTTCCCAGGCCGGCCTGATAGGCGGTCAGGAACATATTCTGTGCGGCCAGGCCACAATCCAGCAGGTTCACTGTTCTCCATTCCTCTTTCTTCTGGACACTGACCAAAATGAGAAGCGGCGCGCCATAGAAGACTACGTCCTTATCCGATTTGAATGCCGCCTGGAGGTTCTCTGGAAGTGGCATTCTTTGCTTCACCAGCTCTTTTGTCCTGCGGGACAGCTTGTTGATGATCTCTCTATTCTCGATGATCGTGAACCTCCATGGCTGGCCATTCATGCCCGATGGAGCCCAAGATCCGGCAGACAATATTTTGTTGACGACGTCTTTTGACACAGCCTGGTCTTTATAGCTGCGTATGCTTCTCCTTCCTGCTATGCACGCATCTAATTCCATAAATAGATAAACGCATTCTTAATATTAAACGCTTTACTCCTCATGAACCCTGGCACTGTAACTGCCCCGCCTAATATCGATCATAAGACGGACTGCCCTGATTTAGGCAGAGTTTCTGAGGAAATATCCAGGCCACACTAGGCCAGGATGCGCAACAATACCGATAGCGAGATGGGGGGTGGGCGTGGATGGCACACGGATGGATTCTCGTCCCGCAAGAGAGGCATAGCGAGATATTCGAGCTGTGCCTTTTTTGCCTGAATATCGCGAGATCATGAGCCAGGGTATGATGATAAGATCCTTTCTTTTAAGTAATTAGTACTTCTGAGGTTCGATGAGTGTGATATTAGGTCCTCTTGCACCTATATCCTCTCAATGATTTTCTTAAAGAAAATGCCATAGCCGAAAAGCTTATATCTCGGCAATTGACGTATATAGTACATGGCAAAGGTCGAAACTCATTTCTTTCCCATCCAAATGACTTTTGCCTCCCTCCTATTCATGATTTCTAAGTGATGCATCTCGTTTTGGGCGGGCTCGGCCCTCAATAATCACCCGGCAACCTAAAAATTCCAGTATGCAATAACTCCAAATCGGAAGGCAGAACGAAGTGACGGGGCTTGATGGCCTGACCAAGTTCCGGGTCACCCATCAAACAGCGCGCACCGCACCACTTCCGTCTGCTAGGCTTCAACCTGAAAAAATTTCCAGCGTACATTGATTCATCCACTTGATTGACGTCCGGAAATGGAGGCGTTGTCTGTGCCCATTGCTTCCCAAAAGGCGAAGTTGAGCAAGAGGTCCTCGACCAAAACACTTTGTTTAGAGATATGACGTCCCGCTATCTGTATTCGAAATTACTGCAAATATGGATAGTGGGCTCATTCGAGGCGTTATTCTACAAACCGCTAGGATTTCAGAGATATCTGGTCTTCCTCGTACATTTTGGTATTTGGACATTGTTGTATTATGAGTTCCGCCTCGTACGATCCTGGCTTGTCGGCGCTGGGAGTGATCTTGAAGATCTTGCCCGTCAGCGCCAGCTCTGTGTAGCCGTTTTTGGCGACGGCATCAAACCCATGAGCCGTAAGAAAGGCGGCCATTTCCGGGGAACTCATGACGAGTTTTTCAGAGGATAAAATTATGTTCATCACGTCAGAGATATCTTCAAACGCTGAGCTCGGGCTTATTGATGTCGTTACTAGGCCAATTGCAATTATTGCCATCAGATATTTTTCCCATCCCATATGAATAAGATATATCCTAAGTGATCATATAGACGATTACGATCATATCTTATTGAGAATTAGACACTTATGATCGGAACAGTTGCTCTATGCATTGATCAGAAACTATGTTCAGGGCTTTCCAGGAATTGGCAGTCGCGGTTAGAACTCCATTAGACTTCTTTGTACTGGCTTCTCCAAAAGCTGAACAGACTTACGCCACTGACTGGCAGGGGTTTTAATCCTTCGTTGCATCTCCGCCATTGCCTCGGGCAGACTCCCCAAGCGCATTGGTTGCGAGCTCATTGCCTTACGGGCAACCTCTCTCACTACCCAGACGCCCAATGGTGCATAGTAAGCTTCCGAGATTTCCCGCACCGCCAACACCGCAGCCTGGCGCCCCAACAGGGCCAGGTGCTCCAGCGCCGCCAGGCGCGCTGCGTAGTAGCCGCCCGCCAGGCTGCTGTATCCTTTCTTGGGCCGCGCATCCTCTCGGTCCCCGCCTATGAAGCCGTCCTCAGTCCAGACGGAGCGGGGCATCCAGATCTCAATCAGCTCGAAGCTGAAGGGACGCGGCAGAAGCAGGATCTCAAAGTGGTTTCCCAAATCCTCTCCGGAAAAGAGATAATAATCGTTAACGTAAGGTTTGTCCAACACGGCTTCCTTTAGATCTTTGCCTATCATGTCGTCTGAGGCAGTTATGGACCAGCGCGTCGGCACCAGCTTTCTCTTCCTGCCAAGCAAGCCCAGAGAAAGCATGCGAGATATGTGATCCACGCCGATGCCCGAGGAATACAGCTCGCCTAAAGCTACGGAAGCGACCGCATCCCTGTCCTCCACGATCTCGTCCACCTTGCGAGGGATGAGCGGATTGGTGGTGATCTCCATATTCTTCAGCTCTCCGGATGGGCCGGAAGGGGAGAGCACGCCGTCGAACTGGAGATTTCCCTGGGGCGGCTTGAAGAAAGAGACCTCTGTGCCTACCGGCGCAGACGACATGGCGATCTGCTGGCAGGCCTCCAGCAGCTTTCCCGGTGACTGTGCTTCCTTTACCACGATCTTTGTCTCGGAGCGTACCATTTGAGAACGCGCTGCGATGATCTCCCCCATGTCCATGCCCAGCATTGATGGCGTCCTAGCTTCGCCCAATGGGATGACGGGCCCGGCTCTGACCAGAGGGTAGCCGTACCTGCCTACGAATACCTCTGGAGGAGACATTCCTTCTATGCGATTGCCTATTTTAGGCAGGGCCAATATCTCCTCCAACCTCCGCAGTATGGGGCAGACCGGCCTGCCGCAGTGTCCCCGGCCTTTGCAGGTGATGCATTTCATCACACTTTCAGCAAGACCCTTATAGGATATATCCACTACCATTCTTGCAATGAATGATCGGTTGATACCGGCGATCGCCCAGGACTGGAAGACAGGCGAGGTGCTGATGCTGGCCTATATGAACGACGAGGCTTTGGCCAAAACCAGAGAGACGGGCAAGGCCCATTACTGGTCTCGTTCGCGAAAGAAGCTCTGGCTGAAAGGCGAGTCCTCAGGGCACTTTCAACTTGTCAGAGAGATACGAGTCGATTGCGATGAAGATGCCATACTGCTGATGATCGAGCAGGAAGGCGGGGCTTGCCATACCGGTTATAGATCCTGCTTCTACCGAACCATAGACGGCAAGGTGGTGGGCGAGAAGGTCTTCGATCCCGAGGATGTCTATTGATGTCCGGAAGCAGGCGGGCAAAAGATGTCGTTCCCTGTGATGCGTCCTGTAATGATGTGTCCTGTAGTGATAAGCCCTGTAGAGACACGTCCAGTGACCGTTCCAGGTCCTACCTCCTCTACCGCAATCCTCTGCTCAAGGCTGAGGCTCGCGTGCAGGATGGCCGGGTAAAGGTCGATATTGCGGGGCCGCTGGCACATCTGCCCCTGATCAGATCCAGCATGGAGATGTTTGAGGGCCAGGTTGCAGCTCACGCCGGGCCGGAGCAGCTCTCTCTCTCCACCTGGATTCCTCCACTGCCAGGCCGGGCCTTCGACCGGCTGGCGAACAGCCGCATGCGGGCCATGCTGGGGCTGCGCACCCCGGACCAGGTCACCATCTCCATCACGGAGGAGTGTCCCAACCGCTGCGCCCACTGCGCCCTGCCCAATTCCGGAAACAAGCTTCGCCTTTCTCCGCCCACGGTCCGGGACCTCATCCGCCAGATTCTGGAGATGGGGACCACGCTGGTGATATTCGACGGAGGGGAGCCAGCACTTTATCCGGAGCTGCCGGAATTGGTGCGGTGTGTGGACGATCGAGCCATCTCCACCCTCTTCACCTCTGGCGCGGGATTCACCGCCCCACTCGCCAAGCGGCTGAAGGAGGCGGGCCTTTATGCCGTCAATGTGAGCCTGGACAGCCCTGTGGCAGAAGAGCACGATGCCATGCGCGGAAGAACGGGAGTTTTTCAGGAGGCCATGCAGGCGGTGGATAATGCTCTTCAAGCCGGCCTGCTGGTCGACCTTTACGTAGTCTTGCGCCGCGAGAACGTCTCTCGTTGTCGAGAGTTCCATGACCTCGCTCAACGCGTGGGCGCGCATGAGCTGACATTCTTCGAGGTGGTCTCAACGGGGCGCTGGTCCGATCGAGAGGGTTTAGCCCTGACGCCCGGCGACCATGCCCTGCTGGCAAACTTCGTCCTGAACGCAAAAGCGCGAGCGCCCAGGATATTCTCGGTTCCCGATGCCTACAAGCGCTTTGGCTGCTTTGCGGCCCGCAGCTGGATGCATGTGACACCGGCTGGAGAGGTCTATCCCTGCTCCTGCTACCCGGAGTCCTGGGGCAACATCTTGTTGGAGCCGGTGAAGAAAATCTGGCAACGAATGGGGCGTTTTCCCTACCAGGGAAGCAAAATATGCCCCATGAGAAAATAAGAAGATATCTTTCCTGTTTCAAGCAAAATTGCTCTAGTATGAAGGGCTGAATGCCGGATCGGAATTAAATTGAATTTTTTTTGGAGACATCACGATCAATAAAGCTATATAGGACATTAATCATGAACAATGTTTGATCGAATTATGGATTTAACACCTGTTCAAAGAGACATCTTAACCGCACTGATCAACATTCATCGCATTGAAGGACGAGCAGTAAAGGGCGAGGAGATTGCCGAGCTGATAGATCGCAATCCAGGTACCATACGAAACCAGATGCAATCTCTCAAGGCCCTGAACCTGGTGGAAGGCGTGCCGGGGCCCAAAGGCGGCTACCGGGCTACAGGCGGGGCCTATGAGGCGCTCAATATCGAAGCCACAGGGGACGTTGTAACCGTTCCCGTAATCAGGAACGGGGTGCTGATGGAGGGTGCCACTGCCAGCGAGATCGTCTTCAACAAGGTCATGCACTCGCAGCAGTGCGATGGAGTGATTCGCGTCATCGGCAACATCAGAGACTTCAACGTGGGAGACGAGATAGAGGTAGGGCCGACTCCCGTGAACAAGCTCTACATCAGAGGTACTGTTCGGGGCAGGGATGACACCATGAGCCGGCTCATTTTGCACATTGATGAGATGATATCCGTGCCAAAGGTTGCCATCAAGAAGATCGCCCGCCGCGCTGTGCGCATACCTCCCAGCGTCTCGCTTCAGGAGGCGGCGCGCATTCTGGTACATAATGGCGTTCAGGAGGCTCTGGTGGACGACAGCTCACCCGGATTGATCAACCTGGCCGATGTAACCAGGGCTGTGGCGGACGGCAGGACAAGTCAGGAAGCCAGAGAGATCATGACTCGCGGTTTTCTCACCATCGATTCAGAAGAGCCCATCTACGAAGCCATCAAGATGCTGGGCAAGACCGGCGCCAGCCAGTTGGTCGTCTCGGAAGAGGGTGTGCTCTGGGGTTTCATCTCTCCCGGAGACCTCATAAAATCGCTTACTCCGGCCTGATCTCAGTACCAGTGTGCCCTCCCAGGGCACCTTTTCTTAAGTTTTCCAGCTTGCTGCCGAGGACTATGGATGTGGGAATGCAGCTCCTCTCGATGATCTTGGCAGCCAAGGGGTCTACGGGCGAGCGTGAGCCTGCTTTCATCTCTGTCTCCATGGCCAGGCGCGCCAGCGCGTGGTGGGTCATGCGCTCCAGCTTTTTGGCAGCGGGGTCCTTCTCCGGGTCCGCGGTATAGATGCCGTCCACCGATGTGGCGACGATCAGTTTGTCGGCGTGAACGTACTCAGCCAGGAGGGCAGCGACAGCGTCCGTGGTCTGGCCGGGGGCAACTCCACCCATGACCACGATCTTGCCGGGCTGGCTGAGCCGAGCGGCCTCTGCATAGGAGTCGGGGATCTCCTGGGGCGCGGCAGCGCCAAGAGCTGCCACTAGCAGCGCGGAGTTGAGCTTGGTCGCGCCGATGCCGATGGTGTCGCAGAACATCTCAGATGCGCCCAGGGCGCGCGCCTTTTCGATGTACTCGCGGGCGATCCTGCCGCCGCCAACGACGACGAAGATCTGGTGCTCGGCGGCGAGCTGCCGGAGGGCGTCGGCGTACTCACGCAGGCTCTGGACATCGCGGCCTGCCAGGATGGAGCCACCTAGAGAATAGACGAATATCATGGGAAATGGCTAGCGAGTGAGGGGATAAAAAGGTTGCCGGTTTCTGCATTTTTGAGGGCGCATCTTATGGGGACTGCAAGAGATTTGATACCGGATAGGAATGGCTCCGGAGGACCTACCCTATTTTTGCCATCGCTCAAGCTGTTGCCGCACTTGTTCTGCGTTTGGATTCTCGATCTGCTCGTAAATCGTTAGGGCAGTCTTTGCTAGTTCGATGGCCTTTGCCCGCTGGCCGAGTTTGTCCAAAGATAGGCTCGTGTTGAAAAGCCAGGCTCCTTCACCACGCAGATCCCCGATCTCACGAGATATCTTCAGTGCCTGCTCGTAGTATTCGATCGCCTTGACAGGCTGGCCCAGGGCGCCGTAGGCCAAGCCCCAGGTTACCTAGGGCGGCTCCTTCACCACGCAGATCCCCGATATCACGAGATATTTTCAGTGCCTGCTCGTGGTATTCGATCGCCTTGACGGGCTGACCCAGATCGACGTAGGCAGAGCCCAAGTTGCCCAGGTGGTTGCCTTCATTCCGCCGGTCCCCGATCTCACGAGATATCTTCAGTGCCTGCTCGTAGTATTCGATCGCCTTGACAGGCTGGCCCAGATGGGAGTAGGCCGAGCCCAGGTTGCCCAGGTGGTTTCCTTCTGCATTTCGATTCTTTGTCTTGCGGACTGCAACCAACGCCGCCTCCAACCATTCAATATTTCCGAGCGGATGCAGCCTCAGATTCAAGATAGAGCCCGCCCCGGCAAAGTTGTTGCAAATCTCCGCAATTTCCAGGCTTTTGGCGGCGTTAACATTCGCCCATTTCTGTCCCGCCTGAATATTCACCCAATCGGTATCGAACAGAATTAAACCATTAGACAGAGAATCTCCTCCCCGGAGGAAAAGCTCGTTTGCCTTCCAAAGAAGTTCTTGATAATGCTTCGCGTGCCTCTGTTGGGCAGGCTCGCGTGCGTCAGCACCCAGGCGCGTGTCGGCAAAAACTCGTGCCAGGTCATGCATACGGTAGCGCCCTACTTCGCCAGAGGCAGGCGTAAGGAAGTCAACCAGGCTCCACTTCATGAGTTCTCCCAGTGCTTCTTCGGCGGGTGCAGGTTCCATCTCCCACACTGCGGCGGCTCCGGCCAGGTCAAAGTCGGCGGAGAAGACGGAGAGCAGAGACCACAACCTCTGCAGCTCAGGAGTGAGAAGCTCGTAGCTCAGGCTGAAAGATGCTTTCACCAGGTCGAGCCGCTTTCTGGCATCTTTCAGCCGTTCCACATACTCGGCCACATTCAGGTTCTTTTTCTCAGCCAGGGCGGAAGCGGCATTGCGCAGGGCCAGGGGCAGGCAGCCACACAGCTCCGCCAGCTCCCCGGCGTGCCCGCCTATGCGCCCGGCGATCTCCAGAAGCAGCTTTTTAGCATCTTCGAGAGGCAGAACGTCCAGGTCCTTCTCTTTCAAGCCGGGCAAGACAAACTTGTTCCGGGAGGTGATGAGCAGCGCTGATCCTGCCGGGGGCAAAAGTGGTTCCACCTGCTCCCGGCTCGCTGCATTATCCAACAGGATCAGGGTTCTCTTGCCGGAGAGCACAGAGCGATAAAGCCCTGCCATCTCACCTGGGTCCTCAGGCAGGCGAGCATCCGCACCTAGAAAAGAACGAACAACATGCGCCATGGCATTGGCTGGATTCAGGGGATCCTTGCTGGTGCCAAGCAGGTTGATGAAGATCTGGCCGTCTGGAAACTGACCTTTGAGCCTATCGGCCAGAACCAAGGCTAGGGCCGTCTTGCCGACTCCGCCCAAACCCCGCAGGCCTGTGATGGTGGCGCCATGGTCAAAGCTTCCCAGAAGATCGTTGATTTCTTCATTGCGGCCAATGAAATCACTAGGCGGTGCGGGAATCTGACTGGGAACCGGCGGCTTCTCCCGCTGCTGGATGATGGGCTTATAGGCCGCACCGGTTGAGCCTCGCAGATCCACCGCCTCTCCTCCAGGTGCCACCGGACCATCGAATTGCCCGGAAAGCACCGGACCCTGGACGTTGCCCAAAATATTGGTCTGCGGACCCTGAACAGACACGTCTTGTTGCAGGATTTTGACAGGCCCGCTGCGGGTTAGGTTTACATTGCTGCCTGGCTGGGCCTCGTTTTTGGATGTGCGGTCTTTTGCAAAACCACCAATTTCAATTATTGCGGATAAGGTGCTGATGGCAACGATCAAAGAACTATTTTGGATTTGGGGAAACACATCCAAAAATATCGACAAAGCTACCAGAGCGATTAACAAGACAACTATCGCATGCCTTCGCTTTAGCTTCATGGCGACTCACTGATTCTGACATCATCTCTCCGATTTAAAAACGTTGGCAAAAGTTCTGCTTGACCATGATACAGGTGCCGTCTGCTCTCGGTAAAGATCTGCGAAGCAGGCACTGTATTTTTCTTCGACATTGAGCGGATTGAAACGTCCATGAGCCCCAGGAATGGGCTAATACGGTGCGGTGAAATCGAAATGTATTGCCATCATGAACTTCGAATTCATGGGAAACTCGCGAGTCGGCCTGATGGCCTCGGGGCACGGGGGCGCACCCTGCGGGGTGCAACGATGAAGTTGCAGACTATCGCTTCTACCAGCAGCTGACGAGAGGATTAGTGCCAGTTCGCTTTCGCCTGCTACATGCAGGGCTTAAAAGTCGAGACTCCATCGAAAACATTGAACCTATCCAATAGGTCTACAGTTTAACCGCCGTCGTCGCTTGGCCGGCCTCGGCCTTGAGAGGCACACGCCCCCAGGCGCGCGGAATCCCAGAGAAGGAAACGCGAATTGAAATGGAATCCAGAGACTTGAAGATTGAAACTTCCATGAGCCTAGCACGAGGGCTTGCACGAGGAAAATGAAAAACGAGCTGCTCTGATATCATGAACGCCGATTTACATGAGAAATACATATTGTAACGAGCTCAACACTCGCCATTCTCCGCCAGGTGACGTGTCTCTGGGTGCTTTCTTCGGCGGCCCTTGGACCCAATTCAGGGAAAACAAAATAAATATGGAGAGCACAATCATTCTTAAAAAAAGTTGACATTTCGGTGGTGCAATCAATGAGGATAATTGGAAAGTCGATATTAATCATATTGGTAGCCGCAATACTCTTGCCCGCGCTGGCTGCCGGAGTCGGCAATGTGGAATACAGACCCGCAGAAAAGGCTGCAGAGAATCTATTCAATAAAGGCATCGGAGGACCGTGGGTAGGCGGCGATCCTTTTGGCTCAAACCAGGGGATTGACCACAGCCATGCTTATGGAGTCCTAAATCCATCCCCCATTTATCGGATCATAGGATACCTTGACGTGACCACCGGCTTGATTATTGCAGCCGACGGCGGCAATAGCCTTCAGTTGAAGCCGGGCCCGGGCAAATATCCAGTTTACGGATACTTCAGTGGCAATAAATTGGTGGGGCTTTTCATCGATTTCAGCTAATCGGGATGAACGAGCCGCGAACCTGTCTCAATAGCGACAATGCCTCGGCCTCAATCCGCATAAATTTGGTTCCTCGGTGTTTCGAGTGGGCAACAGAATAATCGAGTCCTCTGTGTGTCCTCCGTGCGCTCTGTGGCTCTGTGGTGAACGTCCGTAACCGCTGAGAGCCAGCGTGCTCGCGACGTTTCAACCACATAGCTCAGTCTCTATTTCCAGAATCTATGGGCCGCATCTCGATCATAGCCGGTTCTCCAGAGAGAGCAGATTCAGCCCTGTCTTCTCGTCCCAGACTCTTTCTGCCTTCAGCCCGGAAAACTCCAACAGGACCACTTCCACAATCAGGTAGACCTCGGCCTTTTCCCTGATGCAGCCCACGATCGTTCGAGTGCCCCGTCCCAATCCAGAATGAATGTGCAGCATCGGTCCTTCGCTTGATGGGTAAACTGTGGCCATGCCGAAGACCTCCCAGGCGCTCTCAAAGCTTTCATAGTGAGGTACAGGCGGAATTACAGGCACTTCCGGCCCCGTCACAGCCCGGCCATCAACGAGGGCACCCATGAAAAGAGCCATGCAGGACTCGATCTTCTTCTCCCGCAAGAACTTTTGCAGCGATGCGATCAGATCTTCACCGTGGTCCATCCTCAGGACGAAGACTCTTCCCAGATTTCCTTCTGAATATTGCATTATAGACCTCAATCCATTCTCGTTCTTCTTCTTTCTTCTTCATTATCTTCCTTATCTCGCTTCATCTCTGAAAACCTTCAGGATTGGGAAATGATCACAGAAATCACGGAAATCGCAATCGTCATCCTGCATTGCTGAGACAGATTCAATAGAGCTAAATATAATCCGAGAGTAGCTCCAGGAAAAGGGGCCGTTCGTCTGTTCGGCCAGATTGAGGCGGGGAAATTTTCATGGATACTAGAAACGTTCAGCCCAGCGTCTGGTATTACGGCCTGGCCGTGCTGGTAATAATCATCGGATTTGTCGCATTTGCCGGGTCTATATTCACAGGTATTTCGAGTGTAGAAAGCGGCTTAATGCAGATTACGGCACCCGGAAATGCAGAAATGGATCTCAAGGAGCCTGGCGATTACACCATCTATTACGAAAGCCAGAGCTATTTCAATGGCAGCGTCTACGATACAGGTGGGCAGATACCGGGCCTACAGATCAGCGTATCTGAGAAGGCGTCCGGCCAGGCTCTGGCCACCAATCCGGATTCGGGCACCACCTATTCCATTGGCAGTCGCTCCGGCCGGTCTATCACGGCCTTCAGAGTGGAGAGGCCTGGCATCTATTGGATCAACGCATCTTATCTCAAAGCGCCCGGTCCCGAGGTTGTTCTGGCCGTGGGAAAAGGCGTCGTTGAAGGCATCATGTTTTTAGCAATCGAGGCCATGCTGCTCCTTTTCGGCTCAATTGCGATCGCTGCCATCATCACCTTTGTAACCTACTCCAGAAGGAAAAAGGCCTTTTTGTCGCAAAAAGAAGAAGAGAAAATGATCCGGGGAGGGCAATAAGACCACTACGAATAGGGAGTAATAAGGGAAGTGGAGTGATTTCAAACCTCCCTTCCCACGGAGAAAGCATTGCCCAGAAGTCTTCCCACACCGTGGTACAGGCGCCCCTCCGGAGAGAACAGAATCGGTCTGATCTTCTCGATATCCGGGAGACCGTCGGGTCCCAGACACTCCTCATCGGCCTTTACATCCAGGATCTCCCCGATGAACTCTGTATGCAGACCGATCTCGATAGAATGAAGCAATTTGCATTCCAGTGCCAGTGGAAACTCTTTCACAAATGGCGCGTCCACCAGTTTGCCTTTCATCGGAGTGAGACAGGACCTGGAAAATTTGTCCTCATCTCTCCCGGAGGCCATGCCGAAATAGTCCGCCTGTTTGACGTAATCCTCAGATGGAAGGCTAACCGTGAAGGCTTTTCGCTCCATGATATTGCCGTAAGTGTAAGTGGCCTTGCGAAGAGAGACTGCCAGACACGGCGGGCTGGAACAGCAGATTCCCGCCCAGGCTGCCGTCATTACATTCGGCTTTCCAGAATGGTCATAGGTCCCAACCACGCAAACGGGCGTGGGATAGAGTAGGGTCTTCGCTCCCAGAGATCTTTTCATAAGCGTCTACCATCCATTGTAGTGCACCCTCTCTTCTTTGTACCTCTTGGGCTGAGCTGGCACTTCATCCGGGTATCCCAACGCCACCAGGGCAAATGGAGTGATCTCCGGAGGCAAAGCGAGCAGCCTTCGAAAAGCCTCTACCCGGTCGCTCAGAGGATAGACGCCAACCCAAACCGCCCCCAAACCCAGGGCATGGGCGGCGAGCAAGAGGTTCTCCACCGCAGCAGAACAATCCAACGCCCAAAATCCCGGATACTTCTCAAGAGTCGCATCTCCACAAACCAGAACCGCTGTTGTCGACTGCCTGCACATGGAGGCTGTAGAGCAGATCCTCGGCACCTCATCCAGAATCGTGCGATCATCCAATACCACAAACTGCCATGGCTGCTCGTTTCCTGCGGAGGGCGCAAACATTGCCGCCTCCAGCAGCTCTTTAATTATCTCGCCAGAAATAAGCTTAGGCTTAAATTTCCTGATGCTCCGGCGAGTCTTGATAGCATCCAGAGTCTCCATAGGTAGTACCTTCAATTGAATATGACGGACGTTGATCTTGTTTGTATAAATCTATATGCTGACTCGCGGGTTCTGATCACGATCCGATCAAATATGTTCTCAGTTCCGCTGTTCTTAATCTCTCTGAAATCTCTGAAGGTTATTCAGGCTTAAGATTAGGGTACATCTAGGCCAATTGGAATTTGCCAAGGTTTTTAGAAGTTAGAGAGACTTTCGGAAGAGTGGAGAGATATTATGAGAAGAAAGGATAGAGAGATCTCGGATCTCGGAGAAATTGAGTCGATAATTCAGAGGGCGGACATATGCAGGCTGGCATTTTGCGACAGGGGCAAACCTTACGTGGTACCGCTCTGCTTTGGGTATCGGCGAGGGGCAGTCTACTTTCATTCTGCCAGGGAGGGAAGAAAGCTGGATATGATTCGCAACAATCGCCTTGTATGCTTTGAGATGGATCTCGATCAAGAGCTGATCAGATCCATAGATCGCTGCAGCATGAGATACCGGAGCGTTATTGGGTCCGGGTTGGCAAGAATTGTGGAGGAACGAGATGATATGGCTGAGGCTCTGGACCTGATAATGCGCCATTATCGCCAAGAACCCTTCATCTATTCCGAAGAGACCCTGGAGAGTACGGTCATCATCAAAGTCGAGATAGAGGAGTTAACGGGAAAGGCTTGTGGGTACTGATTCCAACAGGGTCCGGGCCTCTAGTTTCCTGATTGTGACCTTCAAGATGAGATATTGTCCCTGGCGCCCTTCCCGTTATCTTCGGGACCAAATGCTATAACAATCGTTATCAGTCGGGCACATTTAAAGCTTCGGATAGACTTAAGTAGCATTGTGCCGTGAATTGGTACCGGATGAACCTTACATTACAATGAGTTTATGGGGCATGATAGTTTGGCACCTTTTATCGAGATTCGGGATCTGACAGTTCGATTCGGCGATGTCGTAGCTCTTCGCAATATAAATCTGGTTATAGAGGAGGGCGAGTCGGTAGGTATTTTGGGAAGGAGCGGCTCCGGCAAGAGCGTCCTGATGCATGTCTTGCGCGGCGTAGAGTCATTCCCGGGCATGAGCGGAAGCGTGATCTTCCATGTGGCCAGGTGCATGAAATGCCGCCGTGTGGAGCCGCCCAGTCGTGCCGGCGAGAAGTGCAAGTGTGGAGGCGTCCTGGACCATATTGATGCCGATTTTGTGGCCATGGACATAAATGATCCTCTGCGGCGCGATATTGTGAGACGGATCGCCATAATGCTGCAAAGGACCTTTGCCCTCTATGGCGATGAGCGAGTGATAGTGAACGTCATGCGAGCTGTCGAGGAGACAGGAGACACGATGAGCGTTCACGTTGCCGCCGACCTGCTGGATGAGGTCAATCTCTCTCACCGGCTGATGCACGTTGCCAGAGAGCTATCCGGTGGAGAAAAGCAGCGCGTCGTTCTGGCACGCCAGCTCGCCAAGTCGCCCATGGTCCTCCTGGCAGATGAGCCAACGGGAACTCTCGATCCGGCTACGGCCAAAGTTGTTCACGAATCCATCAAGCGCGCCGTTCGTGACTTCAAGATGACCCTTATCATCACCAGCCACTGGGAAGATGTCATGGTTGAGCTGACCCAACGGGCTATCCTTCTGGACCAGGGAGAGATCAAAGCGGAAGGTAAGCCAAAAGATGTTGCGGCTCAATTCCTGGCCATGGCCGGAGAGCTGGGCCTGCGTGAAAAAGTCGAGGTTGGAGCGCCTATAATCAAGGCCAATGGCCTGGCAAAGAGGTATATCAGCATCGACCGGGGCGTTGTGAAGGCTGTGGATAATGCAAGCCTGGAAATAAATGAGGGCGAGATCTTCGGCCTTGTCGGCATCTCAGGAGGCGGCAAGACTACTCTCTCCAAGATGTTGAGCGGGATTATCACGCCCACAGGCGGCAGCATCTCGGTCCGGGTAGGAGACGATTGGGTGGACATGACCGTTTTAGGGCCTAACGGTCGCGGTCGCGCCACCAAATACATTGGCATTCTCCACCAGGAGTACACCCTTTATCCCTCTCGCAGCGTTATCGAGAACCTAACCGAGGCCATTGGCCTATCTCTGCCTTTCGAACTGGCGGAGAGGAAAGCTATCCATACCCTGGAGACAGTAGGATTTGGAGAAGATCAGGCAGAGGCTGTGCTCGAAAAGATGCCTGATGAGCTATCCGAGGGTGAAAGGCATCGGGTTGCTATGGCACAGGTATTGATAAAAGAGCCGCGAATAGTCGTCCTGGATGAGCCCACGGGAACCATGGATGCCATAACCAAGATTGAGGTCACTAAATCCATCCTCAATGCTCGGGAAGAACTGGGCGAGACGTTCGTAATCGTGAGCCATGACATGGATTTTGTTAAGAATGTCTGTGACCGGGCCATGCTGATGCGCAATGGGAAGGCGATTTTCACAGGTCTTCCCGATGAAGTTATGGCAAAGATTACAGAAGAGGAAGAGAAGGAGATGCTGGGGAGTTAATTTGAAAGTATTCGTCGATGAGAGAGAGATCGAGCTGCTGGCTGGCGCGCGGCTTGTCGATGCCCTGAAAGAAGCAGGCGCCAGTCCAGCCGTTGGCGCAATTGTGGGGGTGGTCAAAGGCAGGGGGGAAAAGTCTCGCCAGACCAACTCCTACTGGCTCAACACCACCAAAGGCAAACTCAGAATCGAGCTTCTGGAAAACGAGCTGCAGGGAATCTGGCATGAGAACCTGGACAAGATCCAGGGATCTCGTGTAAGGTGGTCCTCGGCGGACGCCATCGCCTTCGGTCCGTTTACATCCAATCTCTCTTTCGGCCGTGATGCCCATGAGTACAACCGCTGGGAAATTGTCCTTGGTGCTGCAGGTTTTGATGCAGAAAATACTCAGCTCATCTTCGTGCAGAGGAGGCATACGGCAGCCTATGGTACCCCAAATGATGGTGGAGTGCTTGCTCACGTTGTAGGCGGCAAGAATACTCTAGACCGGCTGGAGGCGGGCGACAGGATTCAGGGAATCGAGCCCATCGTGGAATGGCAGGACCTGACTGAGAAGCTGGCCACCCGGGACTTGACTCTTCTTTTGGAAGACGGAATGGAGATCTACACCCGTATCCAGGCGGAGCTCATTGAGGATGCACCACTAGGCGCGGAATTCTTCCTGGCCTTAACCCGAGAAGGCACCTTAAAGGTCGATTCCGTCTCCAGTTCCTACATCTCCAGTGATCAGTTGTTGACGGAGCCCATAGCCTTTGAGCACCGTGAGCCGCGCCTGGAAGGAGTGGTGACTGTAAGAACCGGCGGACGTGGCTTAGGCCGACTATTTGTCTATAAGCAAGATCGAACCAGCAACCCCAGCCACTCCGTTGTGGCGCGCGTCACTCTCGGAATGGATATGGTGAAGCTGGCGGAACCCGGGCAGCTGATAACTGTACAGGTCAAGCCGGAACGCATCATGCTCATGGGCGCGAGCCTGAAAGAAGCCTTGGAGCAGATGAAAGAGCGAGGCATTGAGGCAGAGGTAGAAGGCTATGCGGGCGAGGATGCAGTAGTTGTGAGGCAGGAGCCCGGAGCGACTATGGCGATTTTGAAAAAGAAGAAGGTAACGCTCATTTCCATCCCCGCCAGCCGCCTTGTAGCCATCCAGCTCTATGACGATCAAGCCCCCAAGACTCTGGACTATTTCCGGCATGTCACAGGCCTCAAAGAAAGGCCGGTGGGTCCATTGCCCGTCTATTTTGTCTATGAAAATACTCTGCTCTTCAAGCCGGAAATAGACGCTGTCAGCTACAAGGATCTGCTGCCCGAGAATAAGCCATCCGGCATTGTGCCCGCTGGCACCATAGGCGTTTCCAATCAGGTGTCAAAGAAGATAGGCCTCGTGGGAGTGAGACTAACAGAGGATAAACGCTACGGCCCGTCAGGAGAGAAATTCGAGGCGACAAACATCATCGGCCGGGTTCTGGAACCGGAGAAACTGAAGGGCGTGTTGGAAGGGGAGACGATTTACATTCTGGAGGAGCGATAATGCTGGTCACAAAGTATGTGATAACCTCCTCAGAGTCGAATATTCTACCCTCAGATATTGCCATGAAGATTTATGGCTCGAAATACGATGTTCTTGTAAAAGAGACGTGCTTTGGGGTCATAGTGAATGGCGAAGAGGACGTAGTAAATGCTCTGATAAAAGAGATCCGTAGCCTGGATCCTGCAGGCATATTCATCAAGGACCGGGGCTTTCCACCAGGCGACCCCAGACGCTGCCGCGGCCGAAGAGGCGGGGGAGCGAGACCCGGCTTTTACATGATCGAGTCTGAGTCTAAGATGCTGCCCATGATCTCTCGGGCACTGGCCTCAGAAGGCGAGGAGACAGAAACCATTCCGGAAAAGAAGAAACCACTCTCGATCAAGAGGCTGGAAGAGATAGTTAAAGAAGGATGATCTTGAGGTAAATCAATGGCAAAAGTTATCGTTTATCCTCCCACCAGCATGATACTCTCTGACCTCGTGGAGAGGATGGGCCACAAAGCGCTTGTGGTTCCTGAAGCTGTGAGAAAGCTTGTCACTGAAATCGGGATCGATTCGCCGCCTTTGAACGTCACTCCCGAGGAGCCGAAAAAGGGGCTCCGTTATGCGGCAGTGGATGTTCCTTCCGGTGTGCGGGGCCGCATGGCTCTGATTGGCCCCCTCATCGAAGAGGCTGAGGCTGCCATAATCGTGCAAGACCCCGGATGCCTGACAGGTTGTGCAGGATGCTCCCGAACCAATGAGCTGGTCAGGCTGCTCATCAGGACGAAAGGAGTTCCTATCCTGGATCTATCTTATCCCACAAATGATGCCGAGGCCAGGGACTTCGTGAAGAAGATTCGCGCCTTTTTGGAGGGTTTGAAGTGATACGTATAGCTCAGCTCTCTTGTGGCTCGGAGTACAGCGGCATTCAAAAAGAGATTGAGCGAGCCGCAGAAACCGTGGGAGCGAAAATCGTCTACCCTGAGGTGACTCTCGATGATATCCTCAGTGTGGAGAAAACTTTTGGTGTCAGTGTGGCCTCCGGAGACCTGAACCTGGCTATGGCCCGGGCCGTTCGTATCGTAGAAAACCCGGATCTGGCCGATGCCGTTGTGGTTATGACATGCTTCCGCTGCGCAGAGGCTGCCATCATTCGATCGGAGATTCGAAAGTTCATTCACGAGCATTCCAAGATTCCCGTCTTGAGCTACTCCTTCACAGAGAGGACAACTGCGGAGACCCTGCTCACCAGGATGGAAGCCCTGGTCACGACCGTCAAGTACAGAGGTCTCCTGGCCCGCGAGAAACAGACGGGCCTCACTGCAGGAATCGACTCCGGTTCTACGACGACGAAGTCCGTAGTAATGAGAGATAATAAGGTGATAGGCACCGGCTGGGTTCCCACTACCGAGGTCTTGAAGAGCGCCGAGGATGCCTTCCAGGAGGCTCTGAAGATGGCAGGCGTCAAGAAGGAAGAGGTTTCCGCGGTGGGTGTAACGGGATATGGGCGTTTTCTTGTCGGCAAGCACATCGACGCCAAGCTCATCCAGGAGGAGATCACTGTCAACTCCAAAGGTGCAGTCTTTTTGGCCGACACTCCGAAAGGGCCTGCAACAGTTATCGATATCGGCGGCATGGA
>Ga0208584_1000023_pt1 | contig 23700 bp, 17 predicted proteins | sample NGESurdeep072012_4_FD_184460 | JGI IMG/M metagenome (GOLD analysis project Ga0208584, IMG submission 184460) | Arctic peat soil microbial communities from Barrow, Alaska - NGEE Surface sample 415-1 deep-072012 (SPAdes) | ecosystem: Environmental > Terrestrial > Soil > Wetlands > Peat ...
TTGTTGTGCGGTGTCGGATCGAAGACCAATCCATAAAAGAGCCCGCCATTGGGGATACTGGGATTGTCCGCGGGAAAGGCGAGCGAACTTACGACAGCGCCGTCACTTACCCTCAATGTGCTGAGAAGCGCATTCAGGCAACTGGACGTTGTGATGGCGTACTTGCCATCGGGGCTAAGGACTATGTTCAATGGCATAATCCCAACTTGACCACTGGTTGTGCCCGCCGGTGTAATCCTCCGGCCGTTAACCAGGATGTTGGAGGCTGATGGAGCGGGGTTCCCAGATTGAGAATTGCATCCGACGAAAAAGACAGCACATAGGGCCACCAGCGTGATGATTGTAATCGTTCTTAAGAAGACTAACCAGAACTTTTTGAATTCATGCGATTGTTTCATAAAACCCCTCCTTATATGCCTAAGTATTTGTTGACTCTGTTTTGAGCATTTGCCCGAAGGTCATAGTAGTATAAAGGAATATCAAAGCTATGGTAAACACCTTTAGGAAACCCAGCCAGTGTTTCTAAATCAGATATGAAAGGTTCCTCAGCAGTACTGCAAACTAACACACCATGAGCTATGTCGATCTGGGCATCAGCGTAATGCGGCATTGTCTGAAGTACTAAACTATGATCCGGCATGAATGATCCCAGGCTTTCGGACTTATCTGCATAGGTTTCGTCCGTCTTCCAATTAATTGGATTGATGACACGACCCACCATGCCATATAAGACTGGATTAGTTGGTATAGGGGGGGCTTGTGTGAAGAAATAATCAGCTTGGGTGTTATACGAAATGATTACTCCTGTATCATCGGGACCTGTGGCGAATTTCAGATGCGGATTATCAGCAAGATACGCAGCAGTAATTGGATGGCCGATAACGTATGCGGCAATCATTCTGCTATATACGTCTGGATTGTCTTTCATGTATCCGGCCAATAGGTTATTCAGTATGGTTGCTCCTTGCGAATGTCCGACTAGAATAAAGGGACGGTTATTATTGAAGTGCTTGATATAGTAATCGAAGGCCGCAACTGCATCTGATGTCGGTATGCCTGCTATAACTTCTAATCGATTGATTGATGAGCCGTTGTCTTGTCGGTAGAATGGCGCGTAAATATTACCTACGGTTTCAAACGCGGTAGCTTGTCGTGCGAATGCTTCGGGTGCCTTTATTAACATGGAAGGTTCATCGATAGCACAAACATGTGGATTATCAGGATCGGTACTTGTCCAGGCAGTCGGATAAAGATAAAATATATCTACTTTCTCGGTTACAACAGGTAAGGACAACCAATGTGCCGCCTGTGAGTAATCGGTAGGTTGTGGTGGTGGTCCCGAAGAACCTTCGCATGCTGCAAGAGTAAAAATCACCAAAAGTGCAATGCTTAGCAACAAAGTTTTTTTTGCGATCATTTTATGTTCTCCTTTACAAAGTTACTAGGTTGTTCACTTCTTGTTCCCCTGAATTGTCAAATTCTAGTAAACGCCCGGCAAAGCCGGGAGTTTACTAGAATAAATTAAAAAGCAATTACTTGCCTACGGTCATGGGAACAGTGTCTGCATATACGCCTTCATGGCCGGGCTCAATTGCTTGTTAAGGGTTGCAATGATTTCATAACGCCCCCTACTCCTGTTTTGATTTCTAAATCGAATTATTTACACTCCTAAATAATAACAAGAACTAGCTTTTAGGTGAGATGATCAGGATCATAATAATGCAAATATCCAGCCAATTGCCGAAGGACAGTCAAGAGTTCTATTAATCCTTTCATAACATCTTGTTAGATTAATAGGAGGGCACAGTATAGATGTATGAAATAATTCGTTTACCCTCAGTATTTGGTGGAGCCTCAAGATATTGAGGGATAGTTTAAGGGATGTTGACAGTCTAATACAGTTCTTTTGTCGCCTTGTGGCGCGGATTACCATTTGAAATATGTACGGTATTGGTTTCTTCATCTTATGTAAACTGATATCCTTTTTCCCTAAATAATCTCAGACATGCATCGGCGACAGTATTATCGTAAAGGATTCCTTTATTCTTTTCGATTTCGGTCAGTGCCGCATCGATTCCTAAGCTTGGACGATAGGGCCGATGGGAGGCCATGGCCTCCACCACGTCGGCCACAGCCATAATGCGGGCCTCCATTAGAATTTCATCCCCTTTCAGATTTCTGGGATAGCCGGATCCGTCCATCCGTTCATGGTGCTGGTAAACAATTTGTGCCAGCGGCCATGAAGATTCCACATCCTTCAGCATATCGTACCCTATCTGGGAGTGCTCTTTTATCAGGGAAAACTCGATGTTTGTCAGCTTGGTGGGCTTGGACAATATCTCCGCGGGTATGGATAATTTCCCGATGTCATGGATGGAACCTGCCATCCGGAGTCCATCGATTTTATCCTGGGGTAACTCCATCTCCGTGGCAATAGCACAGGCCAGGTTTGCAGCCCGTAACTGGTGACCTGCTGTATAGGGATCTCTCATCTCTACAGCGGATACCATGACCTGGATGGTCGCTCCAACGGCTTTCTTGAGGCTGTCAAGGGTCTGTTGAAGTTTTACCTCCGCTTTCCTGCGCTCGGTGATGTTATTCAGAAAATTCAGCGTAGCGGGTTTTCCCTTCCATTGAATAACAGTCGCATTAATTTCACACCATATTACAGTTCCATCTTGGGCAATGACCCTGAAAGAATAAACAGGGGGAACTTCTTCACCTTTTAGTCTTTTTATATGATGACCAATGACCATATTAAGATCATCGGGATGGATAAAGTCTGTGAAAGATTTTGATGTTAATATCTCTTTGGAATATCCCACCATGCCGATAAAAGCGCGATTAACAAAGACCAGCTTCCTATCCTGTATGATAATGATGGATTCCTTTGCATTTTCTACGACGAGACGATACTGCTCTTCACTATCCTGTAGTACCTCCTCAGCCTGTCTGCGCTCGGTGATGTCACGGGTTACGCCGAGAATTCCCACGGGTTGCTGATTTTCATTTCTGATAGCGGAAAACTTCACCTCCGTCCACACCGTAGTCCCATCTTTTCGCATCATTTCCAATTGAAGCGTCCGGGATATGTTAATCTCTCTATGTTCAGTTTTTTCCAGTTCCAAGGCCTCGGCCATGGTCTTCATGGCCAGATCCCAAGATGAGGGAGTCAACGTATCAGCGGGCGATAGTTTCATCACCTCTTCCGGTTCATATCCCCTCAGGATTTTTACGGAAGGGCTGACATAGGTGTATTTCAGATTCATATCCAAAACGAAAATGACGTCATTGACATTATCGGCCAGCAGGCGATATTTGTTTTCACTTCCTTTCAAAGCCTCCTCCGCCTGCTTGCGTTCGGTGATGTCCCGGGACACTGAAATTATGCCCACTGGTTTCTGTGCCGTGTCCCGCATGAAAGACAGACTATTATCCATATAAACGATGGACCCGTCCTTTCTGTATTGCTCCACTTCCAGAATGCGGGTTCTGCCGGGATCTGCCGTACCGCTGGCTTCCAATTTCATTTCCTCTTCAAGGACCTTGGCAACGATCTGCAGGGATTCAGGCGTCATGACCTGTTCCATGGTCTGCGCCGTGGCCTCTTCAACAGTGTATCCCCGCATACGCATGATGGAAGGGCTGACATAGGTAAAACGCAGATTCATATCCATTACCGCTATGACATCCGCTATGTTATCCAACACCCAACGGTGCTTCTCTTCGCTCTCCCATAACTTATCCTCCGCCCGCTTGCGTTCGATAATGTCCTGTTGCAGGTTCTCCAAGGCCTGCTTTAATTCCCCGGTTCTCCTGATTACCTCGGACTCCAACTCATTCCGGTAATTACTCAGCAAGTCGTTGTAGGCCTTGACTTTGAGCAGGGACCGGACTCGTGTCAAAAGCTCTATCTTATCTACAGGCTTGGAAATAAAATCATCACAACCGGCTTCAATTCCCTTTATCCGATCTTCGGTTTCCCGCAATACGGTAACCAGGATTATCGGAAGTAATCGATGCATATCATCTTGTCTGACCCTGCGGGTAACTTCAAAACCATCCATGCCGGGCATAATTATGTCCAGCAGAATCAGATCGATTTGATTACCGGAAAGTTTTCCCAACGCTTCTTCACCGTTTGCCGCCGTGACAATATCATAACCCTGCGGGGCAAGATATGCTTCAAGAAGTTCAATGTTTTTGGGCTGGTCATCAACGATTAAGATTACTGGTTTGTCTTTATTCATGTTTTCCGTTTATCCTTTGCCAATTCTGCAATCATATTCGGAATCATTTCGATTTCCGCTACCTTATCAAAAAAATAATCAGCCCCCAGTTCCTCGCATTTTTTCCGGTACTGGGGATAGGGATAATTGGTCAGCATGATGACCCGGATCGGCAATTTCTTTGCCCTGATATCTTTTAAAACATCGATACCGCTCAGGCCGGGCAGGCGTATATCCAGGATCACCACATCAGGCTTCGATTCAGAGATGGATGCGATGGCATCCTGGCCATTGTTTGCTTGCCCGACTATTTCAACATCGGCAATATTGATGAGCATTTGCTGCAGTCCATCACACACGATCTTTGAATCATCAACAATAAGAACTTTCATGGAAGACCCCAAGCTAATAATTTCAATTTTAGTTTATCATTTACCAGGAAATTTATCTGTCAGGGAAACCTGATCTTTTTGTAGGGGAATCCCTATAGGAAAGGTGTTGACAAAAAGCGATTAGTCGCTTAAGCTACTAATGAACAAATAGATGAAGGAGGTGTTATATGCATACGGCAACGGTGCGGATACCGGAGGATAAAAGAGATATTCTCAAGATTATTGCCGGTATAGAGAAAAGGGACATAGGGAAAATACTCACAGATCTCATTGACGATTATATCGAGAGTCACCGAGAAACCCTTGATTTGCTCTCTAAACCTGAATGGGTAGAAATCATCGGGCAAGGCAAAGAAGAAGTTTCAAAAGGCATCAAAGGGAAAGGACTTCATGAACTGGAGAATTGAAGTTAAACCTACTGCCGAGAAACAATATTTAAAACTCGATAAAACGGCAAAACTGAGGATTCAGAGTGCCTTGCTGGAGTTGGAACAGACGGAAAATCCTCTGTTGCACCATGCCGTGAGAAACTTGACGGGTAAATTGAAGGGGGATTATCGCTTACGAGTAGGCGATTGGAGAGTACTTTTTACCCCGGATAGAGCCGAAAAGGTGATTTACGTATATGCTGTTCTGCCTCGGGGCGATGCCTATTGACGTTGTTTCAGATGAGTTTATTTTCTAATGCATAGCGGGTCAGGCCCGAATTGGTGCCAATTTTCATTTTTTCCATAATGCGGCTGCGGTAGGTGCTGACCGTTTTTTCGCTGATACAGAGTTCGTCCGCGATACTCTTCAGTGACTTTCCTTGGGCAATCATACACATAATCTGAAATTCGCGGTCGGAGAGGTTCTCGTGAGGCGGTTTATCCAACGCACCCAGATGGAAAACCAGTTTCTCGGCGAGAGACGCACTGACATACTTGCCGCCGGCATTCACTTTTCTGATGGCCTTAACCAGTTCTTCCGGTGCCCCCTCTTTCATCAGGTATCCAGAGGCGCCGGCCTTGATGAACCGCAAACCATACTGGTCCTCCGGGTGAACGCTCAGAATGAGGATCGGGAGGTTCGGATGCTCATATTTTAATTGTTTCAACACATCAAAACCATTCCTGTCGGGCAGCGTGATATCCAGCACAACGAGCGTGCCGTCCATCTTTCGAACAAGCGAAAAACATTCCCCGGCGTTTATCGCTTCGCCTGCGACTTCCATATCCGGTTCGTCTTCGATAATCTGCTTCAGGCCGCGTCGGACCACCGGATGGTCATCGACAATAATCACTTTGATCATGATGTTTCTCCTTGCTTTCGGGTTATTTGCAGGATCAGGGCGGTCCCGCCACCGGGCTTACCACGAATTGAGAGTTCTCCTCCAAAAGCCAGAACACGTTCTTTCATGCCCAGCAGACCGAGGGATTCCGGATTCAGAATTTCCTCCTCCATGATTCCCCTGCCGTTGTCCCTGATCTCCAGAACAAGGCTTTCATCCCCGAAAAGACTTCTCTCACCCTCTCGTAAAACGACGATAACCTTTGTTGCCCGGGAGTGTCGCGCCACGTTCGTGAGCGCTTCCTGAAAGATGCGAAACACGGCAATGGTTGTGTCCTCTTCCATGTTAACATATTCGAAGGTTGTGGTGAACTCGTGCGGAATTTCAGTGCGACTTGTAAATTCCGACAATTGCCACTCGAGCGCGGCTATCAGCCCTAAATCATCCAAGACGGATGGCCGCAAATGTATGGATACACGGCGTACTACTTGGATCATTTGATCTATCAACACATTTGATGCATGAATCCTGTCCATCAAGGCAATGCGCTCTTCACCTGAGTCTGCGTCGCCTATTTTGTGTGACAGCCAGGAAAGATCCATCTTCAACCCGGTAAGTCCCCCGCCCATTTCGTCATGAATTTCTCGCGCAATCGCGATCCTGTCTTCTTCGCGTATCTGTTGCAGTCGCATGGAAAGTGCCCGTAACTGCGAATGAGAAGTTTTTAACTCCTCTTCCGCCTGCTTGCGTTCGGTGATGTCTAAGTTGACCACAATTGCGCCTTGGATTGCTCCTTGGTCATCCAGCACAGGGGCCGTGTAGTTGAGGATTACCTTCTTCTTTCCGTCAAAGGCATCGATTTCGAGCATCTCGTCAACAACGGTAACCCTCTCCTTCACCGTGTGCACCAGTGCCCAGTCTTCCGGTGCGATCTCCTCTCCCGACGGCAAGCGCCGCGCCTTGAAAACACCATACTTAGCAGGAGCTACCTTCGGCTCGGCACCCCATATTTTCACTCCCGCCGGATTGCCACGCAAAAGATTGCCATCCTTGTCTGCGAACCAAAGGCCTACTGGCAGGACATCGAAGATTTTTTGCAGGAGGCTCTCGCTCTCCTGCAGCGCCTCCTTGAACTGCTTGCGCTCGGTGATGTCGCGCGAGACACCTAACAAACCAATCACCTTAGCACCGTCGAAGAGAGGCGCTGCCTGCGTCTCAAGATGGAGAAAGTTACCAGACTTAACTGGATAAGAAAGATCGAAAATCTGAGTTTTTCCATCCATCACCTCATTGAAATACTTTTGCACGAGTTCACGGTCTTTTTCACTGATGATATCGAAGTAACTCCGATCTAAAAACCACTCTGCAGGGTAACCGGAGCGCTTTACAATCACGTCATTGACAAACGTAAACTTTCCAAAAGAATCGAGGATATAAATCCCATCCTGAATGTTTTCGATCAGACTGCGATATTTTCCCTCACTCTCTTTCAGCGCCTCCTCCGCCCGCTTGCGCTCTGCTTCCGATTTTTCCAGTTCTTCAATCCTCTGTCTTAAAGAAGCCAGTTCTTGAATCAGAGTATGCTTTGTCTTGGATTGATCTTTCATAAGATCACCTATTAGAAGGAATGATTAAAATACAAACCCCCGCCTCTTTTCAGATACAGGGTTTCAATAATTTTCCATGGTATTACCCTTCAAAAGAAAGGTTCAAATTGATTGTTAAACGATCGACAACGGCCTTATTCAAATGTACTTCTTTATGGCCCTGACTAGTTAAAAAGTCAAGAATATGTTGATAACCACCGGAAAGTATTTCTATCTTATACTAAGTAGCTATCAAATATTAAAAGGTTGATTTACCGGGCATAATACCAAGTAAGCTTTCAAAAATTTATATATTATTTTTTGAAAGCAACTTGGTATTAGGAGATTAATTTTCTGAAGAAAGATTGTATGGTGTATCTCGCCATGATCCCCATGTAGTGGGGCGCGCGTGAAAGCCAGGCGCCGAAAATGAAGACCACGCAGGAAAGAGCGTAGGTCGTCGGGCAACCGATGACGGCGATCAGCGGTTCCTTAAACCAGACGGCCAAAACGCTCAGGGCGGCCACTGCCGGCCAACCGATAATAAAACTCAAAGCCATCAAGATCAATCCGGTGATCAACCGCGGCGTCATACGCTCCTTGAATTCACTGAGGTCCGCCGGATTCTCCATTATTTCTTTTACATATTTCTTCCCGGCAAGATATTGGGCAATTTTTTTCCGAATCATAAAACCTTATCCTGTGAAACAAACCTGCTGTTTTGAATTACCGGCACGAACGATGACATACACGAGGCATCCTCTTTCTGCAATGGTTTTTCTGCTTCCAGCCATTGCTTGACAGGGCGCGATACTAATGCCAAGTAGCTATCGGATATTAAAAGTTTGGTCTACTTGGCATAATACCAAGTAAGCTTTCAAAAATTCATATTTTATTTTTTTAAAGCAACTTGGTATAATATTATAAAAGAGCACGGCAAAGAAAAAGATGATTGATCGAGGATACCGTGAAGAAAGAGACTAATGGCTGGGATTTTTTTGATCGTTTATACTGCGTTTCTCTGAAAGAACGTGAAGATCGTCGCGCGTCGGCGCTCAAAGAATTTTCTAAAGTAGGACTGGCTGATAGAGTGGAGTTCGAACTTGGTGAACATCATCCATACGATATGGAGCAGGGAGTGTATGAATCCCACATGATATGCCTGCGCAAAGGGTTGGAGGCAGGAGCGAAAAATATCGTTGTTTTTGAAGACGATGTAGAATTTGACCGCTTTGATCCAGAACGATTAAGAAGTTGCATTGAATTTTTGAGTCAACATCCAGAATGGAAAGTTTTGCTTCTCGGAGCTTTAATTCGCTCCAGCCACAAAACTACTAATCCGTGCGTACAGAAAGTTCGTTACCAGAGTCTGACCCATGCCTACGCTTTAAATCGGCATTATGCGGAAACTTTAGCCTATGAGCCCTGGCAGGGTATTGTTAACGACACCCTCTTTCGGCCGCTGACTGATGATGTCTATGCAATTTATCCTATGTGCGCATTTCAAAAATATTTTACCTCGGATAATTACAAGTATCCCAAGCTTGTGCTAATTCGACGCTTGTTAGGCGGGCTTAAGCGTATTCAAAAAGCCAATGAATTCTATCAGCGCTATAAATTTGGTGTTATTGCCGCCCACGTCATGATTATTTTATTTCTTCTGATAGTTTTCTTCACTCGATGATTCTGCCTTGCCGGTTTTTCTGCCTCCAGCCATTTCTTGACAGGGCGCGATACTATATTATAAAAGAGCACGGCAAAGAAAAAGTTGTTTGATCGAGGATACCGTGAAGAAAGAGACTAATGGCTGGGATTTTTTTGATCGTATCTACTGCATTTCCCTGGAAGAGCGTGAAGACCGGCGGCAGGCGGCTGCAGCCTCGTTTGCCAAAGTAGGACTGACCGGAAAAGTTGAATTCGTTCTTGTCCAACCTCATCCCTTGAATATCGAACAAGGAATGTATGAATCTCACATGACCTGTCTGCGTAAAGGCTTGGAGGCCGACGCAGAGAGCATCGTCGTTTTTGAAGACGACATCATTTTTGACCGCTTTGACGCGGAGCACTTCAAGCAATGCACTCAATTTCTAGAGGAGCATCCGGACTGGAAGGTGCTGCTTTTGGGGGCATTAATACGCGAAAGCAAAAAAACGACTAATCCGTTCATACAAAAAGTCGGCTATCAGAGCCTGGCGCACGCGTATGCCCTAAACAGATCTTACGCGGAAACCCTGGCTTATCAGCCCTGGCAGGGCATTGTCATTGACACCATTTTTCGGCCTCTGGATAATGACATCTACGCAGTTTATCCGATGTTTGCTTTTCAAAATGATTTTGCCTCGGATAATGACAATAAATATCAGGGACTGGAGCGTTTCCGGAGATTGTGCGGCGGACTGGAGCGGATTCAAAAGGAAAATGAGTTCTACCAGCGCCATAAATTTGGTGTTATCACCGCTCATGTCATTGTTGTTTTATCTCTTGTGATCGTTTTTTTCGCCCGATAAATCTGTCGTACCTATTTTTCTTGATGGTAACTTCAATTTATAAAGATTTATTGTTGAAACTCCAATTCCGAAAGCGAATAACCTGAAGGTCACTATAGGCGCAGCGGAATTGGTAAGTTGAACAATCCCGCGAAGCGGAGGGTTTAATGCCCCGCAGCTTGCTTTGGGGTTTATACCCGTGACTTTTGTGTATTAAAAATCCTGGCTAACCGCCACTTTTTGCGCTTCTTCCAACTTCCTTTATGATAAGCATAACTGGCGAGAAGCGGTAATGCTGTAGTAGCTTCAGCATAAACCATTTGTTCAAAAGATGAATCCACTTTGCCCCAGGAATTTGCTTCTTTGAGAGTGGAACTGGAGCAAGCGCCGTCACGCACATCGGCAACAGTTATTTGAACTGCATATTTGTGCATGGGCACTTCATGTCCCAATATTTCCGCGCAAACCACTGTGTCCTGGGCAAAATTCTTTGGAACGCCGCCGCCGATCATTAATAAGCCACTGATTCCTGTTTCGATTTTAATCATGGTTAATTCGCGAAAATCTTTTACGGAATCAATAGAAACATGATTATCGGGATGTTCCTGCTGGTGCAGGACAAGGCCAAACCCTGCTGAACAATCCGAAAAAGCCGGGCAGAAGATAGGGACATCATTTTCGTAAGCCGCCTGCACCAAAGAATCTTTCTTTTTCGCTTTCTTTTTTAAGTATTTTCCCATCTCCCAAATGAATTCACGCGAAGAATACGCCCGGGGCGGCAGGGCATCGGCAATTAATTTAATTGTTTTATCGCAGGCCTGTAGTTGTTCTTCATCAATGTAAGTATCATAAATCCGGTCGATATAGAGGCTGCGCAATAATTTATCGTCAACAAAAGGTGTGCCTTGATAATGCTTGAACCCCAGGGCTTCAAAAAAATCCATGTCGACAATCGAAGCGCCTGTGGCCACTATGGCGTCAATCATATTGTTTTTCACCATGTCCACGTAAACCTGCATACAGCCGGCAGCAGAAGTAGAACCGGACAAAGTTAAGATAATTGCGCATTTTTTTTCTTTGAGCATTTGGTCGTAGATATCAGAGGCATTGGCAAGATCGCGGGCCGAAAAGGACATCTTCTTCATGGCGTTAATGATGTCCACAGAATTAATGGCTTTGATGTCAATATTCTCAACAGTTTTATTCAATAGATCTTTTTTCTTCATTAAATAAATAATTCCTTTATATTATTGTATCTGAATCTTATTAAAACATGGGCAGGTAAAAGTCAACCCATAGCCGCAAAATGTAGTCCTTATACCAAGTAGCTATCAAATATTAAACGGTTGATTTACCGGGCATAATACCAAGTAAGCTTTCAAAAATTTATATATTATTTTTTGAAAGCAACTTGGTATTAGCACTACAAAACCAAACTGTGTTTCCTCGTTTTTTTACGGCTGCTTACTTCCGTTATTTTTCATGGCCCCTGGCAGGAAATTCCAGGGTTTGGTAATAAGATCCAGTGGCAGCTTCAGTATCCTCAATAGGGATTCCGCCACCGACCTGGTCAGGGCGCCAGCCGACATGGACGTGACCGAGGTGTCGTCCACCGGCCCGATCACGTGCAGGTGGATCACAATGAAGGTCCCCTTTTCCCCGGTGAGAACCCAGCCCACGATGGGGATTTGGTTGATGGTCTTATCGAATGTTTGCAGTGGCTCGACACCCATGACCGTGTCTATATAATGGATGCGGATCAGATACTTTCCCACTGCCGAGATCTGGAGTGAGTTGCTGTCCAGGTAGAAATCATTGAAGGTCATCACCGAATCCTGGATGGTAAAGGTTGCGGTAATGGTATTGTAGGGGAAGCCGGAATGCAAGAAGTCGAGGCCACCGGTCATGATTATCTTATAGGGATTTAAAACCGAGAATATGCGGGATAAAAAATTGTACCGTTTGATATTGCCCTTGTATGCCTTGAAGGATATATCGCCATTCATAGAATCGTTTTTCCCCCATACCCGCCCTTGCAAATCCATGTGGCCGTCCATCCATGGAGGTGTGGCGGGCCAGGCGGCCGTGATGAAGTTGACAACGGGAACGTTTTGCAGATCCATATCCAGATTGTATTCAAACTGGCCGTCCGGATTAAAGATCACCATACCCTTTACAGTTCCCGTTTTATCGGACAATTCCAGGTTCGTCAGCCTGAGACCTGCAGGTCCGAGTTCCGCCAGAGCACTGCCTTTCTGGATGAATATGCCATTATAGGTTAGGTTGGTAAGTTTGAGATTGACATTGCTTTGAAATTTCTTGAGCATGTCGAATTCGCTCTTTGAGCCGGCACTGATCGAAAGCCTGTCCACAACCACGTCGCCCTTTAGATACGGTATTTTATCCAGGGTAAGGGAGCCGTTCATATCGACTGTCATCTGATCATGACGGATTTTTAAGGCATCACTCGTGATCTTTTCGCCGTTAAGGGTGACAAGGCCGGTAAGGTTCAAAGGCTTGTCTTTGTATGTAAAGCCGGCCTGTCTGAAATCCAGAGTGCCGGTTAAGTGGAAATCCTTATCCGCCGCAATGCTGAGCGTACCGATAATATTGCCATCCCTGGGTATCAGAGAATCTCCTGCGGCGCCTTGCAGATTGGCCAGATCCACTTTCCCGGCAACCTTGATATTCGCCTGATTACCTCGCAGCGAAATCTGCGAATGGAGCACATCCGGGTTCAGATCCACGGCCAGATCGGGGATTTCAAGCCAGGTCTGGGGCGAAAAACCGGCCTTCATCATGCCTGTGCCGGTAATAGGACCACGTTTGGATATCAGATGATGGTTGAAGAGATTGATCTCCTGCGCACTGAAGGCCAGATTGCCCGCCAGGTTCGGCCATTGTCCGGCGCCGGTCATTTGAACGGATGCCTTTTTGTCCAAACTAAATGAATCGGATGCGGGGAATCCATGGGCGTTGAGGGCAAAGGTAAAATGCTGGTGCTTGAGCGGTTCCCTCAGGTTAACCTTCAGCGCGTCGATGGCGGTGTCGTTCAGTGTGCCCGCAAGCTGCATGGTTACCGGATCGCCATAATTCTTAGCGGACGCCTGACCGGTGAAATGCCGCAACTGGTTCTTATCCCAGGACATGCTTGCATCTGTGAGGGCGATGTTCCCTTTTATTACGGCGGTGTCGGTTATGTCTTGATAGTAGATCCATATGCTACCCTTCACTCTACCTGCTCCAACGGTGTTTATGGGATCGAGCAGCCGGCGCACAGTTAGCGGTACCACACATGCCCTCCAAGATGATACGAAATCGGAGACGGGCATATCGGTATCCACCGCCACCTCAATTCTGAATCCGCGAGATACGATATCAGGGAATTTAAGATTAACCAGTTTGATGCGTGAGGCGTTCATTATGCCGGTCAAATCTTTAACCTCGATTGTGCCCTTTGCAATGGAGAACAGACCGGTCACACCGGTCACGCGCGGGCCTTGACTCACGCCGAAGCTTTGACCGTTGATACTCATGCTCACCTGCAAATTTTTCAGACAAGAACGCCAAATGGTCATTTCGTCGAGTGTGCCCTGGTAGCTAAGAAACTTTACTTGTGAATGGCCGCCCCGGATATGAGCGGTGAGCAGTTCCTTAAGCCAACCCGGGAATTGTGCAGTGGGTAAGGCGTCTACCATATCCTCATAGCTGAACTCGTTCGATTTGAGATTTAGGTCGATGTGCGCATTGCGCGGATCCTTAATCCCGGTAAGCTTTGCCGTACCAGTGGCATCGATCAAAGAAGATTTAAATGCCACTTTATCGATGTCCAGAGTTTCCTTATTGCCGTGGGCATTTATGGTTAGTGTGGCTTTGCCCAAAGGCGTACGCCGGGGCAGTTTCAGGTTTTTCCCGGCTACATCCGCAGAAAATTCATACCCCTGCTCATTTTTCTTAAAGACAACATTCATGTTCGATGTGCCCTTATACCTGGGATCCAACCGTGACAGGTCTATGCCGCTGGCTATCGCATTACCTCGCCAGGTTTGTAAAATATTGGCAGCGGAGATGGTGAGAGTGCCGCCCAAGGCATCGGCATCCAGCTTTGTCTGCGTGTTGCTCAGGATGCCTCGGATATTGAACACATCCACGAAATGGGTCTTATAGATCAGCCGGGCGCTTCCCCGTTCGATTATGATCGGCGGGAATTTCGGGGATTTTTCCTGGCTCGTGCTCTTTTCAAAATCAATGGTGAAATGGGGATTCTTGAGGGTTACGTCCTTGATTTCAAGACGGCCAAGAAGCAGATACCAGGGCGAGAATCTAGCGGTCAGGTTATCCACCTCCATGGCATATCCTCCGTCGCCGCTCAGGGTAATCTTTTCCAATGTCATCCGGTGCCGGTTCAGGACATCTATCTCGAAGTTCTTGATCACGATCTTTCTTTGAAGTTTGGCCTCGAGTGCCTGTTGTACCAGGTTGCGTAACGCCTCTGGCCGCAGATAGGAATGGTAGATGGCCATACCCCCTATCACGACTATCAGGAGAACCATTACTGCTATAAGAATCTTCTTTGTGCGTGTCTTCATTTAAGTATTTTCACTGATGGTACAATTGACTTATAATTCACAAACCTTGATCCCCGGACGACGTCTGATCCGATAGGCTTTAAGCGCAGTAGATTCCATGGTATCCAAGGAATGCCGCAAAAAGATAACGCCTGTGACAAAGCGAAGATCACCATGCAAAGGCATCGTCGTTATCCTTTGAAAGCGAAAGGATGTAACGCCATGGAGCCATTTGCAGTCGAACGGTTCGTGTAAGTCTTTGACTTGATAAAAACTTGCTTTCTGGAAAAAGAAGTATAAGGAAGCTATACTTGTATGTCAATAAAATACTGATCACAATTTGTGGAGTGTGACGCAGATAACCGCGTCGGGGATACATTGCGACATCCGGCCTTATGGGAAAACTGCTCACAACAATTCAAATTAGCCGATAACTTCTGCCAGCGAAGGAAGCACCAATGAAGGTGATTCGGTATTAATTTCAATCTTGTTTTACCTTCCAATATCTGGTAGTTCACAATGCAGGATTATACGAATGAAAGAAATTATTACGGTTTCACAACTCAATAATAATAAATGAAGACGACTTGATATAAGGCAAAAATACAAATTACACATCAAGCTTTTTATAATTTACCCATCTCCCTTACATTAGCATTGAAGAAATAAGAAGGGTGGGGGAGAAAACAATATAAACAAAACAATAGCAGGAGGTTTTTTATGTCGTTAAATCCATTAGTAGATTCACGTGACGTTCGTTTTATTATGTTTGAAATGCTGGAGTTGGAAAAGTTAAATCGATTTGACCGTTTTAAAGATTTTGACCGAAGCGTGTATGAAGACACGCTCTCTCTGGCTGAAAAGATTGCCATTGATCAGTTTTATTCATCCAATGCCGATGGCGATAAGATCGGATTACAATTTAACGCCAAGACCAATGAAGTAAAAGTACCCGAATCATTCCACAAGGGATTCAAGGCTCACATCGAAGCGGGATTCCACAGCCTGTCGATTCCGTCGGAAGAAGGCGGAATGGGCATGCCTTCCATCGTCTCCATGGCCGCCGCGGAATATTTCAATGCGGGCAACACATCATTGACCATGTATTGCGGTTCGATCACCGGCGCGATGTACATCATTATGTCTTTTGGTTCCGAAGAAGTAAAAAAGATGTTTCTTCCCAAAATGCTGGAGGGGGAATGGGGCGGCACCATGTGCCTGACTGAGTCTTCTGCCGGCTCTGATGTCGGAGCGCTCAAATCAAAGGCCGTCAAGCAGGCCGACGGTACCTACCTGATTACCGGGCAGAAAATATTCATCTCGAACGGCGAATATGACATGGTTTCCAATAACATCCATCCGGTTCTGGCCCGAATTGAGGGTGATCCCGAAGGAACAAAGGGAATCTCCATTTTCATCGTACCGAAATTTCTTATCAACAAAGACGGATCGCTGGGTGAACGAAATGATATGGCTTGTACGGGCATTGAACACAAGATGGGGCTGAAGGGAAACGCCACATCATCACTGAGCTTCGGCGATAACGGCAAGTGCGTCGGCTATCTACTGGGAAAAGAACGCGAAGGCATGAAAGTCATGTTCATGCTCATGAACGCGGCGCGTATCCATACAGGTGTTCAGGCCGAGGCGGTTTCCAGCGCCGCTTACATGCACGCCATTACTTACGCCAGAAACCGCATCCAGGGAGAAGCCATGCCGAAAGGGCCGAAATCGCCGATTATCGAGCACATCGATGTCAAGCGCATGCTGCTTTACATGAAGAGTTCCGTTGAGGCTATGCGAATGCTTACCCTGTTTTTGGCCATTCATGAGGATATCATGCATTCGTCACCGGATCCCGAGGAGGTTAAAGAAGCAACAGCTATTGTTGAAATTCTTACCCCCATCGTTAAAGCCGGTATTTCGGATGCCGCTTGGCTGGTAACTGCGGAAGCCATGCAGGTCTATGGCGGGTATGGCTATTGCTCGGAATATCCCGTTGAGCAGTATGCCCGCGACTGTAAAGTCCTTTCAATTTATGAGGGCACCAACGGCATCCAATCCCTGGACCTTCAGATGCGCAAAATCCTCATGAATCCCCAGCAGTATAATTATGCCATCCTGAAAAAACGCATGACGGAAACCATCAATAAAGCAAAGGGGATCGTTGATGACAAATATATTACCCCGGTTGAAAGGGGCTTGCAGAAGCTTGATGAAATCATCACGATGATGAGCACCCAGCTTATGGAAATGAAAATCGCCCAACTTTTCGCCAATTCCACACCGCTGCAGCAAGCCATGTTCCCGTTGATTTCAGCCTGGCTGCACCTGTGGAGCATGACGATTACGATTCCCAAAATGAAAGCCCTGGTCGGTGATTTGAAAGGCGCGGACCGCAAAAAGCTGCTGGCTGATAACGATGAGGCAGCCTATTACTCCGGACGCGTGCTGTCCTCTCAGTTCTACATTGCTTCGGAATTCCCCAAGTTCTTTGGCAAGGTCGAGTGTATCATGAATAATGATATATCAGCGATTGTCGCCTCAGCTGATATATTTACCGGAGCGCTCAAAGAATAAGGGCGACGAATATATGGACACACGCCAGTCGATCAACCTGACAATAATGGGCGAGTTCGCGAAGCGGGAAATAGAGTTAACCTACCCGGCATAGCGTGGACAAAACTAATTATTCGGTCCAATGTCCATAAGACTCCGTTTGTACATTGGACCACAAAGGAGATGTTATGATGGACAGACGGGAATTTCTAAAGACGGCATTTAACTTTTCCATGCTTACGGGCGCGGCAATGGTCGCGGGAAAGAACATTGCCTTTGGGGCGCCGGCCGCGACCGCCATGCCTGATCTGGTTGCCGTAAAAGGGGGCGAGCCGGATGCCATGTTTGACGCCGCGATCAACGCTCTGGGCGGTATGAGAAAATTCGTAAAAAAGGGACAGACCGTATTGGTAAAACCCAATATCGGTTGGGATGTCGCCCCTGAATACGGGGCAAACACAAACCCCAGGCTTGTTTACCGGATAATAAAAAGCGCCTTTGAAGCCGGAGCGAAAAAAGTGTCTGTCTTCGACCACACCTGCGATTCATGGGAAGAGTGTTACAGAAACAGCGGTATCGAGGCAGCCGTGAAATCGGCAGGCGGTGCCATGGTGCCCGGCAGTCAAAAAGAGTATTACAGGGATGTCGATGTGCCGGGTGGAGTATCGCTCAAAAAAGCAAAGGTGCATGAGCTTTTGATAGAATCGAATGTTTTCATAAATGTGCCCGTCTTAAAAAGCCATGGCTCGGCCGGGCTGACCATCGCGATGAAGAACCTGATGGGCGTTGTCTGGGATCGCGGGTCCTGGCACGCGACAAACCTGCACCAGCGCATTGCGGATTTCGCGGCATACAGGAAGCCGGACCTGACCATCGTTGACGCATACAGGGTCATGATGTCGCACGGGCCGAAAGGCATACAGTCGCTCGACGACGTCGCGAAAATGGGATCGCTTCTCGCTTCGCGGGACATGGTGGCCGCTGACGCCGCCGCCGCGAAACTTTTCGGGCAGACGCCGAAGGACGTGCGTTATATCAGACTAGCCGCGGAAAAGGGGTTGGGCCGGATGGACATCGAGAAGCTTAACATAAAAAAAATATACCTGTAAGCGCTCCATTAATATTAACGATGAAATATTTAAAGACAGCCCGTCTCATAATCTCTTTGAGTTTTTTCTTCCTTTTCCTATGGCTGTTTCTCGGCCTTGTCCCGGTGAACGTGAAACTTGCGAACAGCCTGACTTGCCTGCAGGTTGTTCCCGCGCTGGTCAGATGGAACGCGGGAGTGGGCGCAGGGCTGATAGCCCTGCTGGCTGTTGCAGTGATGACGCTACTGGTGGGGAGGGTGTATTGTTCTTCTTTGTGCCCTCTTGGTACTTTGCAGGATTGTGCCATCAAACTCAATACTCAAAACTCAAAACTCAAAAGTGGAGCCCCTCCGGCAGGAGCCGGAGGCTCCTTTCCAAAACGCGACAGCCCGCGATTGGCAGAAAGCATTCAACCCCCAGCGGGAGCTGGGGGCTTTCTGCAGCGGGGTAAATATAAAAAGCCCGTCAACTGGCTCAGGTTCGGTTTGCCGGGCTTGGTGCTTCTGGCTTTTTATTTCGGCAGGATCGAGCCGCTGATGATACTGGATCCCTACACGGAATTCGGCAGAATAATAACCGAAGTTATAAAGCCCGCAGCTGTCGTGGTGAACAACCACATCTCCTACGTGCTGGGTATGTCCGGCATCACGGCTGTCAGGCCGGCCATAATGCATTTCCAGGACCCCGGAATCATGATCTTCGCGGCCGCCGTGCTGTTGCTCCTGCTGGGCTTCTCTTTTTTCAGAGGCAGGATATTCTGCAACACGCTGTGCCCGGTGGGCGGACTGCTCGGCATCGTCTCCTGCCTGTCGGTGTTTAAGTTAAAGCTGGATGATAAAAAATGCAACTCCTGCGGGCTTTGCGGGAGCATGTGCAAGGCGGAGTGCATAGATACAGCGAACAAAAAGCTGGACTTTTCAAGGTGCGTTTCATGCTTCAACTGTGTGAGCATCTGCAATAGGGGGGCGGTCTACTATGGGACGGGTTTCCCCGCGAGGAAGCCGGTGAATGAGGAACGCAGGGAGACGCTGCGCTTAATGCTCAGTGCGGCTACGGCATTTTTCATATACCTCTCGTACGTGCCCAAAGCGCTCGCCCAGGGGGCCGTGAATCTGATACCGGTGATCAAGAAAAACACCGTGATCATACCACCGGGATCAGGTTCTATCAAAAAATTCAGGGATCTCTGTACAGGCTGCGGCCTGTGCGTCACCGCGTGCCCGACAAAGGTCCTGACCCAGGCGGTAAAAAACAGGTTGGGCAGGCTCGAACCTTTCCAGCCCTCCATGGACTACGCTCACGCTTACTGTTCCTACAACTGCACGGTATGCACGCAGGTCTGCCCGACCGGCGCGATAAAGGAGCTGTCCGTTGAAGAGAAACGAACAAAGGCGCTTGGCGCGGCGAAGTTCATAAAAGAAAACTGCGTGGTTGTGACCAACGGCCAGCCGTGTGTTGTATGCGACGAACATTGTCCGTCAAAGGCGATATTGCTGGTAAAGTTCAAAAATGACCTGAGCATACCTTATGTTAGGGAACACCTCTGCATCGGGTGCGGTGCGTGTGAAAAGAGCTGCCCGGCCTCGCCCAACAAAGCGATATATGTGGAAGGGTTTGAGACCCACAGGACGGCGGAAAAACCGAAAGGCCTGGGCAATAAATGGAAGAGCGAGGGGGACTTTCCATTTTAACACGACCTCCCGCGGATACAGTCTGTCCTTGATCTGGAGTGAGTAGCATTTCTCCCCCTGATAAAGCCGGTGGATTCCAAGTTGCGAGCCGCAATCCGGGCATGTTTACTTCACGCTGAAAGATAATCAAAGCCTTGCGCAGGGCAACCGCCCTGCTTCGCCAAACTTTTGTTTGTCGAAATTTTGAACTTCTTTTCCTGCTGTCATTGCGAGACACCTCTCAGGTGTCGTGGCAATCTAATTTTCACTGCTATAAAACGAGAGCTGTTCCATAAATAGAACCGTCCCCATTATTTCTTTTCCCCAAAAAATTGCGGCTTTCAACCCGAAATATGCAGGTGCAATTAAAGAAAAAATGAAACATACTATTTACTTACAACACCTACTAAGCCTCAATTCGCACGTGTCAGTAAGGTTGAAGATTACCGGTCAAAACGTTCAATTTCACTGTCCGCGTTATGATACCGCATCAAAATAAATAAGGCCCCTATGAGCCATTCCTGATATGTTGTGCGCACATAGTCATAGACAACAAGACTTAACTATGCTACAAAAAGCTCATGGACATTTCCCCCCCCAAGTTCATCAAATGGCAGACCTTCCCTGGTAAAGAATTGAGACCCCGTGATGGAGGGATTGCGAAAGTCATCGCTGTCCTTTTACTCATGGTCTTTTTTCTCTGTTTCATCGGTGGTTGTGGAAAGTCAGATAAGGCTGTCTCGGGCATTCCCGAAGGGACAAATCCCTGTGAGCATCCGGAATACTGGCCGTTTAGCATGGTCTCAGAGAAAAAGCCCTTCATGGTTCATTACCGTACCCTTGAAGAAGCGGAGACTGCGAAAAAAGTTATCGAATATCTGGACAATGCCTGGGAATTCGAGTTCAATGAACTGGGCTTTAGACAACCGCCTTCGGATGAAGGATGCAACTGCGGTCCCAATGGTTTGTTCGATGTTTTTATATGGCGGGGACATCGATCCTGCGAAGTGAAGACGATTTCGGGTTATATCTTAACACCATGGGGCGCAAGGCCAAGCTTTATGATCCTCGATCCATGGGGACCTTACGGCGGGGAGAAACTCTCCCAAACAATCGCTCACGAATTCAATCATGCCTGCCAGGCTGAGGACGATTGGTACGAAGCGGGTGACGTATTTGAGATGACCGCCACCTACATTGAACAGTATTTTGGGGATGCCTGCACAGAGTGTATCAGCGATTTCCAGGCCCATCCGGATTGGGGTCTTTTATGGTACGACGATTATAAAACTTGGTATATGTACGGTTCAGCACTTTACCTGTACTTTCTCAGGGATTACTATTTCCCGACCGATAAAGGTTTTCCTGCCAGACTCTGGGAAAATGTACGAAACAGCCCCGATCGCTTCGTCAATAAGCCGAACCTTGTCGACGGCCTAGACGCTTTGCTCGTCCCGGTGAAATCTTCCTTTAGTGATTCGGCCATCTTTTTTGCACGCTGGCGCTACTATGCGGGCAGCAGAGATGACGGCAGGCATTTTCAGAGATGGCCAACTGTATTGCAGTACAAGCAACTTCCCTTTATGGCTGATACCGATATCGAACTTCGCCCTTCTGCCGATGTCAAACTGCACGCTTCTATCGTGCTTACCGATACAATCTACAATGTCGATCCGCCACCGATGATATTGGGGAGCGCCTATATTGAAATCCTGCGAAATCAACCCGAACAGACCTCCTTTGAGGTCTCCTTGAAGACTGATACAAACCCGGACATCCGCTGGGTTGTGCAGGCCGTGCCGGGAACCGTCGCCGGTTCCGACGGTGATACCATCGATCTGATCTCGGGTTCGGCCCGCGTGCCCTTTACAACGGAAGGGAAACGCACCCTGATTATCACCCTCATCCCCGTGTATGCTTTTGATCCGAATCAACAAACCGGTGAAACCTTCCCCGTTGCCATCCACCTTGCACCGTAGAACAAGCGGCGCTGCGGATATCGCCTCTTATTAATTCTTTTCGGAATATTTGTATAAGCGGTTGATATTCTCCATCGCCTTTTTCGCCATCTCCGAAGAATATTCCGTCAGATAAGCCCTGGCCTTCCCTGGAGACTGTCGATAAAGTTCCAAAGCCTTGTCCTCGATCGTCTTCTGCGAATCGAACTCCTTCCGCTCAAATTCACCGCGGATCTTTTGCAGTTTGCCGACAACAGTATTCCCATACCTCATGTCGACCGATTTGGACAAATTTCTTGCGGACCAGTAGGCTGAAGATTTTGTGAATTGGCTGCCGCCGGTCTGGTATTCCTGCGGAATTCTCAAGCTACCCAGGTACCATGGGGTATAAATGCTGGTGCAGGGGGTTGCCATCGCCCGCCAGCTTAAGGCGCCAATATCGGCAGGAAGCCAGCCTCTTGACTGGATGACAACGCTCACCTCTGTATCGATGCGGCACACAGTCCTTTCATCCGTTTGGTGCGGAGAGCCTTGCGTATGCCCGTACGTGAAGTCGGGGTAAGGGGAAGAGGTGTTTTCGTAATGGTCCCTCAAGATCGACATGATGAGTACAGGAGTGACGGATCGCGCTGCGGCGCTCGGTTTCAACAGCTCCATGACGCGCTTTTCCCGCAGGGTGTTATACTCGCTATCCACCTTTTCAGGAGCGGCATAAACCTTGGTAAAATCAAAAGGGTCTTTCGGATCATACCAGCCCTGCTTCTGCGCATAGCTGACGAGGTCCTCGGAATACTTGAAGTCCGCGGATTTGAAATCGACCACGCCGATCCGGAAGATATTCGCCCTCACCGACGCGTCGTCGTCCTTGACTCTCTGGGCAACCCACTGTCCATCGAGGGTCACCTCCACCCACCATGCATCATTGGGGTCCGTCACCCCGAACATCGTTCCGGAATCGGCTCCGAGTTTGTATTTCGACGCGAGGGTGCCAATAACCTGAACGGCCTCTTCGGCGGTTTTAGCCCGCTCCAGGGCGAACTTGGTGAATTCGGTCCAAATAATCCTTCCGTCTTTCGGGAGGGGATCGGGAGCGTCCCGGCGATAGGAGGCGTTGTTGACGACCGCCACCTGATATTCATTGATGCCGCTGGTGACGTCGCCGGGAAAATACTTGATGTCAAATATCTTAGTGCCGGTGTATGCGTAGGTTTCCGAGACTTGCGGGACATTAGCGGTAAAAAGCGTTGGCGCTATTTCCCCTGCCGCATGTTTGGCCTGAAGGATATAAACATAATGATGTGCGGAATAGTTGCCGAGGTCTTCATTGTGGGCGAGAATCACGGAACGATCGGCAGTAAGCTTCTTCCCGATGATAATGCTCGAGCATTTATCCCTGAGATGGGTGTTATTCTGGGATACGCCCAAGGGCGCTTGCTTGAACGGCGCCGCAAAGCCGACGAATCCCGGGGCGATGCCAATTAAAGCGGAAACCGCGACTACGATGGCAAAACGATATTTCCAATACATTCGACTGCCTACTGCTTGGATTATGGACATTTTCGTTTTCCTTTGCGACTCTGCTCAAGATTTATTCCATTAATTGATAAGAACTTGCTTTTAGTTGTCGGCAGTATAAGAAACGTTCTCTTGTGTGTCAAGAATTTTCTGCCACAAGATGTGGGGTGCAGCACTGATGACTGTTTTGGGTACGCATTGCGCCATCTGTCCTAATGTAAAAACCTCTTCATTTTTAACCGCCAATAAGTTGTTTTTTACAGAATTCAGACAGATATCTCCACACGCCTTTTTTCACAATGCGTTATGACTGGATGTAATCATCCCATGAATATTCCGGGTCGCCGTAGATAATGTCAGAGTGTGGTTGGATTTCGAG
>Ga0208584_1000024_pt1 | contig 22988 bp, 24 predicted proteins | sample NGESurdeep072012_4_FD_184460 | JGI IMG/M metagenome (GOLD analysis project Ga0208584, IMG submission 184460) | Arctic peat soil microbial communities from Barrow, Alaska - NGEE Surface sample 415-1 deep-072012 (SPAdes) | ecosystem: Environmental > Terrestrial > Soil > Wetlands > Peat ...
ATCCTCTACAATACCGCCATAGGCATCGCAGCCAAGCTGACCCAGTACCCCATGTACATGCCATCCGTCAATAGAACGGAGCTGAATGAGACGGGAAAGATTGAGAAGACGATCTGGATCTCAAAGAATACCTACCTGCCTGTGAAGTACCAGAGCAAGACGGCATTCAGGATGACGCCCGCGGTAATAGGTGGCCTGAATTCCAGCACCGGCCAGATGGAGATGTTTAAGCAATCCATGAAGCTGCCTCCTGTCTCAGTCAGCATAGAGACGACCGATCTGTATTATGACTTCAACAAGCCGGTGAACGTAATCCCACCGGCAGGGGCTCTTACAGCTCAGGTCGTACGTCCAACCCAGACCCAATCGCAAGTCGCCCAGCAAGCTTAAGCGTCTGCAATACTCATGCTAGAACGAGCTCCATTGCAGCGGCTTTTCCTCCGGGAGAAGCCTGCGCTTGCCCTTTTGGCTGTAGGGGAGATGGAATCGGAGTCTGCGTATGCAGCGATGATAGCAAAGCACATAGACTCCACTTTTCCCCATACCTCCAGCATCCTATCCGAGCTGGAGGCTCAGGGGCTGGTCAAGTCCCGGCCGGAGGGCAGGATCAGGTACCTGGAACTGACCGACCGGGGCCGACGAATTGCCAGGGCCCTGCAGGAGCTTTCGGACCTGCTACAAAAGCCAGATGCGATGAAGCAGAGGCTGGAGAGACTTCGAAAAATTGCATCGCTAACAGAAGGCCCTGGACCGGAAGCGGCGTTCCGCCTTGGACCAATGCGGCGGGATCTGGCAAAGCTCAAGGGCCTGGGGGATGCCCCGCTACGAAAGGCTGCAGAAGAACTTGATGATAAGATTGCGGCCATTGTGCGGGGATGACCTTTCTCGCAATTATATCTCTTTTTTGCGGCAACGAAGAACTCGCTGGATTAAAGCGTATGTAAGGCTGCAGGCTGCAATTGAGTCGCGGCCAGGATCGTCTCCATAAGCATGGATAGTCATAACATTTCATCTGAGAGATAACGAGTGGTCACTTATGATCAAGTCCGGACAAAATCAAATAAGAGAACTCTGCACCGAGCAGTCCTTCCAGAGAGGATTGAGATACTTCGAAGAAGGCCGCGTGAAGATCAAGGAAGCATCATCGTCACAGATAATCGCGACTGTGATGGGAACGGATAACTACCGGGTAGAGATAGATCTGGATGATTTCTCTGCTATATGCAATTGTCCATATGACCTGGAAGGGTACTGCAAGCACATTGTGGCCGCTTTTTTGGCTATCGACAATGAGCAGGAAAAGGTCGGTAGGATGATGGATGAAGACGTCGAGGAGATGGGGAAGATGCATGCTCTGCTGGAAAGAACAGAGCCGGATGCGCTCAATGATTTCTTTGCCCGGGAATTGGAGACAAACCCAGAACTGAGGTCTCGCTTTATGGCCCGATTCTCACCGATCGGCGAAGGAAAGAGCCTTTCCAGCTACAAGGATGAGATCGACTCAATCTTCGATGAAGCCGAAGATGAGCATGGCCTGATCTCTTACGGCGATGATTTGGATTTTGCTTCATTTGAGTGTCTTGCGGAGATCTACATCCAGAAAGATGATTTCCTGGAGGCGGCCAAGATCTATCAAGCTCTGGCAGAGAAGATTGCTGAGAAGATGGATCATGTGGACGACTCGGACGGCTACTATGGCGGTGAATTCTCGCGTTTCTTGGAGGCGTTCGTGGAATGCATACTGCAGGCCGAGCTGGAGAAGGACACCAGGAGAAAATATATCGACTATCTCTTCAACAGGTATCTGCTAAGGGACCCGGATTACTTCCAGAATGATTACTTCGACGCTCTGAAGGAGCTTTGCACCTCGAATGAGGATTTGGATTACTGGAAAGCGCTGATGGAACCTCATCTTCCCGGGATGCTTCCTGATAGGAAGTTGGACTGGAGCCGCTATTATCAGGCCGAAGAGCTGATCTCTATGCGCCTTTATCTGCTCTCCAGGCTCAAAGAGACGGCCGGTTTCTATGCCTTGATGGATGAGCATTACCGCTCCAGCGAAGATTTATGTCTTCAGTATGCCCAGCAGCTCCTGTTGGATGGAGATCGCACGAAAGCGATAAGAATAGCTGAAGAGGGCATAGCCCTTTTCCCCGATAAATCCTCGAGATATCTAAGAGAGTTCCTGAGCGAAAACTACAGAGAGACAAATCAGGAGAAGTATAAAGAGCAATTGCTATCACTTTTTCTCCTCGGTGGGGAATGGAAGCACTACGAGCGATTGCGGGCAGCAGTCTCAAAAGAAGAGTGGAAGGAGACGCTCGACAAGATTCTGGCCCATATCGCTACAAAAGGATACGGCAGAACAACCCTCATTGAGATCTACCTGAGGGAGCAGATGTTTGACGCCGCAATTGATGAGGTGATGGCCCAGAAGAGCATCCACAGCTTGAGAGATTATCATAAGAAGCTGGCAAATATGTATCCAAAAGAATATTTCGGGGCGTACAAGGTGCTGATCTATCCTTTTGCCGAATGCCGTATGGGAAGAGAGCATTACCGGGACGTGGCCTCAATTCTTAAGGATATGCGAGGGATTAAGGGCTTTGAGTCCGATGTCCAGGAGATCGTCGAGCGTCTGAGAAGAGAGAATAAGAGGAAGCCGGCGTTTATCGATGAGCTGAAGGAGCTGTGAGATTCGGCTTTGTGATAAACTCCAAATACGAAAAGGAATAACAGTTTAAAGGATGTTTAAGCTCATAGCCCATGTCTCGGGAAAGGTCCAGATGTCAGGCTACAGGTCCCGGGTAGTGATCATAGCCAAAGCCTTTGACCTCAGAGGATATGTTAGGAACCTACCGGACGGCAGAGTGAAGATCGTAGCGGAGGGCTCCAAGGCCGATTTGGAGAGGTTTCTTGCGGCCATAAGGATTGAGAACACTCTGATCAAAGTGGAGGAGATCAACGCGGAATTTTCGGAGGCGGAGGGAGCTTATGAAGACTTTTTCAAGGTGGCCGGTGAGAGGGAGACCGATGCCCGGCTGGATGTAGCCGCGGAGCATCTCAAAGAGCTGATATCGGTCGTAAGAGATGGATTCAAGGATAATGGTTCCAGGCTAGATGGCATAGGCACCTCCTTAAAGGAGATCTCTGGAAAACAGGATCGCATGATCGATAAGATTGACGAGGCCCGAGAGGAGATAGTCTCTACCCGAGAAGAAATAGTATCTGAGGTCCAGGGCCTGCGCTCGGATCTGAAGGGCCGCACAGATGAGAGGCTGCAGAGGATCGAGAGCGATGTGACGGAGATCAAGGCCAAGATTAGGTCATAACTCATTAATAATCAACAACAGTCACGGAGCCGATTGAGACGCACGCCCGGGCTTAAGCGGACGGGCACACGCGCGGGGCGAAGATATACTGGCTTTCCAGTCAGGATGCAGATGATCCTTACTCTCTTTCAGGGCAGGCTGGCCAAATTGGAGAATTTATGAAGCCTAAAGTCAGCATCACAGAGCGCTTGGCCGGTTCGATTCAGCTTGACGACCAGAAGCTGATTGATGAGATCATCGAATCGGAAATCTGGGATTATGATGAGGACCTGGAATGCATGGCCAACTGGCCATCAGATTCTGAAAAATCGGACCACGATGAAGCGACCACGCCAGTTAATGAAAAGCACATGGACCCGTCTGGAGAATCCTTGAGTCCGATCGATGCAGTTCGCCAGTGGCAGAGCCAAAATCCAGGGAAGGGCGACTACAGCAAAGAGCGCTCCCGAGTGTGTGATCTCGGAATTGAAGATATACTCCAGGGAATCGAGAGAATGAAGAAAGAGAAAGCGAGAGGCGACAAAGGATGACGGATGAGATTGCAGGTGATGAGGCCCCAGCGAAGAGGCAATCCAAAACTCGTCAGTTCTATGGCTTTATGGGCGAGACCAATTACAGCGAGGCGTTAATACAAGAGCTTTCCTGCGATTTCGAGGAGGGTGGTTACTATCACGACCATACTCCACTGCCACTCGAAGAGCGAATAGTGGTCGATGATTCCAAGATCGACGACGCTAGGCCCGTCCGCCGTCATCCTGGGAGCCCTAGCCTGGGGCATGGAGATCGATGAGACTGTTCCAGGAGTATGGGATAAAGTAGAGAGGATGTGAGGGCGGCGATCGGTACGGGGCCTGGGATCGTCTCCAGAAGAAGCTATTTAATCCCGGCAAGCCTATGATGGTCCATGTCCGGGCAATCTACTCCAAGATCAAAGGGGGAGCAAGAGATATCAGTAAATAAATTGGATGGTCTGACCCCAGGAGAGAGACGGCGCCTTGAAGAGAGCATGCAGCGTCATGAAAAACTCATGAAGCGTTTAGCCGAAATGTGAGCGTTCAGAGCGTATTGGTGTTTTCCAGAAGCCAAATTTTGACCTCATCGACCTGGGATTGGTAGCTTGCGATTCTCAGCAGCATTCGGATTATTGTCTCTTCTTTTGCAGTGATGGCGCACCCTTCGCTACTGAGAATCAATTCGGCGATTTGAAACGCGGATCTCTTGTTTCCATCCAGGAAGGGGTGGCAATTAGCTACGAGATGCAGAGCGAGAGCCGCTTTGCGGAAAAGATCAGGCTCGGCATTGATCTGATCGACCAGATAATCGATCGTACCCTGGCAAAGAACAGCATCTATTCCACCGAAATTGCTGATTACCAGTTCATGGATATCCAGGATTTTCTTGGAAGTGAGGATCATGATTGCCGCCATGATATGAGTTGGGATCATTACTACTAACTTGCGGTGACATGAGGGACTGTTCACCCACGGGAGAGCGCACGGGAGCGAGCGCGAGGGAGGGCTGGCGCATTTCTGGTGGATGGTGGCACAGTCATCGGCATGAAGTAAAGAGAGGTCGAATGCTCGCACCTGACTTTAATGAATATGTCTTGAAATCAAAAATCATTATCGATTAGCACTCTATGAATTTTTCTGCCGTTCCATCTAAAACCCAAAAATTTGAGGCCTAGACTCTTGGTCCGGCTTTTATCTCCTGCTGATACTTTTGATAGGAATAGATAATAGGATAGACTGCAGCCAGTATCACGGGTACCAGGATCAAAAAGATCGCATATTTGGGGAAGATCAAGCCCATTGCCGCCAGAACTCCGGCCACCTTAAAGAGTTTGCCTGCGAGCTTGTTTGTCTTATCCCATACAACCTCGCTGCTTAATGTCCAGGGAGTTCTGACGCCTATGAACCAGTTTTGCTTTGCATTCTCCATCATAATTCCGGCGTAGTAGATGATCAGGCCGAATGCCGGCGCCAGGAGCTGTATGATGTTGAACCTGTAGCTCAAGTTCCAAAGCATTGTCAGCATGTGAACGTAGAACAGGAATACGAAGAACAGCAAAATGAACACATCGAAATGCCCTCTGAACTTCTCGATATTTCCCTTGAGGGGATCGATCTTTGGAATGAGCATGTATACTAGAAAAAGAATGGCCGATATGACCGGCAACAAGAATAGGCCCCATAACTTAGGCATATAGCCGTCTACGCTGCCGTTTGCGTCCCAGTGAGATGCCATCTTCTCAGGCATATAGGGGTAAAGATATGCCCCTATGAGAAAAGAGACGAGTATCAGGCCAATTATCAGAATCTGAATATTCTTGGTTTTCATAGTCATTGTCGAGTTTCCGGCTTAAGATAACCTAAAATTAGGTAACTTTAGGTACAAATATCTTTGCGGCGCATCTATCCACGATAAGGTTCATCATTGATTCTCGCGACGAGATAGTGCCCTGGCACAGGATGCCGGGTAAGCCACCGTAGCGCTGGATGATGGTATCATGGATCTCGATGATCATCTCTGCAGTCAGCTCGATCATTGGACAGGATCTCCTTCGAGCAGGGATCAATTTCATTGGCAGAGAAGATATTGGTTTCGATTCGTGTTCTCGGATAGAGACGAAACTGTGGACCCGGGCTTCAGGTGAGTGTGTGCCTGAGGGCCTAGCCAACCCGCGGGAGCGCGCGCACGGGGGGGGCGAGCGTGAGGGAGGGCGGGCACGTGCCTGGAGGATGGCAGCACGGTCTGGCCTTGCTTGAGGAGGGAATCGTCGTCTGCCTGAGACTGCCAGGGGGCCTTCCTGCTCGCAGGTGCCTGTTCGCCGGTTCCGATGGGTCGGGAGGAGGCGATAAGGCATGCAGCCAGGATGTAGCTAAAAAGAGATCCGCTCAAAAACATAATTCAGAAAGCATTTGGGCATCAAAGGCGCAGGATCAAATCGCGGGCATAGTTGTTGTGCCTCCGGATTTATCAATATTCATGCAAAGCTCTGATGTCGTGAGGAGTGGTTACGCATAGAGCACACGCAGTTGTTCTAGCCGTCCCGGATCAGCTGCTGCCCTTTCTAGATTTATTAGTCATACACAATTTTTTGTATTTGTTGATGAGCCTTTTATTCCAACCGCCATCACGAGAGCGCCTCCAATTCTCATCGCACAAATCAAGGGATACACGAACTACTCCTTGATCAGCCATGTCTATTTTATTTTCTTTTTCAAGGGCAATAAATGCTTCCTTGGAAACGTCTAAGGCATTTTCAAGTTTGCCAATTGATGTGTATCCATTGCTTAGTAGCTCCTTGACCAATTCAGAGATCGAACCCGGATCTGAATGCGTTCTATCAGAAAACCGTTTGCCTAAAAATGCTTTGAGGCTGTCCATATTTATTTCTTGAGTAGGCAGGAAGTCAGATGTTTCAAGAATTTTAGCAACTTCTCTCCTCGATTTAAAGAACATTTCAAAATGAGTATCTGCGACATAAAATAGGCCACTAAGAGCATAAAAATCTCGCTTGAGCTCTCGAGGTATATCAGCATTACTTTTATAATCCAAATAATGAGAAATATTCGCCCACGCATCCATTGTAAGGGTTCTGATTTGTATTTCGAATGGAATCCCTTTTAGAAAATTATATCGAGGACCAATACAATCAGTCCTTAACTTCGCTATAAAATGCACAGATAGGTATCCAAAAAGTGTTGCTTCAGCATCGTCTATTTTATTATCTGAAGAAATTACCTCAAAAGAATTCCGAACAATTTCAGATATGCGATCAATGTCGGAAAGAAAGAGGCACACGATTCTCAAGCCGACAATATCTCTAATTTCCTCAAATGGTTTTTTGCACTCCTTTCGTTTCGATTTGTCAAGAAAAGAATTCACATCCTTCACTCGCGTGGGAATGGAATAGATTTTAATATCTGTCTCGTTTAATGATTGATTAATTATAAAAAACGCCTCCACTTTGAGGCGTTCAAATATTGGGATCATCTCCAAGAATCGCTGACGCATTGAATCCCAATCAACATCATTCATATTTATTGACCTCTAATCTTATTCAATAAGAAACTATCTTCGATGAAGATGTTGAGACCGCGCAAATTTGATGCCGCCTTTTTGGGCGTATAGATAGAAAGATTTTTTTTATCCGTGCTAGTCCAAAAAAAAGAGGAACGATATCGCCCATGTGCGCTCTTAACGCTTCCTTCCCTTCATCGCTTCCACAAACGCCAAAAACGGCGGCGACGGCCTGCCCGGTCTCGACTTCATCTCCGGATGGAACTGCGATCCGAAGAAGAATGGATGCTCGGGTATCTCGCAGATCTCCATCAGGTCCCCGTTGGTGCCGGAGAATATCATGCCCTTATCCTCGATCTGCTGGATGTAGCTGGGATTAACCTCGTATCTATGCCTGTGCCTCTCCACGATCTCGTCCGTGCCGTAGATCCTGTGCGCCAGGCTGCCCTCTGCCAGATGAGCGGGATAATTGCCCAGACGCATGGTCGCGCCCATGTGCCTGATCTTCTCCTGCTCCGGTAGGAGAGCAATCACGGGGTGAGGCGTGGCACCGAACTCAGACGAACTCGCGCCATCCAGGCCGCAGACGTTGCGGGCATACTCGATGACAGCCAGCTGCATCCCGAAGCATATTCCCAGGTACGGAACCTTCATCTCCCTGGCATACTGCACGGCCTTCATCTTTCCTTCCGTGCCCCGGGAGCCGAATCCGCCCGGCACCAGTATGCCGTCCATATCCCGCAAAATGAGGTCGGGCGAGCCATGCTCCAGCTCCTCGGCATCGATCCAGACGATCTCGGGCATGACACCGGCCTCAATTCCGGCATGCTTCAGTGACTCCCGGATGGAGAGATAGGCATCTTCCATGGGGTCTGAGCACTGCGAGCCAACGGTGTACTTGCCGACAATGGCCACCTTGACCTTGCCCTCTACGGCTTCCATCTTCTTCACGAACTCGTCCCAGTCCCTATGCTCCTCCAGCGGGAAGAGCCGCATGGCCTTCATGAGATACCGGGCCAGGCCCTCTGCCTCCATCTGCAGGGGCACTTTGTAAATATCATCAGAATTGTGGGCGCTGATCACAGCATCAAAGGGCACATCGCAGAACTGGCCGATCTTGGCCTTGGTCTCGGAGAGAAGAGGGTGCTCGCACCGAACCACGATCATGTCCGGCTGCAAGCCCAGTTCACGCATCACTTTGACGCTGTGCTGGGTGGGCTTGGTCTTCTGCTCTCCATCCATGGTCGAGGGAGCCAGAGTTACATGCACGAAGAAGATATTGCCCGACTCCTCGTACTTGAGCTGGCGCATGGCCTCGAGGAACGGCATGGACTCGATATCGCCCACAGTGCCGCCCACCTCAATGAGACAGATCTCGCAGCCGCCTTCCCGGGAAACCTGGCGAATGCGCCTCTTGATCTCCTCAGTGATGTGGGGGATGATCTGCACCGTCTTGCCCAAATATTCACCCCGCCGCTCCTTTTCGATGACCGTGCTGTAAACCTTGCCGGTGGTGATGTTGTGGTCCCGGGTGAGTTCTACATCCAGGAACCGCTCATAGTTCCCCAGATCAAGATCCACTTCGCCTCCATCCTTGAGAACGAAGACCTCACCATGCTGGAAGGGGCTCATGAGCCCGGCATCGATGTTGATGTAAGGATCGATCTTTATCGCCGTGACTTTATAGCCCCTGTTCATGAGCAGCCTGCCGATGGATGCCGCGGTTATGCCTTTCCCAAGGCCGCTCATAACTCCGCCTGTGACCACAATATATCTCATTATTCACGCCTTCAGGAGCGTAGCCGCTCCGTATATGATAAGGGTAACGATCAAGATGGACGATCCGAGAGCCCCCGCAAACTCGGGGATGCTATAGGTGATAAACGTCAAAACCAGGGCGACCAGGAGTGCCAGGAATATGATCATCGGGATGATCTGAGTGAGGCCGAATGGACCAAATTTGTCCTGGTCGAAATCCTGACCGTCTTGATCCAGGTAGCTGTCATCCGGAACAACGGCCTCTGGATTTGCCTCCAATGGGGAGAAGATCTCTCTGACCCTTCTGCTCCCTCTCCCCTCCCTTCCTCCCTCGCTCTCTCTATCAGGCTCAGGCTGGAGGTCTTGATAATCCCCTGGAAGATCAGAAGGCAATCTTTGCCGATCATTGCTCTCTTCCGGTCGGTCCTCCCCAGAATTAGGACCGAGAGCTGCATCTTGCCTGGAGCTTCGATCTACGAAGCGATCGTCAATACGACTATTGATGCGACGGTCAGTGTGGATATCCGGGCGTTTGTCGATGGTATCCTCAATGTCTTCATCGATGCTCATTTTCGTGAGCTTCCGGCCTCCCACTACTCCGACCTCATCCGGATTATCATCGCTCTTTCGCCTGCTGGCCGATCTATATCTTTGCAGATCTCGGTCACGGGAGAATACTATGCGCCGGGGCTCCTTTTCCTCTTCGTCGTTATCGGGCTTCCGCATTCTATCGAGCGCATCGAAATCATCCCCCTCTTCGGCATCTTCGTCGTCCTCAGAGTCTTCACCATTTCTCTTTGTTCTCAGGTAGGGTTCGTCATAGGCATCGCTATCTGCATCGCCTTCGTCTGCATCGTCCCCTTCGTCACCGGTATTCTCCCTTTGGTCTTCATCCCGGTCCCGGTCGACGCCCTCCGGGTCCGATCCGCCTCGGATCAGGTCGTTTGACAAATCCTTGCCCCCTTGCAAACCGGGACCTTCGAGATCAATGCCAGGATCCTCTGAATCGCGCAACAGTGTGATAGGCAACCGGCTTTCTCCAGCATTGCTAGTCAAGAGAATCTCGCCGTCCAGCCGGTTCTTATTGGCAGGCATTCTGGCCATGATGGGTATGATCTCTTCTTTGTCCACGTAGCTATCCTGCTTCCTGAAGCGCACCGCCTTGAAGACGGGATCGCTGGCCTCCAGAGAAATATCAGTGGGCCGCCCGTGGTTGACAACCCGAAGGTCGAAGATGGTCTCCTCCCCAGGCAGAAGACGAAGAATTATGGGCTTGGCCGCATCACTGCCATCATTGATGTGAACGACATGATCCAATTCCAACCCCCCCATTACTGTGTGTCATGATATTGTATAAATATTTCGCCTGTAAAATTTCCTGCACTGCAGCCTTCACGGCAGACAGGAGATCTCTGAATAGCAAGCGCGCGAAGTACTCAATTAGTCTCTCAGGTCGGGCGGCAGCATATTGGGTATTCCGTCCTCGATTGGGTAGCATTCTTTGCATGATTTACAGCAAAGCTTGCCCGTCACTATCTCTTTTTCGTTCTCTTCGAATACCTCTAAAGTGAGGTCTCCCTTGCACATCGGACAGGCTAAAATGTCGAGAAGATCATGTTTCATGGATCAGCACATGTATTCTTAAGAAGTATAAATCTTTGGCTTAGAATCGATATCGAATTTCTCTTTCAAAATTGGTCCGTCCAATAGTTTGCTCGCATTTTTCCAGAGCACGGCATTCTTATCCGTCTCACTAAGCTCCAGGCGATCTAGAATTGCCGCTGCCCGGCCCGGCTCTTCCCAGGGGTAATCGCTGCCGAATATGACTCTTTCCGGACCGATATCCGCTATTAGATCCTTGATCTCTTGCGGGGTCAAGTAATAGGAGACGTAAGCCGTATCGAAATAGACATTTCTGCCTGCGGGCAAAAGATGCCGCCTCACATCATCCCACATGCGCAGGCCTCCCAGATGAGCCAGCTCCAGACGAAGGTCGGGGTAGCATTGGATGACTCTGGCAAAACGCTCCGGCGTCCCGAAGATCTCCGTTCTATCCAGAGGATCTCGCCCTGCATGAGTCACAAGAATCATCCTTCTCTCGATCAGCGCTTCGTAGAGTCTGCCGCAGCCTGGATCATCGGGAAAGACCTCCTGCAGCAGGGGCATCATCTTGACGCCCCGAACGCCGCAAGCAGCAAGCCGGTCCAGCTCCGACTCCAGGTTCTCCATGAAAGGATGGACGGCTCCAAAGGGAATCAAGCCTTCTCCTGAGACGGATAGGATCCAGTCGTTGAGGCTGGAAACGTCCTCCCGGCCTCTGGCCAGGGGCAGGAGAACGGACCTGGATATCCCTGAATCGCTCATGTGACGGCGAAGGTCGTCTGGCGCCCCCGTGCCCGGCACCTCTACCTTCAGCTTCTTCTTCGCGGCAGGCAGGATTTTAGCCGCCACCCTTTCCGGGTAGATGTGAGTATGAAAATCGATTATCATCTATATTATGTTTATATTAACTAAATTATCCCCATCTCGGTGAGCCTCTCCGGCAGATAGGTCTTGGTCACATAATCCAGGCCCTTGCCGGCAAAGGCCTGCTGCTCTGCCTTCTTCTTGAGATCAATTTGCAGCTTGATCTGCTTATCCCAGTAAGGCGTGTTAAAACGCGGATCGGTCAGCTCGCTACGCAATGCCTGCATATCCTGATCGGTAAGCTTGTCTGTGGAGAGATTATAGTCCACGATATCGCTGGGCTGCACCCCCACGAAGCGCGCTTTCGGGGTGACTAGGTGCTCGGAGAGATGAGCGCTCTTGATGGCTCCGTAGGCGATGCTGGCAAAGATGCGATAGGACCAGGGATCGCCATCCGTGAAGACGACCACGGGAATATTCAGCTCCGTGTTGAGCCGTTTTATGATGCGCCGCGTGGACCTAGCCGGCTGACCCTTGATATGCACCAGTATGGCATTGTACTCTTCGTCGAAGCCGTTCTCTATCAGCCGGGCATACATTCCGCCGGTCTCAATGGCTATGACCATCTTGGCATCATGGCTCAGGAACTCGACGTTATCCACGTTGAAGGGTATCTGGTATCCAGCCTCACCCACATCCTCCTGGCAGTGCATCTCGCGCTCGCCACGTCGTGTCTGCTCTCTGAGCCGCAGAGGCCCGAATACCGCCGCCCCATCCTCCTCCGGCCGGACGTGAAAGTCTTCCCGGTGAAGATTGGTTACGATCTCCAGGTCTTCGATCAGACGGTCACTCTCCGCCTGCTCGTGGAATTTCGCTATATCCCAGTTCTCAGAGATATAATAGATCTCTCTTAATGTCGAGCCGCGATTGTTCTTGAGGTGCTCCTTGATGAGCAGTTCGGTGAGGTGAACGGTCTTGAGAAGAGTCTTGGCTCCGCGCACGGTCTTCACGCTGCGCGTCGTCTCCTGGTCTCCGTAAACCCAAACATCGTCTTTGGTGGAGAACTCGATATTGCCTTTGGTTCTTGAGGGCAAAGTGATGTGCGGCACAATGCCCTGCAAGAATTGATTGTAAAGATCCTCTGCGAGGCCCGTAAGCTTCTCCTGAGCCTTTTTTGATTGGGCAGTTTTTTCCAATTTATCGGAAGCTTTTTCCGCTTCAGTCTTCGCCATCTTATTAGATCACCCTGGCTCCTGTGACAATCTCTGCCTCCAAACCCTCCACCACCGGCTCTTTCTTCGGCCCGCCATCAGAATGAACGGTATAGCGGAGAATGGCGCTCTCACCCGGACCGATGGATAACTTCCAGTGGTGGTCGTAGCCATCTCCCAGAGGGATGACTTTGGCCATAGGGGATACAGCGACAGCCTCCTCCCCCAGCACTTCATGAAGCTGGAAGGATCGCACCAGATCGCTGTGATTTTCTACCATGATCCTGATTGCCAAATGGCCATTTTGCTGCTCCAAGCGCCTGAAGACGAGAAGGTTGCCCATGATCTTGGCTACTACCGGCCCGATATCGGGCTCCGGCTTCTCTAAGACATCGGAGAGCTTCTTCGCGATGCGAGGTAGGATCATTCGGATAATCTCCTCTTTCTCCCGTCTATCAGACAGCACGCTCTGCCGGCTCAGGTAGCGGCGCAGCTTTCGCGATACCTCTTTCAGCCCCAAGTCGATCTCCGTAAGGATCTCCGGCATATCGGCCACTGCATCTTTGCTCTCGGATGTGAAGGGAATATTGGTAGATGCAATATGCACCAGCAGCACCGCCGGCCCAACCGGGACTCCGCTTCCTGTAGGCTGGCTCAGGGAGTAGTTCTTCCAGGCGACGCTCTCCACGGCATGAGTTATGGCGCAGGCGCCCTGCTGGTAGACGAGGGGAACGCGATTGGCAAAGCGCAGAATCTCTAAGCGGCTCTCCTTCGCCAGCTCTCCTCCATATCCCAGGCCCACCTCTACGAGGAAAGGATTGCCGGAGTAGACGGAAACGGGCCGGACTGTTGTGGCGATGAAGTCCAGCCGAAACTCCTTCTCGAGACCGGCCTTGATCAGGTCTTCGCCAATTGGTGACAGACAGTCGACTGGAGGCGACTTGACTTTGATCTGTTTAAAGGCCATAAGCAGGCGCGTTGCCTCTGCATGTCCAAGACCTGTAGGCAGCTCTTCCGGGTCCAGGCCAGCCCGATTGCATAGCTCCTGAGCGGATATGGTGCCGATGGAAGAGAAAGTCTCCTTCAGGAAGACGCGCAGTTTCTTCTTGTCGGTATAACGCAGGAGCTTGATCAGCTCCCCAAGCTCGATTCCATCAGGATGAGGCTGAATGGCATAGGCTTTCTTGGGCAGACTCTCAGTCACCCTCTCGAAGACCTCCACGTTGCCTTCCGGCTCCACCAGCGTCAGACGAGCATGGGGGTTGACGATGGCAGTGCTCTTGAGAGAACCGAAGACGGACTGTCGTCGGCTGCGCACATAAGAACCCTCCATCTCCAGCTCCACGCGCGTGCCTCGCGGCCTCTCCCAATCCACCTCTTCCGACTTGAGGATCTCGGGTTCATTTTTGGCCGTGTTTATCAGCAGCTCGCAGTAATAGGCGGGTCTATCCGGAGCGATCTTGGAGATGACCTTCGTGGGCTTGCCGCTAGTAAGCTGTGAATAGAGTACCGCCGCGGAGATGCCGATGCCCTGCTGCCCCCGGCTCTGGCGCAGAGTATGAAAACGCGAGCCATAGAGCAGTTTAGCAAAGACACGGGGAACCTCTTCTGGCACAATGCCCGGCCCGTTATCCTCCACGATGACCCGGTAATAATCACCGCTCTTTTTTATCTGCACAAAGATGTCCGGCAGTATCCCTGCATCCTCGCAGGCATCGAGAGAATTATCCACGGCCTCTTTAACGCAGGTGATCAGGGCGCGAGGTGCTGAATCGAATCCCAGAATCTGACGGTTTTTCTCAAAAAATTCAGCTACGGAGATGGCTTTCTGTTGCTTGGCCAGCTCCTCAGCGATTTCCATAAAATGGGAAAAAGGGCTAGAGCTCAGCCCCGACTACAGTCTGTGTGGCGGTAACGTTGTCTATCTCACGGATTACGTCGACAAGCTTGTTGAGCATGCTCAGGCCTTCAACCTCAATGATAACTACGAAGTCGAACTCGCCGAATACATGGTAGACATCCTTGATTCCATCAATCTCTTGCAAGGCATTGTAGACGGTCTTCTCCTGTCCCGGCACTACCTTCACCATCGTTACTCCAATTACCATATTGATTCACCCATGTTATAGAGCCTCCGCACATTATATAAAACTTTTCAGCTCTTCTTGGTGAGGTTAAAGGTCTCCACCTCTTCATCATTCTCAGACTCTGGCCAGGCACTCAGGGATTCGCTCTTCTTTCCCTTGCTCTTTCTTGTAGCCTGCTTCTCCTCCGGGTCGGCCTTCGCGGGCGTTGGCAGCGATTCGCTTTCCGGAGTTGCACGATCCTCGATCTTCGCGGGCACTGGGCCGTTCTTGGCCAGCTCAGCCTTCAAAGAGGAGAGAGCGCGAAGCGTCATCTGTCGGTAATGCTCGACATCTGTGTGATAATGCTCCAGAGCCCTTTCGGCATCCTGGGGGGGCGCGGAAGATGGCACCTTATCCGCAGTGGCAAATTCGCTGGACACAGGAACTGGCTTCGCATTCTTCAATGCAGTCAATCGCTCCAATGTTCTACGAGCGGTGTCCATTACCCACAGGTTTCTTGTAGTCTCGTCCACCTGCTGGATGGACTCGGCGCGCAGAGATATGATGATATTCCCGTCTTCGGTTTTATAGAGGTTGGGCTTGCCCACGACAGACACAAAAGCTGGAGCCTCCATATTGGCCAGTATTTGAGCCGCTTCCGGCTGGTACTGGCCGGCGTAGATCAGTATGCTGCTCGTCGGGTCGACCAGCCTCCCTCGCCAGTACTCAGTGTCTCCCCCGATATCATCCTTCTCAATCAGAGTAGCGACGATGAAGACCCGATTGCATTTTGCTCCGGTAGGAGTGAGGAGATATTGAGGAGCATACTGGTTTTGTTCCTCTCCATCCCGGAAGGAGTAGTTCGAGCTCTTCAGCTCTTCGGCAAAAATCCTGCGCGCCACTTCTCGAGAAAATCCTGCCATTTCAGACCGCCTCCACTTCTGCCATCAGTTCGTCCACCCGGGATTCCGTCACTGGCGGGACATCGTTTATGGTCTCCACCAGAAGATAGCGATCAACTCGCGGTCCAATAATGCTGAAATACCGTCCCATCAATTTGCTCTCGATGAGGCTGCGCACTACTTCGTGATCTAGAGCCTCCATGGCCATCTGCTTGGCTTCATCAAGGGTCAGGCCTACCAGGCGCTCCGTGGTCTCCCTATTGATGAGGACGTCCTGCACGCGACGGCCATCATCCAGGACCGCTTTGATGCGCAGATCATAGGTGCCCTCCACCTTTCCATGCTCGCTGCAGACGCCTTTAGCCAGGGAGCGTTTGCAGACGGGACAGCGCTTGATGAGGCCCGAGCCCTTTTGCACATCCACCAGGGCGCCCGAGAACTCCGCCGCCTGAGAACCTATCTCCACATCGACATCCAACGGTTCGATCTGGCTGGTACGGTTCAATTTCACGCTGAACCTGCCCTGGAACTCGTCTGTGACGAGGTTACGAAGAAGGTAGCTCTTGCCCTCTTCCAGGTTGGACAGATCTGCCTTGGCCCATTTCACAAACTTTATGGAACCCGTCTCATCTCCCACCAAACCGGACTGGGAGATGGCATCGCTGTTTGTCTCCCAGAGCTGCGCCACCTTGACCTTCAGATCAACCCATAGGCCGGATTCAGTAATCTCAACCACTTTCATCGCTTGAGCGGCTCTGCTGGCGGGCCTCGCCTCCACCTCTTTCTCCAGCGGCTCAATCTGGCTGGTGCGGTTCAATTTCACGCTGAACCTGCCCTGGAACTCGTCCGTGACCATTCTCTTCAAGAGATAGCTTTGGCCCAGTTCCAGATTGGGTAGCTCGGACTTGGCCCACTTGACAAACTTCATCGATCCAGAGCCGTCACCGATAAGTCCTGTCTGGGAGATGGCCTCAGTCGCAGGTTCCCAGAGATCTAGGACCTTGACCTCCAGGTCCACCCACTTGCCGGCTTCCTTGATCTCTGAGATCTTGACCTTCTCAGAGCTGGCCCTGACCTGGGGCATTATGCCGTGCTCTTTCAGGAAATAGTTCAAAACCGATCTTCGGGCTTCACTTTCAGGTACACGAAAATCATCGATAAGCTTCTTCAGGCGAGACGCGATCTCTTCATCAGGGACTTCGATCTTCTGATCCCTGAGGCGAGCCGATATCTGATCAACAAGTTCTTTCATAACAAATCTGCCCCCTAATTTTTGTTGAGAGGTAACTGTAACTAAGGCTAGGGAAGTATTTAAAAGAAATCTGTGCGGCCCGAAAGTAATCTATTCCAGACCGCCAGGGATTGTTAGCGGATGGAGATTGTAACCTGGTTTGGAAAAATTGACCAAGAGACGGGGGGCCTTCTTGGCGGAGGAGATGCGGACAGCATTATTGAGGTGCTCCTGGGGCAAACCCGAATTGTCCCTGTCTTGCAGCCCGATCTGCGCCGCATTGCCCTTATTCATGGCTACCTGGCAAATGACAGCGAATACAATTCTCGCCTTCGAGATGTGGCCCTGAAGCTTGTGCACCGACAGCTCTTGGAACTTACCACGGCCGAGCAGGACCTGCTGCAGGCCATGGAAGCCCTGGACGATATGTCCCAGGGAGTGAATCTGCTGGATGAGAGGCTGTATGAATGGTCCCGTTTGCACCGTCAGGAGATTGTTCATGGAAAGGAGCTGGCAGAAGGGCTCTGTGAAGACGAAAACATGGGCACGCTCGCGAAAGCTATTCAAGGCCTCAGAGAGGCCAGGAAGATCATGGAGATGGAAGTTATCACCTCTGCAGAGGAGCTGGCTCCAAACCTTTCCTCCCTGGCGGGACCGGTGCTGGCGGCAAGGCTCATCTCCAGAGCGGGGAGCCTGCGCCGCCTGGCCGGTATGCCCAGCAGCCGAGTGCAAGTCATGGGTGCTGAGAAATCCCTCTTCAAGCACCTGAAAGGTCATGCCCCTTCGCCCAAACATGGGATCATTTACCGCCATCCTGCAGTTATAGGAGCCCCGAAAAGGCTCAGGGGAAAGGTATCGCGCGCGCTGGCAGGAAAGCTGGCAATAGCTGCCCGGCTGGACTACTATGGAGCAGGACGGTCCATGGATCTGCAGTCATCTCTGGACATTCGCCTGGATGACATCAAACGCAGAGGACGGAATAAGCCACGAGGCAGAGAATAGGGATCAGATTTATATTCAATGCACCCGCCAGAATGTTTCGGAGTTGAGGTGTCCAGATGAAGTTGTGGCTCGGATTCTTGATCATATCGGCATTTTGTATTGTTGCCTTTAGCGGTATACCCGGGGCAAGAGGAGTTCCCCAAAACCTTACCGAGCATTCCTGGATATACAATAGCGGGTACTCGGACGATATGCGTATTTACCAGACCGAGTCAGGTTTCAATGGACAGAAACTGGTCACGGGGACCAGAGGCACCGGCACCATATCCCGGACCATCAACGCTCAAATTTACGGCGGCTTTCCAGATGGCTACGATGAGACCGAGATGAGCGAATGGGGCGTGTATCAAAATAAACCTGCCACCTACAGTGCACCCATCACGCCTAGCGACCTAAAAAACGCTCTTTGTTCCAAGAATTATGAAGTCGGCTCGCAATTTTCGGAGAGCTACTCCGATCTCAGGGATCTCATCAAAGATACGTCCATCAGCCAGACCAACGAGAACTCTGTCTACAATGTGCATTCCGAGGTAGAGGGAACTGCACGAGTGGGGGGCCGGGTTCAGAAGAGCGCGAGCTCAGTACCCATATACACCATGACTGGCACTTATCAGGGATATACGAATATGAGGATGCAGCTGGAGAGCGGCAATGCATCCATCATGACCCTGCCTTGCCCTTGAGAGAACGATTGATTCACAAATCGAATTTACACCAACGGCCTGGGCTGCTTCTTTTCCGGAAGGACCGGCAAAGGCATGGTATTTATCAGAAGCGGCTGCTCCACATCCTTCGCCCGCTCCACTAACAGCTCCTTGCCCCAGGGAGTCAGGCCGAACAACGGGACAGCAGTTCCCACCTGCACCAGAGGTTTAACTTGCTCTCGGATATGCTTTGAGGCGCAACCGGTCACGATATCGGCTACCGCTAAGAGCCGCGATGCATCTTCCTGGCTTATGCCTGTGAGATGAACTCCTATTATCATTATCCTGATGCCGGCCACTTTCTCGAGCTCTCTCAGCTTTTCGGCTAATGCCGCATCGGCAACTGTTACTGCGAACTTGGAGTAGCCTGCCGCTGCCGCATATGCCGCCCCATCCAGTTGATCTATTTTGCCATCCTTTGGCGACAGCACATGCCCATCCCTGGCCCGAATGCCCTCGATTACCTCTGGAATGGGATCGGTCTCATTCAGTCCGGAGATGTAACCACCCATGCCCTGGACGAGTTTTCCATTCGGGGTTATGACCGTTCCTGCACCATCGCATACAGTTACGGCTGCGTCGATTATTCCCCCCTCCAAGCCCGTCATCATCGACTCCGAGGCACCGAAGCCCACAAAGGTATTCATATCCAGCTTTCGCCGGGGCGAGAACATTCCGTGTTTCTCGATGCGAAAATCCATATTAGCGGCAGCCGACTCGCTTGTAATCCGTTTTATGCCCCGGACCTTGTCGAATAGGGGACACCATTCGATCAATGGCTCGCTCGCTTCCAGCACTTTTTCCGATCTCACTTTGACGCACGATTTGCCCAGCAACTCCATTATATGCATTTGGTCCTCCTGTGAAAGAGAATAGACAAAGATTTGGTATAGCTCTACGTTTGCCTCGCCTATTACCTGATGTTCTTCACCGTAATCTATCTTAATCTTTCTTGGCCTAAACGGTCTTGTAAGTACCTCTGACTGGCTTCCAGACGTTTTCACTCGTGGAAGGAATATGAAAAAGCCCCCTCGGGGGTCGAACGACGAAGAGAGCTCTCAAGATTTTAAATTAAAAATAATTTTTAAGATGGGCAACATTTCTATGCCCATGGAATTATTTTCAACGAAACTTATATATATGTTATCATTCGTTATGCGCTTGGTGAACGCTTTGAATATATCAGCTGCCTCAGATTTGAAAGTTGAACAAGATGAATTTGCATCCATAATGATGAAAGTAGGCCTTAAGAGGAATGTGGCCACGGTTTTGACTTACCTTGCCGGGGTGGCAGAGGCAACATCCCGCGAAATAGAAATTGGATCGGATCTTCGGCAGCCTGAAGTGAGCATAGCTATGCGGGAGATTCGGAAATTGGACTGGATCGTAGAGAGAGATGAGAAGAACCCCGGAAAGGGTCGACCATATCGTATCTACAAATTGAACCGAGGCCTTCCCGAAATTGTCGAATACCTGGAGTCAGAGAACGCAAAGGAATCTGAGCGGATATCAAAGCAGATCGAGAAACTCAAATCATTGAAGTCAAATTGACTTCTTTGTATCTAAGTCCTTAATAATAAATACAATTCTGCCTTGTATCAAAGGCAGCACATCCGTTTCTTTTCCCTCAAAATATTTTCAAAAACAAAGATAATTATAATTTGATGGTAACAATTGAGATCTGAAGGGATCCTTTTTTTAGATCCCGTAATTTGATTCGCGGAGGCAATTTTCGCTCATCATCCCCAAACGATTCATAATATTTTTCAGAGATATCTATCTTCTCTATGCAAAAATCTATATACTAATAAATTACTAGAATCAGGCAGAAAAAAGTAGGGGGGATGGAGATTAAGTACATCATCGACGACGCCCTGGGCAGATCTGAGGCCGAGAGCAGGATTAAGCCTTCGAGCATGATCCAGAGCGATGAAGAGCTGGTGTCGGTTCTGGAAGAACTGACCACAGTCATCCGGGTCATAGGATGTGGCGGTGGCGGCTCGAATACCATCGACCGCCTGGCAGAATGCGGCATACAGGGAGCCGAGCTCTATGCCGTCAACACCGATGCCCAGCACCTTCTGCATATCAATGCCGACCGACGCTTCCTCATCGGCAGGCGCACGACGCGAGGCCTTGGGGCAGGAAGCCTGCCGGCCATCGGTGAAGAGGCAGCACAGGAGGACATCGACGAGATCAAGGCTGCGGTAGAAGGAGCGGATATGGTATTCGTCACTTGCGGCCTGGGAGGCGGCACGGGTACAGGAGCGTCTCCTGTTGTGGCGGAAGCCGCCCGCGAAGCAGGTGCTCTGACCATTGCCATCGTCACCATTCCCTTCAGCGCAGAAGGGTCCATCCGAATGCAGAATGCGGAAGCAGGCCTTAAGAGGCTGAGAGAGGTTTCGGATACCGTAATCGTTGTGCCCAACGACCGGCTTCTCGATGTGGTGCCCAACCTTCCTCTTCAAGCGGCCTTCAAAGTAGCCGATGAAGTTCTGATGCGTTCCGTCAAAGGCATCACTGAGCTCATCACCCGACCTGGCCTCATCAATCTGGACTTTGCCGATGTCAGAACAGTCATGACTAACGGCGGTGTGGCCATGATCGGCATGGGAGAAGCAGAAGGCGAGGAGAAGGCAAGAGACTCCGTTGCAAAGGCTCTCCGTAGCCCCCTCCTGGATGTGGATGTATCAGGAGCAACCTCCGCTCTGGTGAATGTGGTGGGAGGGCCGGATATGACCATCACCGACGCCGAAACCGTGGTAGATGAGGTCTACCAGAAGATCAATCCTGAAGCTCGCATAATCTGGGGGGCGCAGATAGACCAGAACCTCGAGCATGCCCTGAGAACCATGCTTGTTGTGACGGGTGTATCGTCTCCGCAGATACTGGGAAAGGACCAGAGCAAGCGCGTGACATCCAGGCACGGCATAGATTTCCTCGCCCGCAGATCGCGCTACTGAATGTTGCGCGCGTTCGCGAGGCGAAATTTGGATGCCAGGCATAAATCTCTGGCAGGCTATCGCCCTTTCGTCCTGCCCTAAAATGGGCCGGACGAATTCTAGAGACTCTTGCGGCCAAGTGATCCAGAATTTCCCCGTCTTGCCTTCCCGGTTATGGTTATCTATGTTAGCATGTGCCATGTCAATCGATGGAATTATAAGTTCGTCACTCGAATCAATTCTTGTTTTACCTTTGCGCGGATGTGATATCAATTCTGACCGAGAAGGTGACGGGTGAGCTTGAGATGCTACAGCGGCACCTGGTCATACTCAAGCAGGTAGTAGAGAACGAGCCCATCGGTATCCTCAAGCTGGCGGAAGAGACAAAGATCCCCAGCCACAAGGTGCGCTATTCACTGCGTGTATTGGAACAGGAGGGCCTGATCAGAGCAACAGCGCCAGGTGCAGTGACCACCAATCAAACTATATCATTTCTCAGAGAGCTGGACTCCATGATTGAAGATCTGTCCAAGAAGGCAAAGGATCTAAAGGAGATCAAGATAACGAGGTAAATGCTCTACTGCCAAATTGCCCAGGCCCTGCAAGACATCTCCCAGGCTCCACGCAGCCGGAAGGTCGATCTGACGGCACGCCTTCTGGCAGATCAAGACCCAGAGATGCTCTGCCCAACAGTGCGGCTCCTTTTGGGCGAGCTCTGGATGCCCTGGGAAGAAAGGGAGATGGGAATAGGCCCCGAAGCGCTGATGACGGCACTGGCCGAGGTTTCCGAGGAAGACGTCCCCCGACTTCGAGAAGGAATGGGTGAGATGGGGTTAGTCGCAGAGGCGGCACTGCGCCGGAAAGGACAGCACTCGCTTTCCAGCGAGCCCTTGCAGGCCCTATCTGTCTACGAGAGACTGAGACGCATCTCTCGCATGAGTGGCTATGAATCCGAACAGCGAAAGAATGCCCTCCTAAGAGGCCTATTCTTGGAGGCAACCCCCCTGGAGGGAAAGTACATCGCCCGCACCGCTCTAAGAAATATGCTGGCCGGCGTCGGGCATAAGACCATGCTTGCCGCTCTAATCCATGCCTTACACTGCGATCAAAACCGGATCCTAAGGGCTTACAACCTCTTGCCCGATCCGGGAAGCATCGCAGGCATGGCCCTCAATTCCGGCCTGGAGGGAATAAGCGTACAGCCCAAGGCCCCCATCAATTTCATGATCATTCGCTCCTGCACAGCACCAGAATTCGGATGCGAGAGCCGGGTGTTTGCTTGTCTTCCCAAGTATCCAGGCTTAAGGGTGCAGGTTCATAAATCAAAAGGAGGTGCCCTCATATTCACTTCTAGGCTTCGCAACATTACCATGGACTTGAACGGCCTATCACAGTCTCTCAGCGCCAT
>Ga0208584_1000025_pt1 | contig 22457 bp, 19 predicted proteins | sample NGESurdeep072012_4_FD_184460 | JGI IMG/M metagenome (GOLD analysis project Ga0208584, IMG submission 184460) | Arctic peat soil microbial communities from Barrow, Alaska - NGEE Surface sample 415-1 deep-072012 (SPAdes) | ecosystem: Environmental > Terrestrial > Soil > Wetlands > Peat ...
ATTGCTCCAATCGCAGGGCCAATTTTTTTTCAAATATACGGAGTTGTTCAATTCTTACATCCTTACTTTTTGATGCCATTTTTCCCTCTCCTTGTGTGTTTTAAAAGCTTACGCTTAGAAAGCAAATAACAATATTTTTGCTTAAAAGCTATAAATATTATTACTTATAAGATTAATTTCCCTCTCTATAGAATTATTTTGAAACTAATTGCAAATAATTTTTCCGCTTTTATCTTCGTGTCATAAAACCAACGACTTCAATATGCTCGGTTTGCGGAAACATATCCACAGGCAAGAGACTTTGCAGATCATAACCGCATTCATTTAAATATTTAACATCTCGCGCCTGCGTGGCAGGATTGCAGGAAATATAAATAATTTTTTGCGGTTGCAAAGCTACCATTGTCTTTAACACTGTTTTTTCACAACCTATGCGGGGAGGATCAAGGACAATCAAATCTATTTTATCTCCTAGTGGTAAAAATTTTCTCCGTAATACGTTTTCAATATCCCCGTAAATAAACTTTACGTTTTTCACACCTGCATTTTCGGCATTTATTTGCGCGTACTGCACTGATTTTTCACTTATTTCTATACCTATAACATTTTTAGCACAAGATGACAGGGAAATAGAAAACAGTCCGCTGCCGCAATAGGCATCAACCAGAGTATTTATTTCATTCGTTGCGGCCAGACGGCAAACCTCGTCGACCAATTTATCCGTCAAATATAAATTGGCCTGAAAAAATCCATCGCGGGGCACAAGAAAATTTTTCCCTTTCACTACTCTGATAATCGATTCTTTTTTACTTGTCTGATCAATAAAAAAATCTGACCAAATTGTCAGCTGCGCATCTGTATTGCGTCGCAACTGCTTATTTTCCCTCAGAAGGCGCATTTTTTCATTAATTGTTTCTTCCATGATTTCACACCGTTCGATGTCCACAAGCTTGCCGCCGGAAATATCTAAAAAACCGATTTTCCAGCCCCTCGACTCGCTTTCGGCATGATACTGAGCCTTACCACGATAATGATAAACCTTTGGCGCGGCTAATGCATCTAAAACATGAGGAGATGCAATTTTGCCGATTTTCCAAAAAGCTTCCTCTACCTGCTTTTTTTTGATTTCCAACTGATGTTCATATTTTAAGTGCTGATAGCAACAACCGCCGCAGTTTTCATAATAACGGCACAAGGGGTTTACTCGCGTTGGTGATGGTTTGATTATTTTTAATATTTTACCGCGGAGAAATTTCTTTTTCAGCTGAGTGATTTCAATTTCCAGTTCATCACCTGGAGCGGCAAAGGGAACAAAGACCACAAAATTATCAATACGGCCAACGCCTTCCCCGCCGAAAGCTATTGATTCAATTTTTATTATTACGCGATCTTTGATCTGCAAAAGAATACTCCTTTTATGTAGATAACATATAGTCAAAGCGGCAGTCAATTCGGAATGGTATTTTTCTTTACAACTCGCGCTAATATTGTTAATTAAGTTTCTACAAAAAAGGTTTTTTATGAGGCCGTTAATGTCTTCAGAAAGAAAATCGATTCTCTGTCCCAACTGCCGCAAACTGATCAGCATGGACGAACCGGCCTGTCCTTATTGCGGACTTATCCGTCCCGGTTTGCACAATACCGCGGGTATTATTCGAAAGATTTTCCTCGGCTCCGATCCGATTAGAACCATTATCTATGTTAACATTGCTTTTTATGTTCTGTCGCTGCTTCTGGATCCGCAAGGAATTCTAGCCGGCGGCGGTATGTTTAATTTCCTGTCGCCATCAAATCAGAGCCTTTTTTTATTAGGAGCAAGTGGCACCATTCCAGTTATTCAATATCATCGCGTCTGGACTTTAATTTCCGCTTCATTTTTGCACGGCGGAATTATGCATATTGCCTTCAACATGATGGCGCTATATCAACTGGGACCTTTTGTTTTTCGGGAATTCGGCTTCCATCGTTTTATCAATCTATATATTATTACCGGAGCTTGCGGTTTTGCGGCTTCCGTCCTGTTCGGCGTTCCCTTCACCATCGGAGCTTCCGCCAGTATCTGCGGATTAATCGGCGCCATTATATATTACGGCAAAAGCCGCGGCGGCTCTTACGGAGAAGCCATATATAAGCAGGCAATGGGCTGGGTCGTAGGTTTAATATTTTTCGGCATAATATTCCCCGGCATAAATAACTGGGCGCATGGCGGCGGAATATTATCAGGAATACTCCTGGCTTTCCTGATGGGCTATAACGACAATAACCAGGAAAGCGCGTGGAACAAGCTTTTGGCCTATGCCTGCATCTTGCTTACAGTGGTAATTTTAGTCTGGGCGGTCATCTCTTCATTGCTGATTGGCAGAGGGATCGTGATCTAGTCACGGGTATGAACCCCAAGGCAAGCTGTGGGATATTATACCCTCCGCGTAGCGGGATTGGAGTTTCACGAATAAAATTAAAAACAATAAGGAGCATTATTGAATGTCCGATCAATCAACTTCCCCCCAGCCAACGCTGCAAACTGGCGATGAATTACATGGATTTAAAGTTTTGCGCGTGGAAGCATTTCCCGAAATACGAGTTACTGCTTACGAAATCGAGCACAAAAAGACCGGTGCCAAAGTTCTGCACCTGCACTCGTTAGATCGTGAAAATTTATACGCGATTGGTTTTCGTACTCCGCCGGCTGATTCTACAGGACTGCCGCATATCCTGGAACACTCTGTATTGGCGGGCTCCGAAAAATATCCACTTAAAGACGTTTTCAAAGAGTTGATGCGTTCAACACTGCAAACTTTTATCAACGCTTTCACGTACCCGGACAAAACGATTTATCCGGTAGCGAGCCAGATAAAAGCCGATTTTTTCAACCTGGCCCGTGTTTATACTGATTTAGTGTTACATCCGCGCATGCTTAAGGAAACTTTTTTGCAGGAAGGCCACCACCTTGAATTTTCCGTACCGGATGATTTATCCAGCGATCTGATTATTTCCGGTATAGTTTACAACGAAATGAAGGGCGCATACTCATCTCCTGATTCGCTGATATATAAAGCTATACAGGAAAATCTTTACCCCGACAGTGTTTACGCTTTTGATTCCGGCGGTGACCCCGATGTGATTCCCACGCTCACGTATGAACAGTTTCGGGAATTTCATCGCTCTTATTATTCACCGACCAACGCGCGATTTTTTATTTACGGTGACATCACTACCTCTGAGCATCTCGCATTTCTTTCCGAAATGCTCACCGGTTTTGATCGTGTGGCAATAGACTCCTCCATTAAAAGTCAGAAACGTTTGACCGAACCCCGCATTATCCGGAGCACTTATCCCATAGGAAACGATGAACCCCTCGACCATAAAACTATGGTAAACATCGCCTGGATGATGTCCGATAACACCGACTATGAAACTTCGCTTATTTTGGAAATTATCGCCGCGCTTCTTGTGGGCAGCGCGGCCAGCCCCTTGCGCAAAGCGTTGATCGATTCCGGTTTGGGTGAAGATCTCTCTCCGATAAGCGGCATTGAAGCTGACTTAAAACAATTAATGTTTTGTGTAGGTTTAAGAAATACGCAAAGTTCGGACGTGCAGAATATTGAACATCTGATTTTTGATACAATAAGAATTATTGTGGCCAATGGTTTTGATAAAGAACTGGTAGAAGGCGTCCTGCATCAAATCGAATTTCACGGCAAAGAAGTAGTTCGCGGCTCTTATCCTTACGGCATTTCTTTAATGGGCAACGTGTTTCAGACATGGCTCTATGACGGCGATCCCTTAATCGGATTGGATTTTTCCCGGATAATTGAAGATATCCGCCGGTGTTGGACAGATGATCCTCAAATATTCCAAAAGATGACAAAGCTTTGGTTTTTGGATAATCCCCATCGCATCCTGGCGATTATGGAACCGGATTCCGATTTCAACGAAAAGAAAGAAAAAGCTCATCAAGATAAAATGGCCGAATTGAAATCATCGCTAACAGAAAGTACATTGGCGCAAATAAACGCTCAAGCGACAGAGTTGAAGAAATTCCAATCGGAACCGGATTCGCCGGAATCTGCGGCAACTATACCAAAGTTAAAGCTCGAAGATATTCGACAATCAATAGAAACAATTCCGACACAGAAAGCTTCGATCGGAAAAGTACAAACCCTCGAGCATGACCTATTTACCAACGGCATTGCTTATGTGGATCTGGTATTTGATATAGCGCATGTACCGGAAGAGCTTCAACCATATCTTCCGCTTATGGGCAAAATCATTACCGGGATGGGAGCCGCCGGGTTCACTTATGAAGAGATAGCCAAGCGCATCGCCCTGAAGATGGGTGGCTTCGGTTATGATCTAGCCACCGGATTTTCCGCGGACGCCAGGACAAGCTGGCAGAAGATGGTTTTTTCTTTTAGTGCGCTTTACCGCAATTTGCCGGAAGCGATAAATATTGTCAGCGATATTATTTTCGCCGGCGATTTGAGCGCGGAGGCGCGGATGCGGGATTTGATCTCTGAGAGAAAGAATAATCTGCAAGCAGCAATCGTCCCTTCCGGCCATCTTTTTGCTAAAATGGCGGCAGGCGCAGCGCTTACTCTTCCGGCTTACCGGGATGAACAATGGCATGGCCGCACACAACTGAAATTTGTGCAAAACACGGCCAATAATTTCGACTCGGCAAAACAAGATTTGCGCGAAAAGCTGGAATCGTTACGAAAAATTTTATTTAACAAGGAAAATCTGGTCATCAATTTAACCGCCGAAGATAAAGGGTTGAAGATTGCAGAAGAAAATATTTTAAACTTTTTGGATAAACTGCCGTCAACGGCAACGACAAAGATGGAAACAAAACCCGGTTTGGTTCCCATATCTGCCGGCATTTCCATACCCGCACAGGTATCTTATGTTGCTTATGTTTTGCAAGCGCCTGCTTATACTGACCCGGCTTCCGCCCTGTTGATGATCTCAGCTAAAGAGCTATCCAACAATTATCTTTACAAACATATCCGTGTGCAGGGCGGAGCTTATGGCGGAATGTCCTCTTTTGATTCATCGCTGGGGCTGTTTTCTTTTCTTTCCTATCGCGACCCGCATATTGTGGAAACACTGCAAGTTTTCAAAGACGCGCAAGCTTTCTATTCGCAAAATGAAATTTCTGCAGGTGAGATGGAGAAGGCAATCATCAGCACCATTGGCATGCTGGATAAACCATCAGATCCGGCAGGCCGCGGCCATACTGCTTTGATGCGCAGTTTTTCCGGAATTAATGACGATATGCGGCAAAAATTCAGAAACGATATTTTATCAGCTACTCCGTGGAAGTTAAAAGATACTTTGGTCGATTATTTTTCTAAAGCGGCAAAATCAGCGGCCATGGCCGTGTACTCCTCTCCGGAGAAGTTAAATGAAGCCAATAAACGGCTGGAAGAAAAACTTCGCATTGAAAATATTTTTGAAGAATAAACTTGTTTATCATAAAGTTTTCAGAACATGACTAACGCGTTGAATCACGGGTATGAAATCCCGCCTTTGGCGGGATAATTCGCCTAACGCTTCAAACCTATAGTGACCTTTAGGTTATTCACTTCTTTCGTTTTCAGCGAGTCTCATTAAAAAACGGAGGTTAAAGATTTTTCTTTAACCTCCGCAATGTTTACTTTACCGAACAAATCTTTATTGTTTAATTTTTCAATACTTTAGAACGTAAAGGTCAAACCCATGGTAATAATACTTGCCCTATAGTAAAGATCGTCATTGCTTCCGTGACCATGATCATCGCCAATACTTGTATAGGCCGCGAAGTATTTATACCCTATCCCTAAACTCATATTGGGCGCAATATCAAGATCCACGCCAGCCAGAAACTGCCAGCAGACTCCGCCACCTGTTTCACTGGGCCAAATATTTATTACTGAGCCACCTGAATCTCTTTCGGTTATCTCTCCAACACCAGAAAAAGCCCAACCTAAACCAAACCCGGCATAGGGATGAATTGGCCCATCCGGATAACGCCCCTTGAGATTAAAGAGAACAGCATGTGTGCTCATATTTCCATCCAATGTTGTGGAAGAATGCAGTACTTCGCTATTATCAAAATCATTGTTAATATAGTTATATTCCACTTCCATAGCCATAATTCTTCGGGTAAAGGGAGTGTTCCAACCTGTTTTTATGCTTAAAAGATAACCACCCTTCAAGGTTGTATCGAATTTATCGTCGTGATTATCAGGATTAGAAAATTCCAGCGTTTGGGGAATAACATACCCGCCAGAAACACCGAAATAAAAGCCTGTATTCTGCGCGGCAAAGGCGGTCTGCGAAAGCAATAAAAACATAAAAATTAATCCAATTTTTTTCATTTTTTATTTCCTCCTTTTAATAGATAATTTATAGTTAGTTAGATGATTGAGAAACTAACCCCTTCTGTATATGTTTGATAACAGTTAACCTTTAAGTCTTGTGTTATTTTACAAAAAAGCACCTCGTGTGTCAATGAGAATAAATGATTACTTCTATATCAGATGAGAAATAGTAGTGAATTGCATATGTAGCGCTTATTCCGCTAATGCAGATATTAATGCATCTATTATGTCAATATATTAATATACTATGAATAATAAAAAGCGAAGCTCGGCAATATGCCGGGCTTCGCTTTTTAAAGTTGGAATTTTACAATAAGAAATTTATATATGTTTTTCAGCAACACTTATACGCACTATCGCCCGAGCCAATGCGGCGCGTACTTTTTCGTATTCAACATCATCTTTGGCTATCTGCGCGAGGCGGGCTTCCGCATTATCCTTTGCTTTTAGTGCTCTATCTTTATCAATAGAATCAGACCTTTCGGCTGTTTCAATTAAAATTGTAACTTTACTGGCAGTAACTTCCGCATAACCGGTATTGACCGAATAATAGGTCTTTTTACTGTCTTTAACGAAATTCAACTCGCCAACATCCACGGAACTTAAAAATGCTTCATGACCGCGCAACACGCCGAATTCACCTTCCGTACCCGGAATGGTAACTTCCTCAACTTTACCCGAAAAGGTCATCTTTTCCGGCGTTACAATTTCCAGCATTAAGTCTTCTGCCATTTACTTTCTCCAACTACAATTTATTGAGCAATCTTTTTGGCTTTTTCCACAGCTTCTTCAATACCACCGACCATCCAAAAAGCCTGCTCAGGCAGATCATCATGTTTGCCTTCTAATATCTCTTTGAAGCCTCTTACTGTATCCGCAACAGAAACAAATTTACCTTCTGTTCCGGTAAATTGAGCGGCAACGAAGAAGGGCTGTGACAAGAATCTCTGAATTTTTCTGGCCCTGCTGACGGTCAGCTTGTCGCCTTCGGAGAGTTCATCCATACCCAGAATGGCAATGATGTCCTGTAAGTCTTTATATTTTTGCAGAGTCACCTGTACCTGCCGGGCGACAGCATAATGCTCCTGACCCAAAACATTAGGATCAAGAATACGCGATGTTGAATCCAGAGGATCCACCGCGGGATAAATACCGAGTTCCGCGATCGGACGGGACAAAACGACGGTTCCGTCAAGATGCGCGAATGTGGTTGCCGGCGCAGGATCGGTCAAATCATCCGCGGGCACGTAAACGCACTGAACTGCTGTGATCGAACCTTTGGTTGTGGAAGTGATGCGTTCCTGGAGTTCACCAAGGTCCGTCGCCAATGTAGGTTGGTAACCGACCGCCGAAGGCATACGTCCCAACAGAGCCGAAACTTCCGAACCGGCCTGAGTGAAACGGAAAATATTGTCAACAAATAAGAGAACGTCCTGACCTTCCACATCACGGAAATATTCCGCTGCGGCCAAACCAGTTAGAGCAACTCTTGCCCTGGCTCCGGGCGGCTCGGTCATCTGACCATAGATCAATGCCGCCTGCTTGATAACTCCTGATTCCTTCATTTCCAGATAAAGATCATTTCCTTCACGAGTTCGTTCACCAACCCCAGCGAAAACTGAAATACCGCCATGGTGCAGAGCAATATTGTGAATCATTTCCATCATAACAACTGTCTTACCGACGCCTGCACCCCCGAACATGCCCATCTTACCGCCGCGGGGGAAGGGAACAAGCAGATCAATAACCTTAACGCCGGTTTCCAGAACGTGAACAGATGTATCCTGCTCCAGAAATGATGGTGATAGACGATGAATAGGCATATGAGTCACAGCATTCACCGGCCCAAGACCATCCACAGGCTTGCCGACAACATTTAAGATTCTGCCGAGACATTCTTTTCCCACCGGCACCATGATAGGAGCGCCTGTATCTTTCGCTTTCATTCCGCGAACAAGACCGTCGGTAATATCCATAGAGATGCAGCGTACAACGTTGTCTCCCAGATGTAACGCGACTTCAACGATCAAATTATCTTCCTGATCATTGATGGCAGGATTAGTAATTAAGATTGCATTTAAAATACTGGGCAGGTTTCCCTCTTCAAAGGCCACGTCAACAACCGGTCCGATAACTTGAACAATTTTTCCTATATTCATAACTATCTCCTTACAAATAGTCGTATTAACAAATTTGATCTGCGGCAACTTGCCGTAAATAATTTATCCCTTAGCCAGAGCTTCAGTACCACCAACAATGTCCATCAACTCTGCCGTAATCGCCGCTTGTCTTGCCTTGTTCATCTTTAAGGTCAATGACTGAATTAAATCTTCGCAATTTTTGGTTGCATTATCCATTGATGCCATCCGTGAGCCGTTTTCTCCGGCTGAAGTTTCCAGAAGAGCACGAAAAACCAAAACATGAACATACATAGTTAAAAGCTTCTGTAACAAAACTTCCACAGATGGTTCATATGAATAATCCAGTCTTTTTTCCGGATCAACATCAACATCTTGTCCAATGGATGGCAAAGGAAATAATCTAATTACTGTCGGCCTCTGCACGGAAACATTAACAAATTGATTGTAAATCAAATAAAGCTCATCATACTCTTCTTTGATAAAAGGGGTAATCACGTCATTGGAAATAGAAACCGCTAATGTCATATCAAATTTACTTAAAATATCTACCCATTGTCCAATAATGTCACTCTTTTTACGGAAATAATCCCTTCCCTTGCGTCCGACACTGATTAAAGAGAGTTCTTTTCCTTCTTTACTTTTCTCTTTTAAAAATCTCTCGGTTGCCTTGATTAAATTTGTATTAAATCCACCGCAAAGGCCACGATCAGATGTCATGCAAATGACCCTAATTTTTCTAGGATCGCGGACAGCCAAAAGCGGATGAGATATAGTATCCACACGCAAGGCCAAACTATTGAGCACGTCCATGAATTTGCCGGCATACGGGCGGAAGTTCTCCATCCTTACTTGAGAGGACTTAAACTTAGACGCGGCTACCATGTTCATAGCACGAGTAATCTGCTTCGTTTTTTGAACGGCACCTACTTTTCTTTTGATATCTTTAAGCGAGGCCACTACAAAATTCTCCTCAACGGATTTATGTTTAAATTATTCTGCAACAAAAACAGAATCAAATTCTGTCAGCATATCCTTCATTTTCTTTTCCAATTCGGGCGATATAATTTTCTTATCTTCAATTTCCTTCATTATATCCGAATATTTGCTTTCGACAAAACTCAAAAGCTGTTGCTCGTAAACAAGGACCTTATCAACTTCGTATTTATCAATGAAACCTCTCGTTCCCGCAAAGAGAACGACAACTTCCTGCCCCAGCGACATGGGCTTGAATTGAGGCTGCTTGAGTAATTCCACTAATCGCACGCCACGATCCAATTGCGCCTGCGTTGATTTATCAAGATCGCTGCCGAATTGAGCAAAGGCCGCCAGTTCACGGAATTGAGCCAAATCAAGTTTCAGTGTTCCCGCAACCTGTTTCATCGCCTTAACCTGTGCCGCGCCACCGACTCGGGATACCGACAAACCGACGTTGATTGCCGGACGAATGCCGGAGAAGAATGAACTTGGTTCCAGATAAACCTGACCATCAGTAATGGAGATAACATTTGTCGGAATGTAAGCCGAAACGTCACCGGCCTGAGTTTCAATAACAGGCAGCGCGGTAAGAGACCCGCCACCCAGTTCCTTGCTTACACGACAAGCTCTCTCGAGCAAACGGGAATGGTTATAAAAAATATCGCCGGGATACGCTTCACGTCCTGGAGGACGGCGCAGCAACAGTGAAATCTGACGGTAAGCTACAGCCTGTTTAGAAAGATCGTCGTAAATAATTAATGCATCCTCACCTTTATCACGGAAATACTCACCGATGGAACAACCGGCATAAGCGGCAATATACTGCAAAGTTGCCGGGTCACTGGCACAACCAGCCACGACACAGGTGTAGGACATGGCATCATGCTTTTTCAGATTTTCCACAACCTGAGCAACGGTAGATTTTTTCTGCCCGATAGCAACATAGATACATTTAATTCCGGTATCTTTTTGCCTGATGATTGAGTCTACGCAAATTGCCGTTTTACCAATTTGGCGGTCGCCGATAATAAGTTCACGCTGTCCGCGGCCAATTGGCGTCATGGCATCGACAGCCTTCAACCCTGTGTACATGGGTTGATTAACGGGTTGGCGTTGAATAACACCGGGAGCAACCATTTCAATACGGCGGTATTCATTGGTTTCAATCGGTCCCTTGCCGTCAAGGGGTGCGCCAGTCGCATCAATTACACGTCCCAGCAATCCTTCGCCCACCGGTACTTGTGCGATCTTGCCTGTTCTCTTTACGATGTCGCCTTCTTTGATGTGAGTAACTTCACCCAAAACCGCAACACCGACATTGTCTGTTTCCAAATTGAGAACCATGCCTAAAATGCCGCCCGGGAATTCCAGAAGCTCCATCGCCATTGCATTCTGCACACCGTATACTCTGGCAATACCATCACCAACGGATAAGACAGTCCCAGTTTCGCTTATATCCAGCTTTTTTTCATAGCTTTTTATTTGCTCAGAAATAATTTGACTAATTTCTTCCGCTTTAATTGTTTCCATGCCCTATCTAGCCTCCCCTAAGAGATTCCTCATATTGTTCAATTGATTTTTGATACTGCCGTCGTAAAGTGTATCGCCAACCCCAATAATTATACCACCCAATAGATTGGGATCATTTTCTATAAATAATTCAACTTGCCGGCCGGTTAACTTCTCCAGACTGGAGTTGATGTAATCTTGCATCTTGCTGGAAAGAGGAAATGCTGTTTTTAAATTCACTCTTACTTTTTTAAGCACTTCATCCATTAATTGGCGATAGCAGATGACTATGTCATTCAGAATATCGATCCTTTTTTTATCCACCAGTAATTTTAAAAAACTTATGGTCATGCCGGATAACTGCAATTTGCCAATGATACTTTCCACAACACCTTTTTTGCTTCCCTGCTCAAAAACCGGATTTGCCAAAAAATCGCATAAAGCTTTGTTTTGAGCAATAACCGATGCAAACTGATTGAGCTCGTTATAATAGCGCTCTAACTGTTTTTCCTCAGTTGCAATTTCAAAAAAAGCACGCGCATAACGTTTGGAAATATTGCTGATCAATTTTTTATTACCACCTTATTCATATATTCTTCAACCATGGCCTCATGATCCCGTGCTGTAATGCTTCGTTTAAGAATTTCTTCAGCCATTTGCACCGACAATTGAATTGCCTGCGCCTTCAGTTGGTCTGACGCCCCCTTCAACTCCTGCTCAATGCGCGTACGGGCATCTTCTTTCATCTTTATAGCGGCTTTTTCGGCATCTTCAATAATCTTTTGTTTTTCGGTAATACCCTGAGCCTTAATCATCTCAAAGATACCGTCAATTTCCACTGAGGCTTTATCGATTTTCTCTGAATATTCACGGTATTTTTTTTCGGCTTCCGCCTTTTTCTCTACCGATTCTTCAAGAGTTTTCTTAATCTCAGCACGACGCCCGGAAAAAAATTCTTTTACTTGGGCAGCTAAAAGCCAATAAAGCAAACCAACCAAGACAATAAAATCAAAAGTCTTCTTGCCTAAATCAATCCATTCTTTGGAATCGTGACCGCCCTCACCTTCAGCGGCAGCAAAAGCAATACTGATTGAAATTAGAAATATGAACAGCGTAAAGAAGAAAAGCTTTTTTTTCATTGTAGCGGCCTCCCCAATACTTTCTGGGCAATCTCCAAAGATAATTCTTTAGAATGGCTATCCAAAATCAGCTTGGCCTTTTCAACTTCCTTATCCATTTTTTGCTGAGCTTCCCGCGCAATGACAGGTATTTCATTTCGAACAACATCAACAATGTTTTTAGCCTGATTTACGCCTTCTTGAATTATTTCTTTTTTTAGTTCTGATCCCTTAGTCTTTGCTTGTCTTAATTTTTCCTCGTATTCAGCAACTCTTTTTTCTACTGATTCATTAAAGAGCTTAATTTCGTTTTCCGACTCTTCAAGTTGTTTTTTGCGTCTTTCGATTATGGATAGAATTGGTTTATAAAGCAGAATATTAAGCACAAAAGTTAAACTCAGAAATAAACCCATTTGGACCAGAAGGGTATAATCAGGAATGACTGCAACCAGTGACTTTTGTTCAGCGCCAAAAGCAACACTAATTGAAATTAGAAAGAAACTGAAAAAGGTAAAGAAGGAAAGCAGTTTTTTCATTTGTTTATCTCCTGCATTTTTTATAAAAACCCAAGGGCAAAACATTTGTTTACTTGGCAGTTTTTATCAATATGCATAACCTCAAATGCATGAAGTTTTTTATTCAATGGCGTTTTGAATATATTTAAATAGAAGGATAGAAAACCTTACTCTTGATACTCAAAACTGAGGGTTACTAATCATAACATTATTTGCTTGTCAAGTATTTTCTGACCAGCAGTCTAACTTTTTTTAATTAACGTATTTTTCGCAATAATAATAAAATGTTAACTGCAATTAGTACGACTTAAATTGAATGACTTCTCATAAGGTCTGACTTGCAGGTTTCGCTCCCAATCAATCTGCTTGATGAACATCTTTTTTCTTTTCCGCAACCTCAGCCATATGGGATCTGCCATCAAAAAAAGCCCCTTCTTCCATGATAAACACCGGTGTGTGAACATCGCCCAAAAATTTGCCTGTAGGGTGAATATTAAATTTTTCTTTTACTTCAATGTTGCCCTGCACGTCACCACTTATGTATACACTTTTAACTGCAATATCAGCTTTAACCAGCGCGCCTTCTCCAACGACCAATGATCCTTGTCCAAAAATTTCTCCTTGAAAATTGCCATCGATGCGAACAGATCCGTTAAAGATAAGTTTACCGATAAACTCTGCGCCCTGGCCTAAAAAAGCTTTAATTTCTTCGCTGTCTTTCTTTTTTTCCCACACGGCATCCCCCTTATGGTTTTTTATATTAAGTTATATTAATCAATTTAATTCTTTCGGCAACGCTTTCGATTGTCTTATACTTATCGGATATTAATTACTAGTCCCGATAAACGGGATAAGTCCCGCACATGCGGGATAAGCGCGTTAATGAATTTGCTTTCTATCAGAAAGCAAATTCTGACTTGCTAATGCGTTAACGAAATTATTTTCTGCCAGATAACGCAGAAAATAATTTCTAACTTACTAACGCTGCAAAATAAATCTGCGCGCACTTACATTCATTAATAATCCTATCGCCGCCATTAAAGAAAGCATCGCTGACCCGCCGTAACTTAAAAAAGGAAGCGGAATGCCGACAACCGGCAATATTCCTAAAACCATTCCGATATTGATAAAAACTTCCCACGAAATGAGAGCTGTTATTCCGAATGCTATGATTGTGCCTAATAAATCTCTGGCTTGCAAGGCAATTTTTAATCCCCAAAAGATAATGGCCATAAACATTATGATCAAAATCAGCCCGCCAATAAATCCCCATTCCTCAGCAAAAACGGAAAAGACAAAATCGGTTTGCTGCTCAGGTAAAAATTTCAATTGAGTTTGAGAACCACTTAAAAAGCCCTTGCCGAAAATTTCTCCGGAACCGACAGCTATCATGGATTGGATGATATGATAACCGGCGCCTAAGGGATCGTTTTCGGGATTAAGAAATGTAATTAATCTATCTTTTTGATAATCTTTCAAAAAATGCCAGCCAATGGGAATTAATATCAAACCCCCGGACAAAGCGATGATCAAAGATTTCCAATTCACTCCAATAAAAAAAACAATGGAAATGAAAATAATAATTAAGATCAGGGCTGTGCCTAAATCCGGCTGCTTTAAAATCAGCAAAAAAGGCACAATAACGATTAAAATAGGCACCAAGAGCTCTTTTAATTTGTAAGGTTCATTGGCTTTATGATCATCAAAATAACGCGCCAAGGTAATTATCATAACCAGCTTCATTAATTCCGAAGGCTGTAGGGCAAAGCCACCGCCACCTAGCCACCGCTGTGAGCCATGTGCCGCATAACCAAAAAGACATACCACCACTAAAAGCGCGACGGAAATACCGTAAATTACATAAGCGCCCTGAATAATCACGCGATAATCGATTAAAAAAATAATCATCATGAAAATTAATCCCAGGACAATCCACTGAATTTGCTTCAGGTAAAGAGGAAATTGTCCTTCGCTGGCACTAAAGCCCGTGGAATAGATATTTAAAATGCCGATTGCACAAACAGAAAGCACGAGCGCTAGAAGCGTCCAGTCAAAATGCTGAAAAATGCGACGATCAAATTTCAAAAAAATCATGAGACTTCCTTCGCTTTAGTAACAATCATCAAAACAATCACGGGTATTAAACCCTCCGCTTCGCGGAATACTTTCCAATAGCCTTTGGCTATTGGAAAGTTCGACTTTCTCTTCAAACCTACAGTGACCTTTAGGTTATTCGCTATGCTCGTTTTCAGAGAGTCTCACTACCACTGACGCTTCCTATAGTCAGCGAGTGTCAAATCCCCACGCCGCTTCGCTTCGGGGATAATTCCACTGACGCTTCCTATAGTCAGCGAGTGTCATTATGGATAATTTTATTTGCCGGCTGGCTTTGCGCCACAACTTTTGGTTGTTTATTTTTTTTCTTTCCTTCAAAATACGCAGTCAATATCTTACGGGCGACTGGAGCGGCAACCATACCGCCACCGCCGGCATTCTCGAAAATCACCGCGACAGCTATCTCCGGATTTTTCAGCGGCGCGTAACCAACAAACAAAGCATGATCTTTGTAAAAAGCTCCTATTTTTTTCATGCGGCGCGCTTTTTCATTTTCAGGCAATCCAAGCACTTGTGAAGTACCCGTTTTGCCGCAGACATCGACATTTAATATTCTGGCGGCGTGACCGGTGCCGCCGGGTTCATTAACCACACCCCACAAAGCACTGTTTAAAATCTCAACAGTTTTTGGACTTAATTTTAATTCTCCTTTTTTTTCCGGTAGAAATTCTTTATACATTTTCCCGTCCGTTGACTCGATGTATTTTACTAAATGCGGCCGCCACAAAGTACCGCCATTGGCAAAAGCGCTGAAGGCGTTAGCTAATTGCAGCGGAGTTGTCAAATTAAAACCCTGCCCGATCGATATGGATATCGTCTCCCCCATCTGCCAAGCGCTTTTCCTCCGCTTTAATTTCCATTCTTTTGTGGGTACCAGCCCGCTTTTTTCATTAGGTAAATCAATGCCGGAAGCCTCTCCCAGACCGAAACGTTTTGCATACTCAGCAATCTTGTCCACTCCAAGCATTTTTCCTACTGTATAAAAATAGACATCGCATGATTCAACAATAGCTTGATGGAGATTAACATAACCATGTCCATGTTTGTTCCAACAACGATAAGTTCTGTTGCCCAGAGTAAAAGATCCCTGGCAAAGAACTTTAGTATCAGGAGTAATAATCCCCTCTTCCAGAGCGGCAGCGGCAACAATTAGCTTGTAGGTTGAACCGGGAGGATATTGCCCGGAAATTGCTTTATTGGATAAAGGAGAGAATGGATTGTTTTGCAGTTTGTCCCATTGATCATAAGAAATTCCGCTGTTGAATAAATTAGGGTCAAAAGAAGGAGAACTAAACATAGCCAGCACCGAACCATCGCGCGTATCCAAAACAACGGCTGCTCCGGGTTTGCCTTCAAATGCCTCCCCGACAGCCTTCTGTAAGTCAGCGTCAATGGTCAAAACGAGATTATAACCGGATACAGGATCGATCCGTCCTAAATTTTTAATTTCTTTGCCGTAAACATTTACTTCCACCAGCTCTGCTCCGCGACGGCCGCGAATGTAGGCGTCGAAAAACTTTTCTACGCCATGCTTTCCTAAAACATCACCGTAGGCATATTCTTCATTATTTTTCTCCAGATCCTCCTGGCTGATTTCTCCCGTATAACCGATAACCGGAGCGAGCATTTCTCCGTCCAGATACGAACGAACCGGTGAAACATCAATATATATTCCCGGCAAATTAAGCGCATTGGTTTCGACGAGAGCAACTTTTTCCATGCTCACATTCTTTTCTAATTTGATCGGTGAATATGGTTTCGCGTTTTTAGAAATAGACTGCTCATAAGAAAACTCCAGCGATTTACTTTTATAGAGGTCTTTAAGTTTCTCCACCGACAATTCATTACCCTTAACTTTGTTGGGTATGTAAAGCACATCAAATGAAGGGCTGTTGTCCACCAGAACGACACCATTTCTGTCCATGATCAAACCGCGCAAAGGCTTGATTCTCCGAAAACGAACAGAGTTATTTTCCGATTTTTGCCTAAATTCTGCTCCCTTGATGATTTGTAAATACCCCAGCCTTACCAACAGAATGGAAATGGCGATCAATAATAAAGCGATGACGATTGTTATTTTCTGCCGAAATTCGGCCGGTTCCTGTCCGTTTAGCAGGCTATACCGCTTTTTCATATAAAGATACCTCTACCCGACGCATCAGGTAAAAAAATACGGGAGCAAACAGGCCGACAATCAAAGCCTGTGGTAAAAAAACAAAATACATATTTATTAATACATCAAATTTAAAAGCTGAATAATAAAATAAAATCACCATAAGCTCTTTCAGAAAAGCGCAAAAGAAACTAAACAAGGCAATAACATATATTTTTTCGGTAGCCAGCCGGCCGGAAGCAAAAAATGAACATAAAAAAATGACGACATAAATAAAAGTGAATAACCCCGGCACCGAACCGGCGACACAATCAAATACAAATCCGAGAATAAATGCCAGAATTGATCCTCTGATTAAATCCAGACGAAATCCGGCATAAATAATAACAATTAATGATAGTTCGAACACCAACCGGCCGGAAAAAAATACATCGGTAATAGTTGATTGCAGAATTACTAATAATATTGATAAAAATGGCAATGACAAATAATAAAACATTGTTATTTAATTTTATCTTCGTCGGAAGCTAAAATTAATATTTCCTCCAATTTGGAAAAATCAACGAATGGAGCAACATTAATTTTCAAAAAAAGACTGGCATCCTGCCGGTCAACATGGCTGACTTGACCAATCAGCATGCCCTTGGGAAATACACCGCCCATACCGGAAGAAACAATAACGTCTCCTTCTTTAACATCCTGAGTTTTAGAAATATATTTCAATATAAGCCCGCGGGGACCTGCTCCACTTATAATTCCCTGCATCCGAGTCCGCTGCACAATAGCATCAACGTTACTGTTTTCATCTATAAACAATAGTACTTTGGAAGCATGCCAGGAGACATCAACCAGGCGGCCGATTAATCCCGGGGGCGCAATGACCGGCATGCCTGTTTTCAGGCCATGAGTCGTACCTTTATTGATCAATATCGTTTTAGAAAGCGCAGCCTGCTCCCTACCGATAACCCGGGCGGAAACAAAATGGTAATGATAATCATCTGTAAGAGATAGAAGCTTTCTCAGTCTTTGCGCTTCCAGATAACCCTCTTGATATAAAATTAGAGTCGCTTTGAATTCGTTAATCTTATTTTTTAAATTTTTATTTTCTTCTTCAATACCGACCAGAAGAACGTAGCGCAGCCAGTCATCCTTTACACTTGTGACGGAAGCGCTCAAAACTTTTTGCGCAGGCGCAACCGCTTCTAATACAACTTTTCCGAAGAAACTTCCATCCGCCCCATACTTTAAATTATAGGAAAACATAATCACTGCTATGACAAGAAGAGTAACGATGAAGATAGCTGTTTTGTATTTCCTTAATAAAAACATTTTTTACCTGACAGGAAAATAATTATAATACTGCGTCGAACGCTATCTGCTGGATATAGAGTGTATTATGCTCCGAATGTTTTTTATATTTGAAGAGCAATATCTTTGAGCACATTGAGTTGATCTAAAGCCATGCCTGCGCCTCTGGCCACAGCGGACAGAGGATCATCAGTAATAGTTATAGGCAATCCTGTTTCTTCTCTGATAAGGATGTCAATATTTTGCAGTAGAGCTCCACCACCTGTAAGAACTATGCCCCGATCAACAATATCACCGGCAAGTTCCGGTGGGGAATTTTCCAAAGTATCTTTAATTGCATCAACAATAAAGGTGATCTGTTCGTTGATGGCCTCCCTGATTTCTTCCGAATTAGTTTCAGTGATTTTGGGAATCCCCGAAATCAAATCGCGTCCCTTTATGGAACCAATTTTAATTTCTTCAAAAGGATAGGCGCAGCCAATCTCAATTTTAATAATTTCCGCTGTTCTTTCCCCAATAAGTAAGTTGTGCTTCCGCTTCATATATTGAACGATTGCCTCATCTATCTTATCGCCAGCAACTCTCACCGATTTCGAATACACAATTCCGGAAAGGGAAATAACGGCAACTTCCGTCGTCCCGCCGCCAATATCCACCACCATTGAACTTGTTGGCTCGGAAACAGGCAACCCGGCGCCGATAGCTGCAGCCATCGGCTCTTCAATCAGATAAATTTCTCTGGCACCGGCCGATTCCACTGCCTCACGTACGGCACGCCTCTCCACCTGCGTTATCCCCGACGGCACGGCAACAATAATTCGCGGCCGCACCAATGATTTGCGGTTATGGACACATAAAATGAAATGCTTCAGCATCGCTTCAGTTATATCGAAATCGGCAATGACACCGTCGCGCATTGGCCTGATGGCGACAATATTACCCGGAGTACGCCCCAGCATGTTTTTAGCTTCATTGCCTACGGCAAGCACCTTTTTCATTCCTTTTGAATCTTGATGCACGGCTACAACAGAGGGTTCATTTAAAACTATCCCCTTATCTTTGACATAAACAATAGTATTGGCAGTACCAAGATCAATAGCAAGATCGTTGGAAAATTTTCCTAAAATATAATCAAGCAGCATCTATCCTCCTGTTTTTTCACAAATTAATATAATGACTTCCTATCACGGGTCATTTTCTATACCGTATTTCATTATCCTAATCAACGCCTTTTTAAATTATGTTTGCATTTTGCAAATGACTATAATAATAAAGCAAAAGTTTCATTTACTATTGGACAAATTCATTATTCTTTCGAGGTGACTTTATGCTGAGATTTTTTCGTAAACACGCGCGTGGCTGGTTCATGATTGCAATTATAGGAATCATCATTATTGTCTTTGTTCTTTACTTCGGTTCCAATAGAGGCGGTAGCGCCGCAAATGCAATTGCCATAATCGATAAAAAAATAATCAGTGAAGGTGAATTTCACAACGAATATGAAAAATTGCTGGATAGGGCCCAGCTTAGCTTAGGCAGTAAGCTTTCTCCGGAAATACTAAAGAAAATGGATCTCAAGCGACAAGCGTATAATGATTTGCTGAACCGGCAGATTATCATTGCCAAAGCCGCGGATTTAAAGATTCAAGTTTCCGATGAGGAATTAAGGAATATGCTCATGTCGGTTCCGGCATTGCAAACAAACGGTGTATTTGATGAACGCAAATACCAGCAAATACTTCGCTATAATAAACTTTCCGCCGAAGATTTTGAGACTCTCCAAAAAACCGAACTGGTTACCAATAAAATTGAAACAATCGTGCGTGAAGGTATTAAAATTTCCGATCAGGAAATTTACGATTTGTACACTTTACAGAACCAAAAAATTAATGTTAATTTTGTGCAAATTTCCGGCAAAGATATCAAAAAGAAAATTACTCCGACTCAAACCGAATTGGAAGACTATCTGAAGCGTAACAATAATTTATTTAGTGTCGCTGAACAGACAAAAATTAAATATATTTTTTTTGCGGGCGACTCTTTCCCCCCGGATATCAGTGATTCCGATATTAGAGGCTATTACAGCAGCTACAAAGATAAATATAAGACGAAAGACAGCAAACAATTATCGCTGGACGATGTAAAGGATACCATAGTTAAAGAGCTAAAGAAAACAAGGGGACTGCAAAATGCTTACATAGAGGCGAAAAAGGCCCATGACATTATTTATCAAGAAGATAAATTTGAAGCTTATGGCAATAAAAATAATTTAAAAATTCAGGATGTGGAATTTTTCCCGATTAATAAACCGCCGCAGGAATTTACATCCATCAAAAACTTTGCCGCTGTGCTTTTGGAATTGCAGAAAGGCGAGATCAGTAAAGTAATCGCTGCCGAAAATGGCTATTATCTTTTAAAAGTTATCGATAAAAAATCCGCTTACCTGCCGAAACTGAACACCATAGAGAATGAAGTCCAGCAACGCTTTATAGAAAGCGAAGTGCTGATCCTTGCCGAAAAAGAAGCACAGTCGATCTTAGAGCACGTAAAATCAGGAGAAGGTCTTGATAAAGTCGCCAGAGAGAATGGTTTGAAAGTTAACGAAACCGGATTTTTCCAGCCGGGAGATACTATTCCCAAATTGGGTTCTAACAAGGGTGCGGCTGAAGTTCTTTTTCAGCTCTCGCCCAATAAACCATATGCGGAAAAGCCGCTTTTCATCAATAATGCTTATGTAATATTGAAGCTCAATGATGTGAGCAAACTGGATGGGAAAGATTTTGAAGCAAAAAAAGATCAGTATAAAAAGATATTGATTTCTATCAAACGGGAAGAAGCCATACAGACATGGCTGGAGGGCAATAAAGCGGCCATGATTAAGGAAAAAAGAATTAAGATTAAAAAACAAGTGGAAGATTTATAAACCATTAAAGGGAAGAGTTGGCAAAAACTCTTCCCTTTAATCATTGGTGGAGATGAGCGGGATCGAACCGCTGGCCTCTTGAATGCCATTCAAGCGCTCTCCCAGCTGAGCTACACCCCCAGTAAGACTTCTTGAATTGAGCAGCCCCCTTAACATGTGCTTTTATGGCTTGTCAACAGTTTTTAGCTTGACTTTTTGCACCCCGTCTATATAATCGCTGACCGTGCCGGAGTGGTGAAACTGGTAGACGCAGGGGACTCAAAATCCCCCGTTCGCAAGGACATCTCGGTTCGATTCCGAGCTCCGGCACCATAATAAAATCAAAGGCTTGCTGGTTTTTAATAATCTGCAAGCCTTTTCCGTTTTTCTTGAATAGTTCATTCTATCCCGCGTCTATCCCGCTTTTTAATTCCTAACCCTCTTAAAATGAAAAAGAGAATGTTGTGGGTCACCGGGTGATGAGAAATATAATTCTTTGCCAATATTTTGGAAAGTTTCTTTTAGACAGAGTTGGTCGGGGAAATGGGGGAGATGTGAAGTAAGCGTCAGCCGTAAGCAGCCATAATCTCTTTCTGATAGTCAAGAATTAAACAGTTCTCGGGAAGGCCGCCATAAAAAAGCCATTGTAACCAATCATCCAAGATTAACTCAACAGCTTCAGCACTTAAACAGAAGCCTGAATGTTCATAAGCATGATAATGCAGGCCAACCGGCTGTATATGGTCAAGCCTTAGAATTGAGTGCTTAGGACCTGGAATTGGAAGATAATCCAGCATGAACTGTGGATACTCGGTATGCCTGATTCGATCTACCAATTCCGAATTATAACCAGCACGATTGCCGTCTTGGTCAGCACCATAGTATGGCGCGACAATGAGAGTCGGTGATGTCAATTTTTTCGGCATGTCGCGGCGCAATGCATTGTCAACTTGTGGTTGTTTTGTTCCTATCACTAAACAAGGGCGCTTTTTAGCCCGATATGCCATCCACAATTCACCCTCATGGAGAGATAAAGCTGCCACTGGCAATGTTTCTTTTGGTCTGGGCGCATTAATTTGTAATGGTGAGATTTCGATTATTGCCTTGCTGTGCTCACCTGCGTCTTTTCTTCCGATAGGTATCAAAGTGTTAGGGACCTGATCTACATGAGGGACGAAAGCTTTGATCAAAGCACCTCTTGTTAGTTTATTCTTGTCGCAGTCTTCCCACCATGAGTCACAAATGTATTGAATAGAATCAGTTGGAAAAGTCATCGCCGCACCTAGATGGAGATTTCCATATTGAATCAGAAAAAATTACATCCTTCTCACCTTCCTGTATTTTCTCTCCCGCAAGAGAATCAAGCCACTTTAGACCTTCAAAATACACTTCATCATAA
>Ga0208584_1000026_pt1 | contig 21356 bp, 24 predicted proteins | sample NGESurdeep072012_4_FD_184460 | JGI IMG/M metagenome (GOLD analysis project Ga0208584, IMG submission 184460) | Arctic peat soil microbial communities from Barrow, Alaska - NGEE Surface sample 415-1 deep-072012 (SPAdes) | ecosystem: Environmental > Terrestrial > Soil > Wetlands > Peat ...
TTCGACGACCTCGGCGACCGCACAGTTGCGCTTTATCTCCTTGATTTCAACCTTAACTGAATCGTTGATCTTTGTGTTTGGAACAAAGACCACAAGCCCGCTAATGCGCGCAATGCCGTCTCCTTGTCGAGCAGTATCTTCAATTTTTACGTCGTATTTTTCGCCAACTTTCACTGGGGAGTCTTTGGACGATCCGCTTCCGTAACTTCCAAAACTACTACTGCTACTGCCACTGCCGAAACTACTCTTATTCGATTTGTACACGTTTCACCTCCTTTTCTTACTGTATAACCATATGTGTGGAGCACATATAGTCTTATGCTACGTTGCTATGATTCGTGCTCGTCTTCTTGAGTTTAAGCAAAGAACGAGGAGATTTTGTATATTTAACTTTTGGGTCGATATCCGTGAGGAACCTTGCGAAAACTGAAAGAACCGAACGATGCCGTCATTTTAGCGTACAACTATCAGCGCGCAGGGATCCAAGATGTAGCCGACTACGTGGGCGGAAAAAAGAAAAAAAAGTAACAAGCAGTCTCAGCGCTTTAGCCCCTCAAGTCGCTTGTTCACCTTTTCGAGGTGGGTATTGAGGGCGTCTTTATACTCTTCCAGCATTTTGATTTCTTCATCAACGTCCATCAAAGGCACCGGGGGTTCCATGCTCATCCCCATCCCCATAGAGTGCCCGTGGTGTCCACGATGATGATGCATGCCACATCCGCAGCCGCTGTCGCACCCACAACCCTCATATGAATGACTATTGTGTTCGCACATGTATCGTTCACCTCCTTTGTACTATGGCTTAAAACGCCGTTCGTAGAACTCTATTAGATCATCAAAGAGTTGTTTTCTCCGCACCATCGTGCTCAGCCCCGCTTTCAGGAATTCAGCGCCCTTCTCGGTCACCGTATACACTCTCCTGTCAGGGCCGGACTCTCCCTTCTCCCACTTCGATGCCAGCATCCCCTTCTCCTCCATCCGTCGTAATATGGTATAGATGCTTCCCGGCTCGAGCTTGTGACAGCCGCAGCTTCGTACTTCGATCTCGTTGAGAAGTTGATACCCATATGTGGGTGTCTCATACAAGATTCGGAGGACGAGGAATTGTATCCAGCTCCGTTCTGGATATTGCCAACAGTTGCAGTCGTTTTGGTTGCACATGGTACTCGTAACGTCTAGTATACTACATTGTTATATACACAATGTTATATCAACATTCCCCGATTTATTAAACACGCAGGACTTAGTGAGAGAAATGAAACGAGACCGTGACGACGTTATCGCAGTCGCCGGATTAACAAAGCGATTTGGCGCTATCACCGCCGTAGATGACATCTCGTTCAGCGTTCCCGAAGGTGAACTGTTCGGGTTTCTCGGTCCAAACGGTGCCGGTAAGACGACGACCATCAGAATGCTCACGGGCATACTCACGCCAGATGTCGGAGCGGTCTCTATCGACGGGATTGACATACAAAAGCACCCAATCGCTGCAAAGATGCAAATGGGCATCATTCCCGAGATGAGTAATGTGTACATCGAGTTGACGGCCAAACAAAACGTCGTTCTCGCGGGTCGGTTCTACGGTATGCACCGGAAGGACGTTGAAGAACGAACTGATAAGCTCTTGCAGCAGTTTGAACTGTCAGACAGAAAGGACGATCGTGTCGAGGGGTTCTCGAAAGGCATGAAACAGCGCGTACTCATCGCAAGTGCGCTTGTGCACATCCCAAAGGTGCTTTTTCTCGATGAACCCACCTCGGGACTCGACGTGCACAGCCAGCGCCTTATTCGCGCGATTATCCGGGAAATGAACGACGCGGGAACAACGGTGTTCTTGACGACCCACAACATCGAGGAAGCAAATACACTGTGCGATCGGGTTGGCATTATCAACCGCGGGGCACTAGCTGCTATTGATACCCCTGAGCGTCTGAAGCAGGCGTTCAACGAGACTCAATCCGTTGAGGTCGCGTTTGATAAACCCACAGATATAGGAGAGATCGAACGCTGCGGCTTAGTGAATCGAACGGAACGGACAGGTGACACGTGGCGCTTTTACACTGATGATCCCGATGCGCTGGCTAAGTGGATATTCTCTTTTGCTGAGAGGCGGAAGCTTTCTTTCACTACTTTGAGCATCGAAGGCGCCAGCCTGGAAGACGTCTTCGTTACCGTGACGGAGGGTTAAGCGCATGCCCCGTGATGCCCTTCTGAGCTACCTTCGCAGCATAGCGCTCATAGCGGAAAAAGACATGAGAATTTACTACACAAAGCCGCCGGTGCTCATGTTCGGCTTCCTATTTCCGCTCTTTATGTTCCTCTCGTTCTCCTTAGGCAGGAGCGCCGACCTTCATACACTTTTCCCTGGACTTGCAGCAATGTTTGTGTTCTTCGTAGCTTCGTCCGTTGGCCCTTTGATCACCCCATGGGAGAAGCGAGCAGGCACCTACGAAAGGCTACTATCCTTTCCTGTGACCGTGAACACTCTGATTCTCGGTGACGTTGTCGCAGGCATGCTCTACGGCATCTTCATCAACGTCATCATCCTAGCCGTTGGAATGGCAGCGTTCGGTTACTCAGTGAGTTTCACAGGAGTTCTCATTATTGCTATAAGCCTGGTGCTCGGCGCATTCTGTTTCTCAGCTCTCGGCGTGCTCCTCGCGTCTCCGGCTAGTAAAAACCCCCCTAACGTTATGCTGCTCTCAAACCTCGTCCGCTTTCCTCTGATCTTCATCAGCGGCATATTTGTGCCGATTGCGAGCCTCCAGGGGATTGCAAGGGTGGCTGCGTACTGTTCGCCAATTACATACCTCGTCAACGGTTTTGATCTTGGTTTGCTAGGGAGCACTGCGATCCCGCTCCTATTCAGTTGGACCGTCCTTATCGGCTTTAGCGTTGTCTTTGTGCTGCTAGCTCGAACATTTCTCCGGCGCAATCTGATGAAAGGCCTGTGATTGCTCCAAGTTGTTTCGTACCCCGGGATTATTGAGAATGCGCGAAATGAGTGAGTTCTTATTTGGCTGACAAACCGGATACCGGCGATAAGAAAAAGATCCTATTCCTGTGTACTCATAATGCCGCACGATCACAGAAAGCTGAAGGGTTTTTCAACGCTGGCTCTCATGGCCTCTAAAAAGCCAATCTCAAGCTGCCAGCTCGATGTCTCGCCAGAATTGAATATAAGTATCGTAGACATCGTCAGGGAGTGAAAGTTAGTAGTGCTTCCAATAATTCCACAGCATGAAGCCGCTATCATAGTTCGCTAGATCTCCGTCGCAATTCGATCTCAGCGATTTTTTTATGAACGAGAACGCCAAGCGCCGCCATTTCCGGTAAGGAAAGCGAAATCCCCTCTAAACAACACAATAACGCATCAAGCGGGTCATTTGCCCACGCTTGCACTGAGTCAAAATAATGCCCTTCTCCACGCTCTTTATACTTCTCAATGTGGGCGTCAGCATTGGCTATTACCTCTTGAAGTTGCTCGTTAGTTTTCGATTTTGTCCATCGTAAAAGCTGCTGTTTTTCATAGTCTGACGTGTTTTTGTTTCCTTGATCATCGGCGAGATATGCGTAAAACAAGCGCGAGATTATTTCATCATACGTTTCGCCCTTTTTTCCCACGTACTTTAGCTTCTCGCGTGTCTCTTTATTGACCCGAATGATGGTCATCGGCTCCTTGACCTTCGTAGCCGCATTCATAATTCTACATCCAGAGATTCGTTATTTTAAACGCGCTCGTATCAATTGTTAAGGCACAGCAAGTTTAATTCCCGAATCCGACCTGCAAAGCTGCTCTACCGGCTCCTGACGATCAACACCGGAACCTTAGCCCCCCGTACCAACTTGTCAGCGACGCTTCCGATAAGCAATCGATCGAAACCTTTTCGCCCGTGTGTTCCGATAACGACGAGATCAATATCTTGACTGTCCGCGTACATTTCGAGTTCTTCCGCCGGGTGTCCGTCAAGCACTATGGTTACGATATGATCTTCATTGACGCCGCCCGAAACTAGCTCATTTTTGCCTTTCACTACGATTTGTTTTCCCGCATCGAGATTTACGTCGTACATGTTTGAAGATTCGTCGATCCGGTATCCCGTAAATTTGGCACTGTCTAGCACGTAAGCGACGTGTACGGTCGCATCAGTGAGTTGCGTGAGATAGGCTGCGTGAGCATAGACGGGGATCATCAGATCCCCACCATCCGTTCCGATTAATATTTGTTTATATTTCATGGTGTTCACCTCCTCAGACCTCTGGTGTTGCTTCTTCGACGGGCCTTTGTAGCTCAATTTCCGCACCCTTTCCTTTGATTAAAAGCGTCACCAAGACGCCTACGAGCGAGACACCAAGCGCGGTCAGGAATATGTAGTTAAATGCGGTCGCATTGGGAATAAGAGGCCCCATAACCGGGCCTCGTGAGGTTTGAATGACGAGTGGCGTAACGTACTGCGCAAGGAATACCCCTGCAATGGTGGGTCCGATAACGCCGCCAATCGTCCTAAAGATTGAGTTCATAGCGGTAGCAATCCCCGTCTCAAATTGCGACACCGACTGTATGACGATATTAATCATCGACACCATTACGAGCCCCATCCCGACTGACATAAACATCAGCCCTAAGACGACTTGCACTTGCGTATAGTGGAACACGTAGATGAAGTAGAAACTTATTGAGAGCACGATACTGCCTATTACTACCGGCAGTTTCGCGCCACGTTTACTCACAATTCTCCCAGCAAGCGGGCCGACGGCGAGCATGACTATTGAACTCGGAACTTGGAGCAGTCCCGCTTCAAAGATGCTCGAGCCAAAGCCAATAGGTGCCGGCATTCGTGCAAGGTAGGTGATAGACTGGAACATCATAAACATGCCCATACCAACGACGAAAGCTGCGATGTTCGTAACGAAGACGTTCCGTTTGCTGAGCACGGCAAGGTCTATCATCGGATCGTGCACACGCCGCTCGACAAGGACAAAGAGCGCTATAAAGACGAACGATATCGCCATGAGGCCTAACGTGTTGAGTGAGGTCCACCCCCAACGCTCTCCTTCAGTCATCGCAACGAGGAACGTGAGGATTGCAACCGAGAAGGTGGTGGCTCCGATGACGTCAACCCGAGACGGGTTACGAATCGGAGATTCCTGCAACTTGTAAAAAGCGAGTAGTGTTACGCCTATGGCTAGCGGAATGACAGTATGATAGGTCATCCTCCATCCGTAGTTCTCGCAAATCCATGCGCCGATGACCAGGCCTATTGCCGTTCCAACGCCGAACATCGCGCTGATGATACCCGTCGACATCGCGACTTTTTCAGGAGGGAACTCATCCCTAATAAGCCCCCAAGCAAGCGGAAAAATGCCCATACCTAAGCCCTGTAACGCTCTAAAAGCTAACAAGCTTTGGATATTCCAGGCAAATCCGTTCAAGATCACGCCACAGGTATAAAGGCTCATACAAACAACGAGGAGCTTCTTTTTTCCATACGTATCCCCGAGCTTACCAAAGATAGGCGTAGCCACCGCTCCTGCGACTAAGTAGATGGACAGTATCCACGACGCCCAGGTGGCAGTCGTGTTAAACTCCGCCTGTAAGGTTGGTAGGGCAGGAATAAGCATCGATTCGGTGAACATAATCATAATGGCTGTAAGACTCAAGAGCACCAGAATGAAGCTCAGTTCGTTTTGCTTAATCTGCACTGTATTTGTTTCGTTCATTGCATTTCTCTCATTGACCTGTAAAAGACACATACCGCCGATTGCGTCAGTACCCTGTGCTAGGCTTCAATGATGATTATTCATAACAGCTAATTATATAACAATAAGTTACATAACAGTAATTTACATAACAGTAATTTACATATCAGTTATTGTTATATATAAAGATGACTCATTTTGGATGATGACCAAACACGGGTTACCTTGCCAACAGAGGATTACCGTGTATTCGTTATTCGTCCTGTATTATCTTCTCACTGGGGGTTCTATGAGCGGTTACGAGCTAGCACATCTCATCAAAAAACGTAGTCACGGGCGCTTTAGGGCGACCGCTGGCAACGCATGTCCACGTCTTCATGAACTCAAAGAGGCGGGTGACGTGGAAGCAGGTGAGCCGACCGGAGGCCGCAAAAAGGTTGTTTATACAATCACTGAGCAAGGAAAACAGACCTTTCGAGGTGGTGCGCTCGAACAACGGCAACGAGTCGAAAACTTGCTAAAGATGATCGATCACGTTGATGCCATCACTGCGCCCGCAATTAAAAAATAAGCTCCGTCAAGGGCAATCCACCATAAAATATTGATTGTCCATGCTTAGATTCACCACCACCAGAACATGAAAAAAGTAGTTTATATGTTCTGGGTAATTAAGTCTCTGATCTCCTAGACGCCCATCTCAAGCATTTTATCAAGCGCTTTTTTAGCGTCTTTTCGAACGTCCTCAGGCACTGTGACACGGTGTTTCTGCTGTTCGAGAACGCGGATCACGTCCTCAAGGTGTGTGCGCTTCATGTTCGGGCAAATCGCGTTAGTGAGGGCAGAAAATTCCTTGCTTAATTCCTAGTCTATAGGTTATTCTAAAGCCAAATCCATATCAGTTTTTAGTATAGTTTGCATTCGGGATCTATACCCGTTATTCGTATTCCGGCATCTGTGCAGGTTTTTTTGATGTTTAATCCGATGAGCAGTGGCGTAATTTTTTCTATGATTTGGGCTCTTTCTAGTGGTCCGCAGTCTACTACTTTTACTCCCGGTATTTTCTCTATTAGTCTGGCGACGGTGATTTTGGATTCTAGGTCGTCACCGGATATGAGACAATCACAGTCTATGGGTTCTCTGAATTTCATTAACGCCCCGCTGCTGATGTTGTTAAACGCACAAATGACGGTAGTGTTAGGTAAGATCTTTTGCGCTCTTTCAGAAGCCGCTCCTTCTGGCAGGTATATACATCGGGTAGGTGATCCGCCAATAGCTGATTCAAGGGGCTCCGTAGTATCCATCAGTATTTTTCCTGCTGCTTCTTCCTTGACAGACAAGAGCGTTGCGCTTTGAGCAGTCAAGGGTACGGTTAAGATTAATATCTCGGCTTCTTTTGCAGCCTCAGGATTTGCTGCAGCTTTAAGGTTGGGTATTTCATTTTTTTCGAGAAGCCTTTTGATTTTATCCACAGCTTCCTGCGCTTTTTCAACTGCCCGTGAGCCAATTATGACATCTTCACCGGCTTGACAAAACGTATGGCGATGCCCAGACCCTGGCCGTCGGTTCCACCAATAATTCCAATCTTCATTCTATTAAGACCTCTGCTTGTTCTTAACAATCTTCTCTTTAAGTCGACGTTTTCTCCACCAAATCGTGTGATCTGTTTTATTTGGTCTTTTTTTCACTATAATGCGTGGAGCATTAAAAAATAGAATTGACTTTATTGATACTACAAAGTTCTCTCAATTACTCCGCATCGCTGCCGGTTAAGACTGGTCCCTTTTCAATCATCTTTTCCCTCAGCACTTTTCAGGTATTTTTTACACGGCTATAGTTATCGCAAGCTCGAAATTATTGCTCGCTGCAGTGAATGCTAGCGTGGCCGCCTTAGTATAATTGATCCACCCGCCAGCAGACGTAGAGAGTGAAGAAGATTATGCTTTTTTAGCAGAATAAATGCTTATTTCCAGTTCTTTCGCAATAATATCTTTAATGGCTGCGCGAACTGCTTTGAAATGTTCCGTTTGGGTATGGGCCTCCAATAAGTCGCTGTTTTCCCATTGCTCAAACATCATTAGAACATCCTTATCTTCAGTGCTGGTAAATAACTCATAACTGATACACCCTAATTCTGAACGGGTGGATCCAATTACATCCTGAGATCTTGAAATTATTTTATCCCTATCACCCGGTTTGGCTGTTAAGGTAGCTTTTACTATGATCATATCCTATCCCCTTGCTTTACTTTATGAAATTGGATCATACGATTGATAACAATTTGCTCGATATTCTTATAATTTGATAATAATCTTAGACTTTTACTATTATTACATTGATTTTATGCAAATGCAATATTAAATAAAAAATAGTATGCAGTTTAATGTCAATCATAAAGAGAGATGAAATAATGAAAGCAGCACAAATAAAAAATTATGGTGACGTTAACGCTATCGAAATCAATGGAGATGCTGAAAAACCATCATTACAATCAAAACAGGCTCTGGTTGAAGTCTATGCCGCTAGTCTCAATAGAATCGACTCAGTAATCAGAAATGGATCTGCTCAGGCTATGATGCCCCTATCTTTCCCTTCCACAGTGGGAGGAGATTTTTCTGGCGTAATTTCTGATTTGGGAGAAGGAGTAACTGAATTTGGAGTCGGTGACGAGGTATATGGTAATGCGGGAGCTTTTCTAGGTGGATCGGGATCAATTGCAGAATTAGTAGCTTCTGATAATGCAAAGATGTCCTTTAAACCAAAAACTCTTGATTTCACGCAATCCGCATCGCTTCCATTAGTGGGGGCAAGTGCAGTGCAGGGCATTGAAGAGGAGATAAAAGTCAAAGAAGGACAAAAGATACTGATTCAAGGAGGGGCAGGTGGAATCGGTTCAATTGCCATTCAAATTGCAAAAATGCATGGTGCCTATGTAGCAACAACCGTTGGAACTGACAGTGTGGATTTTGCACAAAACCTGGGAGCTGATGAAGTCATAGATTACAAAGTACAAGATGTAACTAATGTTTTACGTGACTACGATGCAGCGTTTGACACAGCTGGAGGAGATAGCACGAACGATCTCTTCAAAATAATCAAAAGAGGGGGGACACTTGTTTCCATGGCTGGAATGCTAGACCAAGACCTGGCAAATAAACAGGGAGTAACAGCTATCAGTCAAATGACCTCAGTAAGCACTGAACAACTCCAAAGGCTTGCGAGATACGTTGACAGTGGAAGAGTAAAAGTGCAGATTGAGAAGACTTTCCCGTTCTTACAAGTTAAAGAAGCATTTACTTATTTCGAAACACAACATCCGAAAGGAAAAGTTGTGGTGGAAATAAAATAGCCACAACGTCTAACTTATAGAAAATTAGAAACTGTTTGAAAATTCAACGCACCCGGATTGCGGCGGCAGGCGGCATCTGTCCGGTATCAGGTCCACTATGCGAGCAGTGGCCGCAGAGATCACCGAATCCGCAGCGCCATAGTAGACGATCAGTTCATCATCCTCATCGAGGATGTCCTTCTCTCCGTCTCGCGGAACAGCTCCACACGTGTACACAACGCGCGGAACCCACGACTGCTTATCCTGACCAAGCTCCCATTCGTCTTCAGGCTCGAGGATAAAGTTGGGGGAACGATAGAGCAGTTTGGCAGGATTGTCCAAGTCCAACAGCATAACCCCCAGCCGATAGATATGTGCATAGTCGACTCCGTGGGTGATGATCAACCAGCCGAACTTGGTTTTGATCGGCTGAGAGCCGCCACCGACCTTGACCGCATCCCACATCATCCCGGAGGTGGCTCCCGCCAGGATCTTATGCATCTTTCTGGGCCAGGGACAGCTTAGGTGGGGGGAGAAGGTTACCCATATATGCGGATCCACGCGATGAAGCATGGCGAACTTCCCGTTGAACTGCTCGGGAAACAAGGTGGCATCTTTGTTGCTAATTCCAGGGAAAACCATGCCGTGTCTCTTCCAGGCTTTCCAGCGTCCATGCAGAAACGCATTTACTGGAATCGACGCTAAGGCGACTTGGGCCGTTATGCCATCGTAGGCAGTATAGGTCATGTAAATACGATCCCCTATCCGTGTCAGACGAGGATCCTCGCACCCTTGAGGGTCCGCTTTTTCCTCCGGCTCAAAGATGGGATGATCGAGCCGGTGTGTGAATCTGAATCCATCGTCGCTGATGGCGAGGCCTAGCCGCGAGACGTTGTCTTCGCCGAATGCGCGGTAAACCAGATAGAACTTGCCATCCAATTTGATAGCGCCCGCGTTGAGCACATATTTGGATTCCCAGGGATGGTTTTTGATCGGCTTGAGCACCGGATTATGCGCATACCGCTTCAGCATTCCGGCCGGAGGCTGCCCTTCGATGGGACCTGCTTTTGCTTTGGGCATAATTTCGCTGGCTTCCTTTTCCGTTCCCAGCACCAGTTGCGCCAAATCTTCCTGTGCCCTTCCCTGCCCCATCAACTCGGTAACCTTCTCCGCCACGTCTTCGATATCCCCTCCGACAGCCTTGAAGTATTCAAGGAGGAACTCCCGGGATGCCCAGTCCCTCTCAACGTGCGCTGAGAAGGGTGGGGGGGAAGCCCGGCCCCCTTTAAAGCTATAGCTCGCCCAAGACCACGCAGAGCACGTCACAAAGCCGCCATCGGGGAGCGACAATGCCAGATGATAGGAATCGGCTACCGATCTAAGATCATCCGCTAGCGCCAATCGATCCTTATTGCCCGGATTCTTCGTGGCGATGGCCTCAGCCATCTGGCGCAGGCGCGTGGCCACTGACTGGTGGATGGCGGCTTCGAATATACAGTGCGCCGAGAGAGGGTTTCTTCCCCAGTGTCCCTCAATCGACTCGATGACCTTCAGGCCAAAGTCCTTTCGTTCCGAAGCAAATTTCTGCCATACCTGACCGAACATTTCAGCCTCGACGATATTCTTGACTATGGTCGTCAGGTACCGTAGCCGGGGGAATTCACCACCCATCCCCTTATGAAGGCTGGTCACTAAAATGCTGGAGCCTAGTTTATCGAGGGCAGAAGAATCCTGCATCTCCGCGAGCGACGGGAAATCATCGCCATTTACCACGAGCGACTTTATATCGCAGGGGCCAGCATGTTCAGAACGAATGGCCTCCCGAATGAAGCCCCAGAGTCCCTCGACGTAGTCCCGATCCTCTACCCAGCTTGCCAGGGCCAGAACGTCCCGGGGATCGTAATTTTGCAGGAGTTCATCCAGCGTCTCAAAACCGAGTTTGATCGGCAGAACCGTCGGCGGCATCTGCGCCAGTATCGCTGATATCATTTCGGGAACGAGGGAGAAGGCCTCCTGATGGGGGCAGTCGGCAAAAATGGCGTCGACCACCTTCTGAGTGCCTTCGATGGTCGAAAGATCGATATCGGGGAACAGGCGGTTCTCTACCGAGAGGAGGAATTTGCGGACCGCAAGAGACGTTTCCTGAGAGCCGGCATCGCGCCGGACTCCTAGCCGCCCATAGACGAAATGCTCGAATTCCTGGCGGTGTCTGTCAAACACCGAATCATAGACATCGTTTGCCGTGACGATCTCGCCGTCGGGGGCTACCAACTGTGACGGAACAACCAGAGGCACTCCGGGTATGAACTCCCGATAGGTCACCGGGGGCACCGGCGGTTTGAGCGCTTCGGCCTGCTCCTGCCATGCCGCCGTGAATGTCGGCCTCTGCACGAGGAACTCATTCACCAGTGCTTCAGTCCGCGACTCAGCTTCGATGGAAATGAGATGGCTGGCATTCAAAGGAACAGTCGACTCTAGTTCAGTCCTCAGCGCTTCGATTTCGATCAAGTTGCTACCAGTGAACCCGGCATACAAGGGAATGACCGAATCGCCCAGGTCATCCTGGGTAAAGTCTCGATTGAAGGCATAGGCCAAAAGCATAGTATACAGGATGGTTGTCCACAGGCCAGCTGAGAATGTGAACTCCTTCGCTTGGACGTCTGCCATCTTCTCCAGTTGCCGGTAGATCTCAGCTGGGAATATCTTATCGTACAGCCAATGGAATTCGTTGAAACCCTCCTGGTATTCGGCCATCAGCACATCGGCAGTCGTCTCTGAAGCCAAAGGCCGGTGTGATTTCCGAACGCAGACTGTCGGTAATCGTTTCAGAATAGGCGGCTCTTCAGTGATTTCAGTCGATTGCCACCAATTCTGGTCTTTGAGAATTTGATCGAACAACGATCGGGTCACTTGCCGGAACACCAGTCCCCGCTTCCCTCCCGATTCTTTATGGATCTTCACTCCGAGGTTGGCTTCGCCTATCCTGGCGTTGGTGACGATAGCGTTGGTGACCATCCAGGCGTCTATCCCATGTCCGCTGGTAGTTGCGTTCCAGTTGCGGCGTGCTTTATCCCGATAAACCCGAAGCAGTTGGTGGGCGATGCCCCGGAGGCCGCCCCTGAGAGAATAGACCGGGGAGTTGTACACTGAACTGAGCAGCGGATACGTCAGACTGGCGTGCGTGAGGACATCCGGGTAATGCAGATTGAACCGAGAGACCACCAGATCCATCTGACCACGCTTGATGGGGTCAAGCAAACACCGAATCCACTCTGGAGTCATCCCCAGCACTTCTTCTTTGCTTTTTCGGCTGGCCAGATCGGCCTCCAGCAGGACCAGATCGCCACCCAGTCGATCCGCGATCTCTATGATTGCGCGGATGCTCCAACCCTTCCCATCCAGTAGGTCATCATCGAATGTGAAGGCGATCTGCTCCACAAGGGATTCCTCCCTCAGACGAGTGGAGTTGATGGCCTCGAGCGCTTTCCCACCCGCCGGGGACCCGGCGGCCACGATAACCGATTTCGCATCGGGATAATATTGATCTAGTCCCTGGGCGGCCGTCCTCAACACGTGACCAATCGAGTCTGCCTCATTGTAGAAGGGAATCCCCACAACAATATCTGCTGCGCCTATTTGCTGCGCCTGACCGAGAGGGTCGCTTATCGCCTGCCGAAAACGGTCCTGCTGTTGGTTGCGGCTCGCGATTCCATTTAGAGGGACTAGCACATCATTCTCCTTTGGGAATCCTGGTCAAGACCCGAAACCCCCATGGTCCGTAACGCAGAATTTCAAGCGGTCTGACGTCCTTCTATGTCTATTTAATATTTCTCTTTCTACTTCGACTGCTGTGTGGGAGACTATCACAAGCACAGGGTTATCAAGCGTGGTCGCGCGCTCACTTATGATCGTAACCCTGGTCTTGCATTTATAGGGTTCTGCTAGCTCTTCTCCATACCCTGACACGAACAGCGTTCCATTAGCTCCAGATATGTTCACCCGTAAAGTTGAAAAACAAAATTGAATATTAAGGTTTGGACACTCCCTTAGGCGAGGGGTCAAGGGGGATGAAATGTGTTTCTTCCCTAACTGCGGATAGGTTAAAACCTTTTTACGGATCGTTTTCTTTTAACTAAGTTGGCGGGGCGCCGCCTCGCCTGTCTGCACATAATCGAAGCCAGTTTTGCAGACGGTTATCTCTACCTTCCGGCACCTTGCGACTAAAAGAGAGTTGAAGTGCAATCTCTTTGAAGTGATCCGTAGCTTTTCCGTTCTTTCGATAGGATCCTCCGTAGTTTACACGCTTCTCTGAATCAGATTTTGATAAACACTCATATCTCATCAGAGACAATTCTTAGCCCGTATGTCCAACCTCACAGTCGCGGTCCTCGCCCCCCCAGACTATGCAAAGGATCTGGGGAAGAAGGGTACGACATCTGATATCACCTTCTATAACCTGAAAAGGGGCGAAGCAACTGTCACCTTCATTGAGCCAACACGGTACCCGGAAAAACTCTCCTCGCTCTTCTATGCGGTCTCCTTGTCAGACCGCGTTATCCTCGTGGTCGATGAGCTCAATTCAACGTTCGGTGAATGCGTGCTGATGCTCCAGTGCGCAGGAAAGTCCGACGGGTACCTTATCCTCAAGAATTACATATCCCCGGACCAGATCGCGCCGCTGATCAAGGACACGGTGCTCGAACGTTACGAAGTCCTCGAAGAGGATATGATAGGCCTCCGAGAGAAGATGATCGATATTTCGGTGAACCAGACCGCCCATCAGAAGGCCCACGAAACTGTGGGAAAAGGGGTTATGCCGGTGGACGCCCATTTTCACGTCAAAGGTGTTGGTGTAGTGGTTCTCGGTTCCGTTGCACAGGGCAGCATCAAAAAGCATGAGACGGTTAAGGTTCTCCCGACCTCAAAGACTGCCCAGATCCGCTCCATCCAAAAACATGATGATGATGCCGAGTTTGCAGTCGCCGGCGACCGGGTTGGCCTTGCCCTTAAGAATATCGAGTCTAAGGACCTTGACCGCGGCTTTGTCCTTACGACCGATCCCGCAGTACAGTATGCCACAATCATCACCGGGAAAGCCGAGCTGGTGAAGTACTGGCCGGCCCCGCTCAAAGAAGGCATGGTGCTCTATATCGGGCACTGGATGCAGTTCCTCTCAACCCGGCTTGAAAGGATAGTGGTTGAAGGAGACTGGCGGAAACCGGTCCTGACCTTTTCCATGGATAAGGCGCTGGTCTATTACCCCGGCGCCAGCGTCGTACTCCATTATCTCGAAGGCGGTAAGCTCCGGGTTGTCGGCTCAATGACAATTAAGTAACGTTTCTTTTACTTCCGTTTCCTGCTTTAATTTGCGATGATTACTTGGACTGTACGGTCGTCTTTTTTTAAACCTTGAGCTCTTATTGTGAGACTTGTTGCTTGTTAGGCCGACTGATAAGCTCGAAATAATTCGACGACTTCTGCATCAGCATCTGCATCAGCATCTGCAATCCAACTGCTTCAGCATCAATTGTCAGCCCAACGCCAACACCCACATCGGTCAAAATTGCCACAGCTATTCACGTGTGGGCAGGATACATGGGGATGCCCGCGTTATGGCTTGAAGACCCCCAGAATAATACGGTCGCACAAGGGTCGGAACAACAAGTCCGAAATTGGGTCGATGCCGCTGACGGGACGCATCCGTGTGGGGCGGCGAACTACTATATAGACAATCAAGCGGCTGGGGGAACTTGGGGTATCATGAAACCACAACCTGAATATTGGCAAGGTTGTCCGAACAGTCTCGCAGGTGGTGCGGGAGGATTGTATCTCTACACACGTGACACCAGCCAGTTAAGTCTGGGATGGCACACTGACGATTGACTACCTCGGCAACGACATCTACGCGCCTTCACAGTTCGTAGCGCAGTTCTTGGTGGTAGCATAAATACTGCATAAATAAACTGTCACTGTCAACTTGGGTAATTATTAACCACTCTGTGTAAACGAATATAGGTGCAAATACATAGGCAACTCTATACGAGATGAGGAGAGGCGATTTGAGTTTAGATCACAGAAGCCGGATCCACCACATTTGGAGCTGAAGGGACCGTCAAAAGCTGATCTGATCATAGCGCTCTGGTTATGTCTTATGGTTCGGTGAGCGTAACACCGACCGGCGGCGCTTACGATGGATCTAGTTTAGTCGCTTGTGGCGCCCCTACATGATAGCAAAAATCGCTTTATACGAAAGCAGCAAATAAATAGTAATCGATGCGGCAAAAAGCGCCTATTTCGGCAATTGCCCTTATACTAATTGCACTGCTTACGTGTGGTTGTTTAGGGGGTGGGCAAACCAGTAATGAAACGACGTCACCTCTCGCAAACTCCTTGCTCGTGGTAAGATCGGTTGAGGCGATGATCGGTTACAACACGTCCCTTTCCTGCGTTTTGAACACGTCAAACGGGCTAGGTCTAAATGATCAAGTGGTCTATTGGTACCTTGATGGTAAACCTCTTGGGCAAAGCTCCACATATTTCGGTTTTGCCGTACACAACCTTTCGGTCAACGACGTCTCGGCGTTGGCCACAGGAGAGCATCGCATTGTTGTAGAGTATAAGGGCAACGCTGATTATGCTGGGTCAAATGGGGCAGGTGTGCTGCTAATCATACCAAAACCTACACCAAAGCCGTCGACATCACCTAGCCCTTCACTGAGCCCATCACCTAGCCCTTCACCGAGCCCATCACCTAGCCCTTCACCGCGTTCATCACCGAGCCCTTCACCGAGCCCTTCACCGAGCCCTTCACCGAGCCCTTCACCGAGTCCTTCACCGAGTCTAACGCCGACTTCAACACCAAAGCCGTCGGTAAGTGCTTCACCGACAACGCGGTAATAGAAGCTTATTGGGACTATATCGTGACCTGCTACGACAAACGCCAAAATACGAGACTCTCGAAGGGTAAACTCGATATAAAAGACTTTAGGGTGAAAAGCGTTTTTAGTTCCTCTAAAAGATACTTACTTTCACGATACGCATCGGTTAGGTAACTGGTGATTCTTTTCCTACTATTGACTATGACCTACTGCGTAAGCTGTAAGCAATATATCAAATGTGATCTACGCCAAGGCCGGGACCGTATCCCTTACTATTGCGAACTGTACCGCCGCCCTCGCCGCGAGATGAGTTTTGCAGCTGAACGATATTAAGTTCCGGGGGGTGTGCCGCCTGAAATGACGCCCGATTTGTCGCTATATTCGCCATCTGAAAAGAAACCGAACATGTTATGATTGAGCGTGTGTATGCAAAAAGTATTAACATGCTCTTTTAAGGAAAATATTGACGCCACTGCCTCGACGAGAGGCCATCTGACTGAACTCTCGAGAATAGAACGAAAATGTTTTGTTCTTAGCATACTCGTTTATAATGCCCGCAGCTATGGCAGGTCGTTTAGATCAGAGGAATTGCCTTTCATCGGGAAAGGCAAAGCGAACTGGCAGCGTTTAGAGGTAAGAACTATGGCAACCTTAGATAAGACGAAGAAACAAGTCAAAGAGACGGTTGATCCCGCGAAGGAAGAAAAAGGAGACGCAGGAGACTTGAGCGTACCAACTAAAACAGTACCAAAACCTCGTCGCGCACGTTGAGGCGCTGCTCTTCGCCCATAGTATCGCTGGATTTCTGTGCCTATAAGCTCTGGCAGCGCCTCAATATAAAGCAAAAACGCCGCAAACAAGCTATTTACGGCTGTGGTGCGTAGGCCTCACGTTGCGATCATTTAGGGTGCATTGGGGTTAATTTCTCTTTTTTAAATATCAACGAGCTCGCTAGCGATAGTCATTATCCGCAAGGTTCCGTTAATTCGATCAAGCTTAGCCCTAAGTGGTCCATATGAGCCCTTATTTCAGCAGCCACTGCTCGAAAAAGCGGCTCGTTTAGTTGTAATCCCTTAAGCTTGTTTAATTGGCCGCACGCCCTTTCTATTTCATATATCAAAGCTTCTTGACCTGTGAGAAAGCTGGGCTCTTTTGGCTTGTGCTCCCCTGTCTTTCCATCTTTCATTTTTACCTTAAAAATTAAACAACTGTACAAAAGTATCCGTGTACATGTTACTCTTACTGCCCAACCATTTAAGCCGCTTTCTAACTTTAATCGGTCACTTGTCTGTTATGCGTTTCCATTCGGAAAATTTAAGGGGTTGCCCTACTGAGGCTACTGCTTTTCTTTCAGAATGGTGGATTGGAGTGATAACTTTGTTAACACGCTTATATTAACGATTGTCACGGGGGAAGTGGCATTAGGTCACTGTGGTAGGATTACCCCTTCTCTACGGAGGGATCTGTGCTCCCGCTTGTCGGGCGACGTCCGCCTGAGATCCGGCTCCCCCGCTTGGAACCACGCCGATAAGAGTACTCATGCTGGACTGGGCTAATGACTTTACCACAGTGCCGTTTGAGGCGCGCACTTGCTGATTAATGGCATCTGCGCTTCTTTCCGGAGAGCCACCTCCAACAGCTATGATTGTCGTGTTAATTCCATGAAGATCACCCACCCTATCGATGTAGCGAACGACAGCCTGTCCTGGGCCTCCGTAAGTGGGAGTGCCCACAACGAGGAGACTGTACTTTGAGAGGTTAGAATGAGCCTGCGAACTCGCGGTGGTGATCTCCACGCTCCACCCCCTCTCTGCCAATCCGTTCGCGAACGCATATGATATATCCTTTGGAAAAGCAGTTAATCCCTCTTGGTACACCACGAGTGCCGTCTGTTTCCGCTAGGATTTATAACATTTACTCCGCTCACAACGTCCTTGTTCACGGCCGAAATAGTGTACACACCTACAGCCGCTAAAATCGCTAAAATTACGACGAAGGCAACAATTAAGACCTAACAACACCTGTTTCCACCTCTTCTGCGGCCAAAGTTTCATTTGAGATCTCACTATTTTAAACAAAATATGAACCCTAGGTCACGATAAATATTTTTGAATTACGCCACTGTCGTTTAATGCGTTAATTTTTTACAACCACAACGGCAGTTCACTAAAAGTAACAGTTATAGATGTGCTTTCAGAGCAGGACAAAATCCGCATGCAAGGCCGGCAGACGACCTGCTCTAAATTCGTGAGGGGCCTTGCTTCAATAACTCTTGTATCCGTTGTTCTGCTGGAGTCGACTGCTGCCACAACCGCTCAAAGGTAGAGACGAGATAACGCGCGTATACAGGGTCATCGGTGTAAAGCATGGTTGCCGGCTCATCTGGCTTGTGATGCTTGATGTCAATGTTAATGGCACTTATACAGTGTTTTTTATCAAAGACGGTGTAGAACAGTCCAAGGTACCCGTTAACGTGAGGTACCTCTTCGCCGACATCTATGACCTCTTGCACGAGCGGTATCGTGTCGTGTGTAATATCCGTTATACCCCGCGTCTTTCCTCCACGTCTCGAAAGTTCTTGGACGACGTCGTTAACACCGAACAAGGAGGCCGACAATAGCGCTGATTTCGGCGCTATCCACAGGAACTCCTGTTCCGTTGATTGGATGATAGGTATCGCGGTGGTGATAATCTCCTTGACAGTCTTAAGTATCTTAAACGTGCCCGCCCCATCAGTGGGGCTGAACAGCTGCTGCTATGCCAGTTCCTTGAGCTCCCGCTTTCGTACCTCCATCTCACGGAGTTCGCTCTCGCGCTTTTTCACTGCAGATTCAAGAGTAGTGTCGAGGTCGATAGCTGCGTAGATTGTCAGTGAGTCGAGGGATGGGCGCACCATCTCCTTATCAATGAGGCTTGTGAGCGTCCGGTGCACGTCCTCACGATACGTCTTCAGCGATTTAGTCAAAGGAGAAGGAGTCTTAGGGCCGTATTTGAGGAGGTAAAGATACGTCCTTGCCTCTTTTTCGCTGAGCCGAAACCGATTAAATGGGTAATAAACTCGTTGTCCATGGCCATCACGATCACAATGCTCGTGAGCTAAACAAATAAAATAAGTTAGCCTCAAAAAAGGGATGAAATAAAAAAACGTCGTGTAGAACGTTACGGCGCCACAATTCAATGCAGTTGTGCAGGGTCTTCCTAGCGCACGGGGTTTCTGAAGTGTAGTAGCGGTTTTACTAGCATCCGCTGCCCTCCCTTCTAGAGACCGTCACTGAAGCCAGCGTTATACATCCTGAAGGAATGGCTGACAACCCCGGGTAATTGGCCCTCGACTGACTGGCCGATTGGTATTGTAAGAGAATTTCGCTGGCGTTTTGGTCTGCAGCGAGTGCCATAATATCATACCGTCCACTGCTCTCAAAAGATACCGTCATTTCCCATTGACCATCTGAGGATATAGCAATGGGCCCTTCTTGTGGGTGATGGCGGTTCGCGTTGTAATCATATAATGTGATCCATAGCCAATAGTCTCCTCCAATGTTTTGGGCCGTGCCCTTGACTACTACTGAGTCTTCTACCCGCGTATTGTTAGTGGGGGTTGTAATGGTGGCTGCTGGAATTCCGAGCATAGCATCGGGTTGATGAACGAATGGCATAGAAGGGGATAGCGGGGGCTCGGACTTAAGTATTTGCTTTTGTTAAAGTCGCTGGTGTCGTACACTTTATTAAAGCGATAAACGGTACAGCCTTTGGTGAGCTGGCTTATTCAAAACACTACTTTTATACTCCACTACACTTTAATTACAAATCACTAAACAAGATGTGGAACAATGACAGAAGACGATAAGAACGAAACCATAAAGTGCACCGTATCGTGTCCTGAGTGTGGTGCTGAGATGACCTGCACGCACGAAGACTCAAAACACGAAGAGAAGCACAGGTGTGAAAAGGGCCACGAGTGGGCCTGAAGAAAGCTGTACTGGAAAGGTAGGCTTCCATTCCTCCTTTTTCTCAAAAAAGACCTGATTGGATTATAGTCCTACTGAGGCTCCGACCGATTTATTAATGTCTGAACATTTTGATGAACAAATGCGATACTTAACCGAAGCCTTAAACAGGCTCCGATTTGTGGATGCTCATAGGCACTAAAAAACGAAATCTTAGGCATTAGGTCATCGACTCGGTGTTGCTTGTTAGAGAAGCCTACGTGCGAATAAACAACTGTTAAATCGCTGCAAAGGAGATGCAATATCTGTGAAAGTATTAGCAATAAATGGGAGTCCAAGAACCAAATGCAATACCGCAACGCTATTAAATAGTGCACTTGAAGGAGCAGCTTCACAGGGAGCAGAGACTGAACTCGTTCATCTTTATAAACTCAATTTTAAAGGCTGCATAAGCTGTTTTTCCTGCAAATTAAAAGAAGGCGAGAGTTATGGCAGATGTGCCGTAACCGATGAGTTGACACCAATTCTCAAAAAAGTTGAGGAGGCTGATGCCATTATCTTTGGTTCTCCAATTTATCTGGGAACCGTTACCGGTGAGATGAAATCCTTCATGGAACGGTTGATATTTCCGTACTTGGTGTATGATGTAAACCATTCAACGCTTTTTAAGAAGAAGATCAAGACGGGTTTAATTTGCACTATGGGTGTGCGAGAAGACCAGATGAAACTAATGGGCTATGATCGGTATATCAAAGGTGTTGAAATGTTTATGAAGAGAACCTTCGGGGAATCAGAATCGCTGTTTGTTACCGACACTTATCAGTTTGACGATTATTCTAAGTATGAGTCATCAGCATTTAACGTTGAAGAGAAAACCAAGAGACGAAAAGAGGAATTTCCAAAAGATTGTCAAAGAGCTTTTGGTATGGGAGTTCGCTTTGCCCATACTGTAGGATAACAATCTAAAGCAAACGGTGCTCAATGTTATGCCATTAGAAATGCTTTTTTCTATTAATTTTGCTCAGCGGGAGTTAACAGGCGGTTTTATAAGCAGCCGCTTCCTAAGCAAGTAGAAAAGGCGCCTTAACGTGAGAGGGCGTTTTTTCTATGTTTGTTATTCTATTTTTCTACCTCTTCGGACTGTGGGCGCTTGAGCGATTCGTACAAATTATCGAAATATACTTTTAGCTCTTCGATCATCGGTTCTGATTTTTCAATAAACGCTGCTCCACCCAGCCGCGTTATTTCGCTTTCCGCCTCGATGATATCTCGATCTAACTGCTCGACTAAGTTAATGCCTTCCTCACGCAGGGCGACCGCTTCGTTAAGCTTCGCCATCGCTTTTCGTACAACGGCGTCCGCTTCGGTCGTAATTAGCGTCTCATAACGGCCCATCCACCACGCGATATCGTCCTTATGCTGGAACTTATCGTCGGCTACGTCCCCGCGCGTTAACATTTTCTTAATCTTCGCTGCGACTTTATCCAGGTTAATAGGCATTTTTAG
>Ga0208584_1000027_pt1 | contig 20969 bp, 20 predicted proteins | sample NGESurdeep072012_4_FD_184460 | JGI IMG/M metagenome (GOLD analysis project Ga0208584, IMG submission 184460) | Arctic peat soil microbial communities from Barrow, Alaska - NGEE Surface sample 415-1 deep-072012 (SPAdes) | ecosystem: Environmental > Terrestrial > Soil > Wetlands > Peat ...
GCATTGTCACAGTCAGCAACCGTATCAGGGCTGTTGCCCCTCGTTCTCTTGTCCGGGGTCATTATCGCCCCTATAGCAGAAGAAATCGTGTTTCGAGGGTACCTCTATAAAGCTTTTAGAGACCGGTTTAAGCCTTGGTATGCTATCGTAATGAGCGCTGCGCTCTTTTCGGCCATCCATTTGGAACCGCTCGCCGCCGTTCCACTGTTCGTGATCGGCGTCGTACTCGCGTACGTGTACGAGAAGACCGACAATTTGATGGCCCCAATCGCCTTGCACATGCTCAATAACGCGGTTGCTTTCCTCGTGGTGGCTTTAATCTTCATGCGCTAGACGCCTTTATATCACCGAACGAGCCTCGCAATGAAATCACCCACACGAGCCCCCACCGATTCCGCAACAGGTGCGCACTTCACGCGCATCAAGTAGGCGACGGGTTTGAAGGAATATTCTGACAACATTTCGTAATTAGCCATTCCCTTGGCGATAATAAGCGAAGCGCGAGGCAAAATGTCTCTTAACTCAGCCGGGATCTCATCGAGTTTTATGCCAATCGCATTTGAACCCGTCGTCATAACCCCATCGGCCACCTTATCCAGCCCGAACTCCCAGACGTCCTCCATCGTAGCATCCGTGAGTATGGATGCCCCGCGAACGACGAGCGTCACGTGTGCCCCGAGCTTGCGCATTTGCTCTATGAGCAATCCGTCGTACACGATCTCTCCGACGTTATCAGCCACGTAAACGACGTCATTGAGGAGTGGCTTTATCGCGTCAGTATCATCGATGTCCAGACCATGCCGGTAGATTGCGGCGACTTCCTTTTCAAAATCATCCGTTGCCACTTCAAAACCGAGCACGCCAAAATCGAAGGTGTTTCCAATAATTGCCGCGATGACGGCGCTGCGAAAGGGATCACTGCTCGTTTGGATGAGTGATTGCACGGTGGGCAAGAGTTTTACTGCGGTCTCGTTGGCGAGTCGTTTCACGTGTCGGTAGGGATCATCATCGCCAAGTATGCGGTACACCGCTCTGTGCACCTCAGTCGAAAGAAGCGCTATAGGGCCTTCGAAGCCCATCCGACACATCGTCTTGACTGCCGCTTCTTCCGCTTTGAGCTGCGTCGTAACGTCAGTGCTTGACAGCTTCGCCTCGTACAATACCCGCGATGTCAGGCACGGGACGCATTCGGGGTACACCTGCATACACATCAACCTGGGAGCGCCACTGCGCAGAAGAGTAGAAGCGCTTATTGGCTATAAAAGCTCACGTGACAAAGCGTGAAAGTCGGCGAACTTGGTGAGCGGGCGCTCGTGAAGCAGTTAGCTGAGCTTATCGACTGCACGACAGTGCTCTGTCCTGGGATGGACGATTGTTCGGCGATCGCGTTTGATGACCACTATTTGGTCGTCACGACCGATATGTTGCACAAAAAAACGCACTTTCCGCGCGAGATGAGCGGGTATCAGATCGGGTGGATGGCCACCGCTGCAACCTTGAGCGATATCGCTGCGATGGGCGCAGACCCCCTTGGCGCGACGATGGCGCTCGGCATTCCGCGCGAAGCTGACGTCGCATTTGCGCTTGACGTCGTGCGTGGCTGCAACGCATGCTGCACGCAAAATGGGACCACCCTTATCGGCGGCGACACAGATGAGCACGATGAACTTACGCTCGTGGGCACTGCCCTAGGCCGTGTGCAGCAGGACAAGATGTTAACGCGGGCCGGGGCGAAACCCGGGAACGCTGTGTGCGTGACTGGCGAACTAGGCCTCGCTGCCGCAGGCGTGCGAATGTTGCTCGATAGTAGATACGCAGACCACCCCTTACGCGAACGTGCGCTTAAAAAATTGTTCGAGCCCCAGCCGAGAATTGCGTACGGCCAAGCGCTTGCCGCGTCTGGTGCGGTGACCGCTCTCATCGACACGAGCGACGGGCTCAGTCTTTCCTTGTATGAGCTGTCAAGGGCAAGTAATTGCGGCTTTTGCCTACTGGCAGCTGATCTACCGGTGAGTCATGCCGCAAAATCGGTGAGCCGCGACCGGTCTGACGAGTTGACCCTCGCACTATACCGAGGCGGTGATTATGAGCTCTTGTTTACCGCGAAACGCGAGCGATTAGAGGCCATCCCGATTCCTTACACCATGATCGGCTCAGTTATCAAATCGGGAATGCAGCTCGACGTGGACGGGGTCGTGCAGGAGCTCGAGGCCGAGGGATATGAGCACCTAGCCGCTTCTGGGCCGAAGGTGTAGCCGTCATTTGGCTATTTCAAACGCGATGGATTGCCGAAGACCTCGGAGGATATGCCGAGACCCGTACAGTTGTTGTACAAGATTGATGAAAGCAGCCCGATGACCGTGCCCTCCTGCACGATCGGCGCACCGCTGTCTCCTGGCAGCGGCATGTCCGCGCACGGAAATGCGAACCGGTTGAGGTTTCGCCCGGTGTCGACAACTCGGCAGTCGATGTGCCGATCATACGTGATGAGCTCCGCCGGCCCGAAACGGGCACACCCTATAACAGAGAGGGTCGCGTGCTCAGGAGGGACATCGATTAGCGCTAGATCGTAGTCATTGAGCAGCTGAACGACGGTGCTGTCGTGCCCGTCCACGACGACTTTCGTGCCGACCGCGCCGTTGCCGTAGCGAATAACGTGACCTGCAGTCAGCGCGCACACGCTCTCATTATACGGGATGACTGCACCAACCGTCCCACGGATCCCCTTACTTTTCACCAAGCATCCTTCTGTGATCACGGCTTTTCGTCACCCCGCAACCGTTTGAGGAGTGCATCGGCGCCAGCAAAGCCGACGGTTTTTTCGCTCCCATGCATGATGTCGAGGTGATCGGCACCGAGACGCGATGCGATTGGGCGTTCGAGCATGCCGCCCACGATGAGATCAACGCGCTGCGCTTTGCACCGTTCCAAGATGGTCTCGTGCTCGGGTGCGATGAGTACTTCGCAGCGCTCACTGACGAGCTCGCTCAACCGCGCTGCGGTATTAACGTCAAAGTCAGATACGATCAGCGCTGGTTCGATACCGCACTCCTTTAGGAAGTTTGTGACGGCGATTGCGCGCGTCGGACCGCCGATCACCGCGACCCGCCTCCCGACCACAGGAGGAACTGCGACCTGGGCTGGACACAAGGCGTCCAGATCCACTGACGTGCCAAGCGCGTTGGCCACGTGGGCGAGAAACCGCCTCGTTGCCTGATGCCCGATGGGGAGTTCTTCGATGATGTACGGCATATCGAATTGCTCCTCCAACTGCTCAGCAGCATCCTTGCCCGTGGCCTCGCAGACGACGACGTTCAATCTCGCCGAGGCGATATGCTCGATCTGGCGCACCGTGGCACCCGCAGTGAGGACCGCATTAACGCGGACGCCGATGAGCGATAAGGCACGCTTGAGCTCTTTAAGATCAGGACCTGCCCTCAGCAGGCCTATCAGGTTCACCGACAGCTTATCACGCGTCCGCGGCGGCTCAACAAGCACTTCAACGAGTCGCCTGAGCGTCTCGCTGTACCCGGATCGGTAATCACCTTCAAAGCCTCCTGAATCAATTCCCAGCACCTTTGCGTTCGTCTGGACTTCTCTTACGACGCTTTCAACGTCTTCACCGATTATACTGGAAGCGCAGCAGGACAGTACGGCGATGAGCGCGGGGTTAAACTCGTGATCTAATTCGGCAATCGCGCTTTTTAGTTTCTCTGTGGCGCCAAAAATGACGTCTTTTTCATCCATGCAGGTCGAATAGACGTTGGATGTTTTGTCGCCCCGCATCCCGAGTATGTAGTTAATGTGATAAACACAGCCCTTTGGGCCGTGGACGAGGATGACGCTGTCTTTGATGTTGCCTATGGCCTTTATTGTGCCAAAGAGCCGGCACGTGGCGCGTGGAATCCTAGCTGCACTCTTGAGCAAACCCGCTCCTCGAAATGTTTCCTTAGTACGACTGTATCAGACTCGTCGTATATATACAGGACTTCACAGTACCTGACCGCTTGGCGTCAGGGCACACTGGCAGCTTTGCTAGCCCGTTCGCGGCAGCACGTGGATCGGATTAAATAGCGCGCTATGTAATCACTAATGCTCGTCGCATTTGAGTTCTTTAAACCTAAGCGTTGCCCAGTGGAGCGCATTCTTTAAAAAAATCATTTCAAGTTGAAAAAATTGATTAAGGGCTTATAAAACGCCTCGGTTGGCGTTTTACGACGCGAAATAGCAGAATTTCGAAAAGCTTAAATGCGAAGAATGGCGTAAAAGCTCACCTACAAAATTACGATTTCGCAAGCACAGGGGGCCACTAACATGACCGAGGCAGAAATGTTAATATGTACCCGTTGCGGCAAGCCGGTACGAATGAATCCGTTCAACGGCTACAGTCTGTGTCCGTTTTGTATAGCAAGGAATGAGCACACGGTAAAGGACGACGCGTGGTGTGCAGACAAGCCCATTTCGAGCTAATAACAGAAAAGCCGGGGATCGGGGCTGCGTTTCTTTGGAAGAGACGCCATTATAGAATAATTTACGCTTTTCTTACTCAGCTCTGAGTAACAGGGGCACGAACTGGTAGCTGCCGCAGTTTCGCGCAAGAACTTAAACAGTTTTGAACACTTGACGCACAGATAAGCAGACCCGACAGACCGCGAAGCGCTGCAAAAAAGTGCGCAACAAATATAAGAATGATTTACAGTCGTTGTAACAAAGATCGTTCAATTTAGCCGCAAGCAAAGAGGGGGTATTTCATTGAAGGTTATCGCTTTTAACGGTAGTGCCCGCAAGGACGGCAACACCGCCATTCTAATTAAGCAAGCGCTCCGCGAACTTGAGCGAGAAGGTATCGAGACCGAACTCGTTCAGCTCGCAGGAGCACAAATTCACGGCTGCATCGCGTGTTCGGAGTGTTTCGAGACGCGTGACCAGTGCTGCGTCGTGACTGATGACGCGGTAAACGAGTACATCGCCAAGATGCTCCATGCAGATGGGATCATCTTAGGTTCACCGACGTACTTCGCTGATATAACGCCCGAACTCAAAGCGCTTATTGACCGCGCTGGGATGGTAGCGCGCGCCAACGGCGATATGTTTCAGCGTAAAGTCGGCGCTGCAGTCGTAACGATGCGACGCGCTGGCGCCATTCACGCATTCGACTCGATCAATCACTTCTTCTTTATTGGTCAAATGATCGTTCCCGGTTCGAGTTACTGGAATATCGGTATCGGCCATGCTATCGGTGAAGCAGAAAACGATGCTGAGGGCATGGCCACGATGACCACCCTTGGCAAAAACATGGCATGGCTCCTTAAGAAGCTCCACGCGTGATTGCTGGAACTCATGCCAGACGAAGCAACAGCAAGCACGGATCGCGTTCTTATCATTTACGACACGCGATACGGCTCTACGAAGACCATTGCGGAGTGGATAGCTGAAGGGGCCGCGAGCAGTGGACACGCCGACGTGGCAGTACAGAACGTCGCCGAAGCTGATCCGCGCGGTTTCGACTTGATCGTGATCGGCTCTCCGATTTACGAAGAGCACCCGCTGCCGAGTGTGATGAACTTCCTTGCCGCGAACCGTGATCGCTTAAGCGACAAAGACGTGGCGCTTTTCGTTGTCTGTGTGGACTACGGGACAGTATCTAAAGAGGAGCTCGTGCACAGGTACGTGGCAGACTTGCAAACGCGTGCTGCGGGGCGCGTTCGAGCAATCGAGGTGTTCGGAGGCTACCTAGACGTTGACAAGCTCTCCGATACGGACAGGAAGCTCATAGAGGATTTTGCTAAGCTTATGGGGGCACCGATTACGCAAGTCAACAAACTTGATAAACAGAGCGCGCGCAAATTCGGAGCACAAGTTGCTCACTTCCTGGAGCCAGCGTAGCTGTTGAATGACTGGATCAACTCCTTCCTGACTCATACGCTCACCACGCAGTAATGCCGAAACAGCTTCGGTGGCTCGGGCCGGTGAAGTCGGAAGATGGTGATGGGGCTGATAACGCGCAAAGTGCCAACCTTCTGGCGAAATGAGGGCCCTCTCAGACTTAGGGCGTAGCTGCCACTTGCGTAACGAGCAGTGTGGCACGAACACAATCAAAGAGAATATCTGCTCTGAAAACATTCAAACCGCGGCGACAGCGCGCCACCACAGAAGAGCTCCTCAAAAGAAAACATGACTATTACTGACCTCGTACTGATCGCCATTCTTGTTTCGGATCTTCTTTTCGCTATTACCATTATCTTTTTTGAGAGGAAAAGTCCGGCCACTGTCTGGGCTTGGCTGTTGGTCCTTTACTTCTTACCCGTTGTCGGGTTTGTTCTATATGTGTTCCTCGGCCAGACCTACCGCAAAAAAAAGATGTTTCGGTTGAAGCAAGATGCGGATATGGCCTTGCGGCGCCTCATCGAATTGCAAAAAAGTGAACTGAAAGCAAGCGACCTGCCTGCCGCAGATCATCTTTCTGCCGCGTTCCGCCGTATGGTGCTGATGCTTGTGGAAGACAACGGTTCAATGCTCACGACTAACAACCACATAAAAGTATACGCGGACGGCAATGAGAAATTCGCAGATCTGATTGCGGCAATCAAAGCAGCCCGCGATCACGTCCATCTCGAGTACTACATATGGAGAAATGATGAGCTTAGCCACGAGATGCGAGAAGTGCTTACGCAACGCGCGCGAGCGGGAGTCGAAGTCAAGCTCTTGTGCGACGGGCTTGGCTGCGCGCGTCTGCCTCGACATTTTTTTGATGAGCTGAAGAATGCTGGGGGCCAAGTAGCGTTCTTTTTCCCTTCGCTGCTACGCTTCTTGAATCTTCGGTCCAATTTCAGGAATCACCGCAAAATTGCCGTCATTGATGGAAAAATCGGCTTCGTCGGCGGGTTCAACATCGGCGATGAGTACCTCGGAAAGGTCAGGAAATGGGGATACTGGCGCGACGCCGCTGTAAGAATTGCCGGATCGGCGGTTTTGTTGTGCCAGCTCCGTTTCTTCTTCGATTGGAACTATGCGGCAAAAGGGGGGCACTTAGACTACGAGCAGCGCTATTTCCCGGATATCACCACGTCCGCTGGCGCGTCCGTGCAAATCGTCTCAGGGGGGCCGGACACCTATTGGAACCCAATTAAGGAGTCTTATCTGAAGATGATCAACTCTGCCACAGATACCATCTATATTCAGACCCCGTATTTCATCCCTGACGACAGTGTTCGCGACGCACTCCGAATTGCAGCACTTTCTGGCCTTGACGTCCGTATTATGATTCCAAACCGACCAGATCATCCCTTTGTCTATTGGGCAGGGCTTTCCTTCCTTGGGCAGCTGCTCGACTCGGGCGTTCGGGCGTACACCTACGACAACGGGTTCCTTCACGCAAAGACGATCGTAGTGGACGAGGTCGCAGCGTCAGTCGGGAGTGCAAACTGGGATTTGCGAAGCTTCGGTCTCAACTTTGAGACGAATGCAATTATCTATGATACCCCTGTTGCGCGAGGGTTAAAAGAGGCGTTCACCAAAGACCTGAACGTTTGTACCGAGCTTACCCCGGAACGTTATGCAAACCGTTCTGCAACCATTAAACTGAAGGAGTCAATCTCACGCCTATTTTCAGCTTTGCTTTAAACCGCGAGGGCTTTCAACGGAGGTTTCGACTGGGGCGCCGGCTTAAGAGGGGATTGAGATTACCAGGCGCGTTCCGTTACGGATTTCCAACATTCAGAGTGAAAAAAACGCTGCAGATCTAAGAACAATGTCCAGCAAGACGAAAACCGCGAGATTGAACTTAGTCCATAGAGTCGCGAGCATTTTTTCTTTGTTCTAAACGATCCGTTTGTGTGATCACCAATGCACCAAAAAATCTTAAAATGCCCTTATTACATAGGACTCTTTGATGTAGCGGTCGTCGTCGACGCACGGCGAGTAGAGCAAGGAGGAAGATGATGAAGCCGCCCCGCGTAAGACGTCACGCTTTCAGGCGGAACCTGCAATTGGCAATGGCGACGTTGTCCGAACAAATAGGAACCGATCAGTTCGAGCGTAGCGCCTTTCAGATTGAGCAGGTGTCCGTGATCATTCCCGACCTGAGCCCCGCGTTCAACGGATATAGGATTGCAAGCATCGCCGATATCCATCTAGGCCAATGGATCACCCCCGCGCGTTTGGACGGCGTTATTGGCCTGATCAACGAGCAGCGTCCTGACTTGGTCGCCATCATTGGTGATTTCTTCTCCTACGAGGTGGATCGGCTTTCAGCAGAGATGACGGCATCACTGAGTAAGCTTAGCCCAAAGGACCTGAGCGTTGCGGTCCTCGGGAATCACGACCACTGGGTTGGCGAAGCAACCGTTCGAGAGGTACTGCGGCGCAGCGATATCGTCGACCTGAGCAACGACGTGCATACGCTGCATCGAGGAGATGCGGCGCTACACATCGCGGGCGTCGATAGCGTTACGCTCCACAAAAATCGCTTGGACGTCGTGCTCGCCAAGCTTCCGCCGTCGGGCCCAGCAATCCTGTTGGCCCACGAGCCAGACTTTGCTGACGTGAGCGCGACGACTGGGCGATTTAGCCTACAGATCTCAGGGCATTCGCACGGGGGACAGCTGATCTTCCCTGGCATCGGGACGCTCGTCCGGGGCCCGCACGCCAAGAAATACCCTCTTGGTCGGTATCGCATAGGGAAAATGGTCCAGTATACGAGCCGTGGTCTTGGAACAAACGTGTTCTGGATACGGATTAATTGCCCGCCGGAAATTACAGTATTTACGTTGGCGAGCAAGGAGGAGGGTTCATAGTGAGCGGCAAGCTACGGCCCCACTTGCGCTCCATCTATCGAACGTTGGTGATTTGGATCCGTGAGGCCTTTGGCCTCCTCCTTCTGATACACTTTATTCCCGGACTCAGCGTCAACAGCGTCTACGACCCCACCAACGACGAGGTCGCTGCGTTCGAAGAGTTGATCGGCAGTCACGGGGGGTTGGGTGGTACCCAGTGTAAGCCATTCGTGTTGTATCCCGCGAATGGAGTTTAGACCAGCAAGAGATCGTGGGCGCGGAAAAACTACATCAGTTGTTTAAAAGTAAATTGCACGTTGTGCGAGCAAAACCGTAGGCCGGTGACCCACAGCGTGGGCGACGAGACGACCGAAATTCACCGCCATCGCTACAACAGTCCGTACTTCCCAGCGATTTCCTTGAACGCATCGGCTACGTAGCGTATCTGGTCCCAACTTAAGCCATACGTGTTGAGCTTCCACGCGCGGGTCGCCCCGGAAAAAGCCCCAACAATGCCCCGCTGCTTCAGTTCGTCGCTCAAGAAATAACCTCGCCGCTTATGGGTCCGCGCTACGGTGTCAAAACTTCCAGTAGTATCCACCTTGCTCAAAGTATGCTTGCGCGGGTACTCGCTAACGCACGTATTCCCCTTTATGCCAAGGAGCGCATCGACAACGTAGTTCGACTTCGTGACGTACTCGTCCCATTCCTCGACGCGACGCTTCACTGTCGGAAAAGATGCCATCATCGCAAGAATGTTGCCGCCCATAAGCGTGCAGCCGAGCATCTGGACCTCCTTCACGCCAAACTGCCGCCCAGTAACGTCGCCGATCATCTGCGTGGTGCTGAACACCGTGTCCGCATACCCGCTCGTCGTTGCCAAAACGCCGCTCGGTGCGGGCGACGCCATTGACTTGTGCCCGCTTCCCACAACAAAGTCTACACCGAGCGCCTTGCCGTCAACGGGTTTTATGCCAACGGTGTACGCGCCATTGTACAAGATGGGAATGTCGTACTGGTGTGCTGCCTTTGCCGCTCCGGCAATGTCATGCTCGTTAGCAAGAGAGTAATCGAAGTGATCGAGCATCACGAGGACGGGCGATTTGCCCTGTTCGCGCGTCACTTCTTCGATTTTTTGCGCGACAGCATCACCCGTAACAACATTGAGATCATTTGTGGGAACCTCGCGAACGGTGGCCTTTGCATTCTCAACCGCGAGGAACTCGGTATAGTGTCCGAGTGCTGAGACCAATACGGTGTCGCCTTTTTCCGCAAGCGCGAGGCAAACTGCTTGAAAGGCGCGGCGCGCCCCCGGTGTGACGCGGGCTTCATCCATGTTGAGGAACCTGGCGAGATCTTTGTGAAATTCGGCGATGGGCGGCTTGGTGATCTTATCGAGTCGAAAAGGCTTGCGGCACTGGTCGCACGTCGAGTAGCCATCACCATAGGCGATGAGCGCCTTCATGGCCTCTGCGGTCAAACGGCCTGCGGCTTGAATCGGCTGGATGTTGATGAAGTTCTCCTCGACCTCGCGGATCGGTATAGTCCCTGCGATTTTCATTCTTGAAGCCCCTCTTCAAGCTTTGACAAAGCGGCTTTTGCGCGTGCGAGAGCGTCTCGGGCCTGCATCTGTTGCTCCGCGCTCAACTTGTGCGATGGGGCGGTCTCGCGCAGCAGCACTCGCAAGTCAGTAAGAGCGAAAAGTGCCTCAAATAGATTATCTACTGCGTTATCCATACCTAAACTCCAATAGTCCAGACGCTTAATGTTATTAATTTCTTGTTGACAAAAAAGCGAGCTCATTGGTGGTGACCCACCCATTGCGCCTGACACGGCCTATTCGCACGGCGCGCGAATTCGATGCACGTCAGACGTAGCTTGATAATCAGAGAGAGTGCTTACGTGCTCGAAGCTCCACCTACGCCCGTCTTGCCGCGATTGAACGCCGGAAGCCAGACAAGCTTAATAAACTCCTAACGCTAACGTGTAATCGCCGCCTTCGTTCGCGGAAGCGTGACAATATGCGCGAACTCGAAAGTGAAAATCAGATGCAGTCGGATGACGCCGCAACGCCAGCGAGCGAGTCAGAACCCGCTGCATATGCACTCCTCAACGCACTGTTCGATTCTGTTTTGGTCATCGACGAGCGAGACATAATCCTTGCTCTCAACCAAGCTGCAGCACTCTGGCTCGGCACGACCTTTTCTGAAGCAGTCGGAGCACCGGTGGATTCGGTTATTTCAAGCGAACTGGCAAAGCAAATAACCGTTTGGAGGCAAGAGGCGGTTGCTTCGAAAACACCCATTCGAACTGAAGCAGTAATTGATACTAAGCGTAAGGTTTTCTCGATTTATCCGGTTCGCGAGAAGGGAGGGCACGTCGCGCGCGTTGTCATCGTGATCCGTGATGTAACTGACGAACAACGCATGCGCGAAGAGTACGAGCTCCTGGCGGGAAAGGTTGCAAAGCAGACACGGACCCTTGAGGGTTTTCTATCGGCGTCTGCCGATCTAATTTACGTGTTTGATCGGGAGAGCCGCTACATATACGTCAATCGGCCTGGAGCCCGAGCGCTGGGATTTAAGCCGCACGAAATGGTTGGTAAGACGTGGACGGAGCTCGGATTGCCACTTCAGCCGATGAAGCGCATGATTGCCCTCGGTGACATTGTGTTTGCAACGGGCCGCCCCGTGACTGACGAGTTACATTGGGTCGACCTTGCAGGCGCGAAGGATTACGAATACGTTCTTACGCCGATCTACAACGAAGAGGGGACCGTTGAAGCGCTCATATCGACGGCGAGGGATGTCACAGGGCGGAAGCGGATCGAAGAAACTGTTCGGCGCGAACGCGATCAAGCGCAGCAGTACCTCGACACCGCAGAGGTCCTTATGGTTGTGCTCGACACGGCTGGGCGGATCATGCGTCTCAATCGCAAAGGGTGCGAGCTCCTCAGCGTACGACAAGAACAGGCGCTAGGTAAAGACTGGTTTACGGAATTTGTGCCCGATCGCGCCCGACAAAAGACGTTTGACGGATTTGAACGGATCATTGCTGGAGAGATAGAACCGTTCAGACGCTCTGAAAGCCCCGTGCAAACAGCCCGCGGTGAAGAACGCGATATGGAGTGGCATAACGCACTCCTTGAAGACGCCGCGGGCACCATAGTTGGCACGCTTAGTTCAGGAACTGACGTCACTGAGCGCAACCGGATCGCGGCGGCACTTGAGCAAAGCGAGCACAAGTACCGAGAGCTAATCCAGGGCGTCAACAGCGTCATATTGCAGACGGATTTACAGGGCAATATCACCTTCCTCAACAGATACGGACAACAGCTCTTCGGGTATCCTGAAGCAGAGCTCATCGGACACAAGCTGGTAGCTACGCCGTTGCTGGCAACAGAGAGCACGGAAAGCGAGTTTGCCAGCTTCACGCAGAATGTCCTCCACGCCGCTGACGGCTACACCCAAATGGTCAGCGAGAACGTCACAAAGGACGGACACCGGTTGTGGATTGAATGGATGTGCACGCCGCTCTTTGACAGTCAAAGCACCTTTGTCGGGGTGCTTGGTGCCGGCATTGATATCTCGGCCCGCCTAGAGGCAGAGAAAGCCCTCAAGAACGTAGAACGTCTTGCCGCGATCGGCGAGACTGCCACTATGGTCGGTCACGATTTGCGTAATCCGCTACAGGCAATTCGCTTTGCAATCGATTTACAGAAGAAGAAGGGCGCGCTGACCTCACCGGATGAACGCGGAGGTGCCGAATGGGATAACGTCGATCGACTGTGCGACCTCATTGATGAACAGGTGCGTTATATGGACAAGATCGTGGCGGACTTGCAGGCCTACGCACAACCCCTCAATCCGGAGCAAACACAGATCAGAGCGGTCGATCTTATTGCCTCGACGCTCTCATCAATGAAAGTGCCTCGTAAGGTTCAAGTGAAGACCGACATTCCCGACGATTTGTCGCTCTACCTCGATCGTCGGCTTATGCAGCGCGTGTTCACGAACCTGATCCTCAATGCAATTCAAGCGATGCCCGAGGGCGGACAGCTCAGTATCAGCGCCGCTACCTCAGATGGGGTGGTGCTAATGACCGTCGAAGATACTGGCGTCGGAATTCGCGAAGACATTAAGGATAAGCTGTTCAGCCCTCTTTTTACTAATAAGGCGAAGGGCACTGGCCTTGGTCTTGCCGTCTGCAAGCGGATTGTTGAGTTGCACGACGGAACGATTACCGTGGAGAGCGAAGAAGGCCGGGGTGCACGATTTGTCGTGAAGCTGCCTTCTTAGGGCGATCGCCGCACAACCGTTCCCGATTCCACGACGCCGCGTGTGTCGGCCGGCGCAGGTCTAGCAGCTTGAAAAAGTAGCTTTTGCACTACGCAGCTTACGTAAGAAGCGCAAGCGTAACCGCCAGCGCTGACCGCGCGCGTGCGCAAAGGGATGCGCTAGAATTCCGGTGGGATTACGATCAAATTCAAAAGGATTTACGAGAGAGCCGAGCCCAGCGACGGTTATCGAGTCCTCGTTGACGGTCCAACAACGTGACCGTGCTCCGAGAAGTTATTGACGGGCTTTAGGCTCACAAGAATCACGCCTAGCTATACGATTCGGCAGTTGTTCCAATTCACTTTTCGACCGGTTAAAAAGCGCAATGAAAGTATGAGTTGGCATCCTGTTCGCAGCCCGTGCACTAGCTCCCACGCTGAGAACACATTACAAGCCCTTCTCTGGTCGCTATAGAATATAGGGAGTCTAAGCTTGAGATAGAGCCGATTTGCCCAAAAAAGGCGCCGAAATCCGCGCAAAGTATCGGCTTTCGTTTTCGCGCGTGCGGCATCGTGTCCATATGTATAAGACCATTCGGAAAATACTACGCGGTCATGGAGAAGGCGGTAGTAGAACGGCTGCGAACGTTTGGCATCAACGAAATGGAGGCGCGGTTTTATTTCACGCTGCTCAACTGCGGCGCTGAAACTGCCGGTGGGCTTGTTGAAGTGACAGGCGTAGCTCGCGTGGATGTCTATAAGACACTGAACGGACTTCTTGAGAAGGGAATGATTGAAGAATCAAGTGAAATACCGACCAGATACTGCGCAGTGCCCATCGAAGCGGCTCTTGACGCAGCAGTCATGAAGCAAGCCTACCACCTCCGGCAAATGGAGCGCTCGAAACAGGAGCTCGTAGAGCTCGTAAATCGTCAAGTCCCGGCCGGGCTCAGCGAAGCCACGTTTACCGTTTTTAAGTGATCGGACTACTTATCCGGCATGTCGGCAAGAGCCTCGGCCGTAGCGCTCATTTACTTCTGAATAGCGCTACAAATGACTATCATCACTTATTCAGCTCTCAGAGACAGCGAATGTTCACCAGAAAGCACTGAAGAACGTCTCTCTTCAAACAGTATGCCGTGGTCGCCCGGGTACGGGTAGCGATGATCGCTGAGGTTAAGCTGAATGTCTTCCGGTATCGGCTTATTCCCAAAAGCGGGACATTGAAGCGTTTCACGATCTAAATGTTTGCATTTAGTGCACTGGGGCAACGGCGCTGTAACGAGATCAATCCACATGTTGTTCACGTCAGTCACCTCTTTTTCCAGATACTGCACCCTTAGGCACCCAATTCCGGCCCGCCCGGCGCCACATTTTTTTGTGTGTTCTCTGATCTATGTGAAGCACCTCCTATCGATATATCTTTAGATATATAACAAGATGTTATTATATATAGACTTTATGCTGAACAAGCCATTTCGAAATCCTGAAATAGATGCCTCGTGCATAGTGCAATCGGGCTTCAGGTGCGAAAGAATGAAAGCAGCTTGTATAATAGCACTAGCGGTGGTGGGCGCAGTCCTCATCAGTGCTTGCGTACAGATCAAAACAAGCCCGAGCAACGAATCTGAGACTATGGCTACAGAAACGAGGAACGTCGCTCCCTTTAGCGGTATCGACTTCGCACTTCCTGGTACGCTGCACGTGGTCCAAAGCGACACCCAGTCCGTGCAAGTCGAGGCTGCAAGCGATATCATTTCGAGCATTCGAACGGAGGTGACAAACGGCATCCTGACGATTGACGCCGCTCAGCCGATAGTGACGACACAGCCAATAACCATACACATTTTAGTCCCCACTATCAACCAGATAAGTAATAGCGGCGCAGGGACCGTGGTAAGCGATTCCCAGCTGAACACAAGTTCATTGAACCTAACCTTGCGAGGCGCGGGTACTTTCGACATTCAAGTCAACGCGACGCAGCTCACGACGCAGCTGTCCGGTGCGGGTGCGGCTAACTTACGTGGCACGGCGACCAAGCATACGGCAACGCTGACCGGCGTTGGAACCCTGCGGAGTTACGAGCTGCAAACAGAAACGACCTCAATTACGGTGACAGGGGTAGGCTCAGCCGAAGTAACGGCGCTGCAAAACCTCACTTTGAACATAACTGGCACTGGCTCCATCATGTATCACGGCAGCCCCAAGGTAAGTGAGCAACGCACAGGCATTGGAACCGTGCAAAAAACTGGATAGCCTAGCCGTTAGCGGTCAACACGGAGCGGGGTCCGCCGCACGGAGTAAAAGACGGTTCGAGGTAGGGCCACGCAGCGGGCCCTCGCTCTCCAGCATCGACACATTAAACACTACAGGCGTTATATTTAACGATTTCGGTGCCATTTTGACTTTCTTTTGAAAATCTGGACTTGAAATGAAGGTCTTCTGTCGTGCAGCGATGTTTATTTTTCTAAACGAGCGACGTCCAGCGCATTTTCACGCGTGGACGCGGGGCTCGCTAACGCTCCATTAGAAGCAAATTCCGACGGGCGCCGCGACGTCGTTTTAAATAGTCTCTAGCTTCATTTCGACTGCCGTCTCCAAACTGTCCAGCGAACTATGCTAACGCAATCCTCTACGGGCTCCATTTGATCTAGATGCTGCCTGCTGGCTATAACGTAAATAAACCCCGTCATGCGGTTGCCATTTTTGCTATTCCGGCGCTTCTCCGTATTGGTCTTGTCCGCACGCACGTAATCGTTGCACAGGAAACAAAGGGAACGGTTGAGTGGAAGGTTGTCTAACCCCCAAGAGACGCCTACGATTGGGGTGCTCTTACCGCAGTATGACTAAAGCAACCCAGGAGCCCTACCTATTCATACAGCAGCAACTAGATCGTTCCAGCCGGCGGACGAAGCTGCCGAGCGTGATTAATTCAATTTTCAACGCTACTTGGGCCTCCACTACCGTCGCCATTTTTCGACGCTTTTCAGGGTTGCCGGCACATGCCAGCGTTCGCACGCAAGCAACCACAAAGTTAAAAGCTCGTATTCTCGTAACCTGATCAGAGGGAAAAACTGTGAAGCCACTAGTGGTGTTTTATTCGAGAACCGGGACCACTAAGAAAGTGGGAGAAGCTCTGGCAGACCTACTGCAGTGCGATAGAGAAGAACTTATCGACACCAAGAAACGCACAGGACCCCTAAGCTTTCTAAGGTCTGGGCGAGACGCAGCTAGAAACAAGCTGACGGTACTGGAACCCCTTATTCACGATCCAGCGTTGTACGATGTGGTCGCGCTTGGTACGCCCGTCTGGAGCGGCTTGATGTCAAGTCCGATGCGGACTTATATCACCATCAACAAGTCGAAATTCAACTGCGTCGCTTTCTTTTGCACGCAGGGAGGCAACGAGAATAAAAAGTTGTTTGACGATATGCAAGCTCTATGCGAGAGGCGCCCCGTCAACGTGCTTGCGCTTCGCGCGGCGGTGGTCAAAAATGAGGAGTACGAAGAGCGGCTGCGGCAATTTGCAGGCGTGCTGCAGATGCAGAGCGACGCTAATGCGGCCACAACGTCGGAAGATCGGTAGCTCCGGGAACCTCGCCTAGCCTTCCTTAAGCATTTATTCTATAGCGTGGTGTGCCGAATCAATGCGTCGCAGTGGAATAGCGGAACGTTCTGCCGGTTGTAGCAAAGATCGCACCCACTCACGCTCAGTCCACAACGCGCAGCCGCCCCCCGTCTCGCTGAGTGTCTCGTGACGCTGGCGAATTGCCTGCAAAAGTCTCGATTGCAGCGCCTCTTTGAGCGAGAGCTGCTGTACATTTGTATCGGAGTAGGGGGAAACCGGGCACGGCTCAAGATCTCCATCGGGGCTCACGTGAACGAATCCGCGCCCCGCAGCCAGACACCCACCATACTGTTCCTCGTCCCCGGGGATTCCAATGAAGATTGCAGGAAATTGAGTGCGAAATCGCTCTGTTTTGTCCACCAACGTGCTGCGCTGCTCATCAGTCAAGATCGAGTCTTCAGTGCCTGCCTCTACTGAAACATACTCTAGAAGGAGGATGAGCTTAGTCCCTGCGTGGATGAGACTTTCTATAAAGCTGTCATCGGTGATCGTCGCAAAGTTAGACCGTGTTATCGTCAGAGAGCAGCCAAAAAAGATTCCTTTGGCCCGCATCGCTTCCATCGCTTTATGCAGGCGGTCATGCATCCCGACGCCTCGCCGCTCATCAGTGTCGCGTTCGTCGCCCTCTATACTAACGACGGGGATAACGTTTCTCTGGTTTCGAAAGTGGTCAAGCGTTCCCTCATCGATGAGCGTTCCGTTCGTAACTATCGGGAAGATAACGGAAGGGAAATCTTTAGTAATGGTCAGGAGATCCTTGCGGAGCAGTGGTTCTCCTCCCGCAAATAAAATTGCCGAGATGCCAAGCTCGCTCGCCTCAGCGACCAGCGTACGAAGCCGAGCGTCGCTCAACTCCGGCCCTCTTGCTTTGCCTTTGTCGTGCGCAAATGCGTAGCATCCTTTGCAGCGTAGGTTGCACTTGCTCGTTACACTCACGATAAGAAGCGCCGGCACGTGCAGGCCACTATTCTGCCATTTCTGCCGCACGCGAGCGGCTTTCCGCTGCCACAAAATAGTCCGGAGAAAGAAGAGGGATTTCGTGGGTTCAGCTAGGGTGATGCGCACGGCATCCTTGAAATAGCCCCCAATGGCGTCGTTAAGAGCAGGAATGTAGCTATAATCGTCCGCCAGCGTCTCTGCATCGTCCAATGCTGCCGCAGCCGCGGGGTTGAGTGGTTTATGTCGTCGAGATTGGGACGTTGGTAGAGTCATTGTTGTTTCTGTCTGTAGTAGTCCACTTGCTTCCCCTTAGAGACCTTCAATCGTATCATCCTGGACTACTCATTGTACGTAATCACGAGTCGTACTTGCTACTGCATATTTAAATGACTCGTAGGGTAGTTAAAAAAACCGAATGTAAAACGCGTAGGTTAGGTACAAATCGTTATATCGTGTAATGCAGTCCAGCAACAAACTTGATGCGCACACCTTGGCGGGACCAGCGATGGTTGGTCCAACCAAGTCATCGTCGTCCGACGGCTACGCGCTCCTCAGAAACATCCACTCGCTAGGCGCCGGGCCCACAGAGCTCTGGCCGTGAAGTGGCCTCGAAGACTCCCATTGTCACATTTGCGAGTAACAAGCCTTAAGTTTCGACGTGTCAACTCCTTTGTAATAAACAAAAAATGGCAACATCATGGAGTAGGAAATGTCGACCGACACAAACACCCCACTAGTGGCGATGACCCCGACAACGCAGCTGACAGCCCTGTACGCCGAGTATGACGGCTTGCTCGATGCGCTGGAAGTTCTGCACCGAAAGTTGACACCAATAAGCCGCCACAACCCGTTGACGCGCTACAAGTTACGAAGGCAGAAAAACGACCTGTGTGAAGCACTCGCTGACGTGCACGAGAAGATCGCCGATTTTGACTTTGTACTAATGTGATGCGGCGTTAGCGTGATTTCTATAACGCGTTCACCAATGTCACGTGCTTTTTTTCTTCTTCGCACCTTGGTCACGTAACAAAATCCGCTTCTGACGCCTCCACGCTTGCGTTACTGCTTGCCTCGAGCAATGCACTTGGATAGTAGAAAGAGGGACAGCTCGAGGCCCTGAAGCATTGTTGTGCTGTCCGCAAGCCGGCGAGTTTAGCCCCGTTGCGTGGATCCGACAAAAAGCGCCAAATCAATAGACGTGTGCTAAAGGGGCCTCTCACCGCCTCCGCTTTGCGACAGGAAACCGTACCTCAGTCAGTAAGTCGCTTTCTGCAACTTCCATTGGGTTGGTCAAATATAGCTCCATCGGCGCTCCAGTGACGTCGTAGTCGTTTTGCGTAGCATGTTCCATCAACGCTGCATAAACGGGTGCTATTTGGTTATACGGTCCTTTGTGAATCGCTGAGAGCACTTCGTGCGCAGGGAATGTCTTGATCTGTATTTTACCCTCACCTTGGGCCTCTCCGATGAAAGGAATTCCCACGTCAAATTCCATTTCGCCTCGCGCCATGTCTTCCGGGCTGCTATAGTAGACCGCGAATGGAGGTCCTGCCATCTGCAAGCCCCCCTTCATCACCCATTCGATGACTTCACCGAGTAGCCGCCCCATATCGTCCCCTATCGCAGCAACCGCGCCTCTGTGGAATATGCACGCTGCCCGCATTTCGTCAGCCATTTTTGCTTCTATTTTTGCCACCAGTATCCCCTACCAATTCTGGCCTGCTTCACACGAAATACTTTGCCATTTGCGCTGCTTGGGAAGGAACGAAAGAACCGAAATAGCCTTTCAGTTACCTTTGTGCCCTTAGACGCGTGCCAAAGAAAGCCACCACACCTATAATGAACAGAATGATCGTCGGGATGCAATAAGTACGACATCGCAAATGATTACCTCAATCCGTGTCCCGAAAATGAGCACGGAACGAAGCGCATTTATCGCGTGGGTCCGAGATCGACCTGCAGCCGCATCATTCTTCGTTCCCTTAGGAGTGATCCAAATAGCACCGCACGAGTTCCGCTCGCCCCTACGGGGCTGTACCGGTCAGATTTACGCCTTTTGTCCGCGCCGTAGTTCCATGGCGCCGCGTACCTGAGTGCGCAAATTTCACGTCTGCTTACGAAATCCCTTATGCTATTCTGCGAGCTGCGATAGCTCTATTCCGCCCGCAATCGCATCCGCGAATACGAGATCACGCCGGCGACAAAGAGGATCGCGGTGAGAACGATCGCAAATCCCACGTAGACCGCCACCGCGCCGAAGCCACTCCCGAAGATGAGGATCTGACGCAGCGCATCAGCGACCTGTGTCCAGGGGAGCACGTCGTAGACCTGGAATTCCGTCCCAAACGCTGTTCCAAGTGTTTCATTGGGAAGCGGAAAGAACGCTCCAGAGAGGAAGGACACCGGCACGGCAATGAGCACCCCTAATTGTGCCGCCTGCCGCTCGTTCTTGGTAAACGCCGCAAGCAGTAAGCCGAGCGAAATCGAGGCTATCCCGCCTATGATGCCAACGAGCACGGCTAGCTCGATGGAATTCGCTCCGCCAGACCAGCTAAACCCGAGCGCCACAGCGACCCCGAAGAGCAGCAGTATTTGCGCTACGGCGATGACTATCCACGTGAGCAACGTGCCGAAGAGGAGGTCAAATGACCGCATATTGGAGAGTTTGAGTCTAGCGAGCGTTCCGCGGTCGGATTCCTTCGCAAGGTCTTGCGCGACGCTGCTGACCTGCAAGAGCAAGGCGAACACAATCAGCCCAGGTGCCTGATAGTCGAAGACCGTAAGTAATCGCGTGCCTGTGAGTGGTTGCACGGCCGCCGAAATGTAGTCGATGCTCGCGCTGCTTTGGTTTTGTGCCAACGCGGCGTCAACCTGTCGAATCGTCATGGCCTGTATTTGGCTCTTGTATTGTTCGAGGACGTTGAGGATGAGACCTTGTGCTGCGCCAAATGCGGAACTGCCCGTATCCCCTTGGATGATGACCTGTGCGGTGACGTTGCTCTGTTTCGGAAGCGTAGTATTCACCGGCAGCTGAAGCGACAATGCGCTTGTCGAAAGCGGTTGGCCGCTCGACGTAGCGTTTTGAGCGGTGCTTTCGTTTATTACCTGCAGGCCGATATCGGAGGTCGTTTCAGCCCGCGCGGAGGCATTAGCCAATGAAACGACCGCCTGTGAAAAATTTTCCGGAATCGTGATCACAGCATCGAGGCCGCGACTTTTGAGCATCGTCTGAGCCTGATCGGCGCTCACGTTATTGAGTTGGAACATGTGGGTGTCAGTTTGCGCGTACTTGACGTTTCCGAGGAGCTGCGTGAGACTCGCGCCGCTGTTGATGTGCTGGATGGTATTATTG
>Ga0208584_1000028_pt1 | contig 20435 bp, 21 predicted proteins | sample NGESurdeep072012_4_FD_184460 | JGI IMG/M metagenome (GOLD analysis project Ga0208584, IMG submission 184460) | Arctic peat soil microbial communities from Barrow, Alaska - NGEE Surface sample 415-1 deep-072012 (SPAdes) | ecosystem: Environmental > Terrestrial > Soil > Wetlands > Peat ...
AGATTATTTTCTAGTAGGAGTTACTATAAAGGTTTACCCTACTACCCACAGAGAATAGCGAGGAGCCTAAAAAGAAGGTACCAATCAAAGAGGCCATAGCCCGGGCAGGGGACGAATAACCACGCCCCTGCCAATCAAATTCATCTCTTAGACAATTTCAAATTTTGCAATTGTCGCCATTGCGGCACACGAATTCGATTTCGTAGTCTTCACTCTTCGGTGACATACTCAAGGGCCGGCTTATTCTCACCAGAAGCCTTGCTGGAAGTGAATCCGACTGATGCCTCGCCTTCTGCCACGAGAACTATGGTGTAGGGACACCCTTCCGTGCAGGTTTCGACAGCCTTTTTGATAATGGGTGTCACATCCATGGTGCAGTTACCCTCCTTTTCTATGTCCAGGGGTATGGATACGACACTGCTGTCATATTCACCTTTGTCAAACCAGTTTACATTATCGAATGTCGCTCCATGGAAGAAGTAAGCTGTGATCTTGCCAGTCTTTTCGACCTTGGCAGCGTCCAGAGTGAGAGTCGCAGACTTGATCTGACCCGAATTGAAGATGCTCTGCGATCCAAAGAGGTTGACAAAACTCAAATACGTCTCATTCACGGGTGATCCATTAACGGACGTAACCCAAAGGAGACTGCTTTCTCCATAGCTCTGGTTGACATCCTTCGCATTTACGTAGGTGTCAACATCCATATTTGCTGTAAAGCTCCCCGCTGCGGCATTTGCTGCCAGCAGCAGGAAAAGGCTTATGAGTGCATACAAATATCTCAAATTCAATTCCTCCGTTAGAGTACCATAATCAAACAAATAAAAAGACTTACCTTCATATGTAGCTTATGTTAGGCGACCTTCGGTCCATATGAGCCATGAAACTAAATGCACTGTATTCTATCTAAACCAAGTAGTCTGCAGGAGACCAATTCATGAAAACAACCACTTTAACCAACTGCGCGGAAAAATCCGCTACGTTAGCTTTATTAACCTCACCACTGCTCTTGGTCACGGTGGTCGCTTGAGAAATATAGTCTTTTGCATCTTCTGCGCCGCCTTGCTGATAGCTTCAGTCGCGGATGGTGCCACGATACAAGTAAGCGCGAATCTGCAAGCCGCGATAGATGCTGCCTCCGTTGGCGATACTCTCCATGTAGCGCCGGGAGCTTACGAAAAAATAACCATACATAAGAGCCTGAACCTGGTGGGGCATGGTGCGATTATCCGGGCCGGAAATAGGGATGCCTGCATAAATGTAGAGGCCGACAATGTTCGCATAACCGGCTTCATTGTCAGGGACGGATTTTATGGAATAAAGCTCAATAGCGTTACGGGTTGTACTATTGCCAACAATACCGTCATCCATTGTGCTCAGCCCGGCATTGCCCTTATCTTCTCCAACAGCAATATCATCACGGGAAATAATGCCAGCTTTAACGGCCTGGGCGGAGAGGGTTGGTACGGAATATATCTCTCCAACTCTAATGACAACCTAATTACGAACAATGTAGCCTATGGAAATGGCGCTTACGGCATAAACCTCTTCCCGTCCTGCAGCAATAATACCATACGAGGCAACGTGTTGCAGGGGAACATGTACGGGCTCTATATGTTCACCAATTGTGCCAAGAATATCATCGAATTCAACGACATGTCCAGAAACACCAATTCCGGTCTGGACCTGCGCTTCAATTGCACCGACAACCTCATCCTCAACAATAGCATGGTGAATAACGTCGTTGCCGGTCTGTCGCTTCTGGAATCAGGACAAAACGCCATAAAAGGGAACATGATTCGGGGCAATGGACGCTATGGATTGCAGATACAGAGCAGCTCGGACGGTAACACGATCATCTATAACAACATATCAGATAGCCAGACAGGAATATACCTGGATTCGAGCAAAAACCAAATCTACAGAAACAGCATCGCGGATAATGTAATTCAAGCTGAAGACAGGGAAATAAATACCTGGAATGCCGGATATCCTGTGGGCGGTAACCTCTGGAGCGACTACCAGGGCCGCGACGAGATGCAGGGGGCTGGCCAGAACGTCCCCGGAAAGGACGGATTTGGAGATACGCCCTATAAGATAAGCGAGAGCGCAAAAGATGAATATCCCGTTATGGGCAACCAGGTCAAACAGATCAGCCTTGAAAGCCAAGATCTGACTCCTACCAAGGTGAGGGTGGGCGACAGCATCGCCGTAAAAGCAAAACTTAAATCCAAGTATGAGCTCTCGCAAGTAACAGCACATGCTTTCCAATCGGGAAAGGAGGCAGAGGGCTACTCCAGACTGGTTAAGTCCGGGGATTTCTATCTCGGTTCCTTCTCTACAGCGCTCCTGGACCCGGGAAAATACGATATAGTTCTGAGCGCAACAGATGCACGAGGGTTTGAGCTGCGAGAAACTTTGGGCACAGTATCAGTGACCGCTAGGGGCGGCTTTTCCTGATTACTGACAGTATTGAATGTATTAAAAGGGGAGATAATGACACTATTTAGATCATGTTTAGCAGGAGTGGGTATAGTAGCAGTTATAGCGTTATTGACGCTGGCAAATGCGGCACACGGGGGCGAAGCCTATTGCGATGCATGCAAAGGCGACTCAGGCTGGTCAGGGGATAAAGCGCTTGATCAGATCGGCAACCCCAGCGCCGGAACTGCGGAAGTCATGCCGGGTCTGAACACGGCCCAAAAGAATAGAGTGGGCATATGGAAAGAGCCCCTCGCCGGATTCAGCAATGACAATAAGACGGCGCCGGTCAACTCAGCCCAGAATAGCAGTGCTTCCGTGACAGAAGTACCTGCAAAAACCGTTGTGCAAAGCAAACCCGCAGAGGATAATGCCGCTATCGTGCGGAGCACTGGAGCCAAGGGTATGCTCGTCCCAATAGAGAACGTCTCTGCCACCGATATCTTGCTGGACATCAGCGAGAAACCCCCGGAACACATTCAGGGATCAATTGCTATCCCCTACACAGAATTCATGAATAATGGAAGCTTGTTGTCTGTTGCAGAAATCTCCAAGATACTGGGAGACGCAGGAATAACCCGCACAGATCCAGTGGTCGTCTATGGCGAATGCATGCCTTGCGGCGGCGGACCGGCTCCGGCGACTTATGTTTACTGGATGCTGAAATCCATGGGCCAGGAGAACCTCCGGGTGTTAGATGGAACTGTGAAGGATTGGGCAGCGGCAGGAAAGCCAGTCACCAACGAGACGGCCATAAGGCCATCCAAGAACTATACAGCAAAGTTCACAACGGATCTGATTGCCTCCTACGATTACGTGAAAAGCGGGTCCGCGCAGATCATAGACGCAAGAACATTGCAAGAGTTCGGAAACGGCTCCATACCAGGATCAATCAACATTCCATACGAAGGCGTTATCACCGGCAATAGCAGAATCAAGGATGAAACCAAACTTGCCAAGGTCTTCTCTATCCTGAATAAGAACCAGCCGGTGGTAGTCTACACTAATACGGGCATCAAAGGATCTGTGGAATGGTTTGCGCTGGAGCTTCTTGGCTATGATGCCAAGCTCTACAGCTATTCGGACTATTATCAGAATAACCAGATAGCTACAAGCCAGGGCAATGCAGGCAAGGCTACAGCTTGAAAACGGCAAGAGGCAAAGGCATGAAAGGAATTAGAACTGCTGGGTATACCATGCTGCTGATTGCAGTGCTCGCGGCATTGGTCTCCAGCGTCAACGGAGAATGCAGCGCCTGCAAAGGCGGATCGTCCACCGCTCAACAGGACGTACTGAATAACGAGTGGGCAGTATTCATGGGGAAGGAGAACGCGACGACAGAGGTAATGTCAAGCGCCAACGGCCTGATCTCGCCCCAATACTCCAGGGCGAATAATCAGCTCGTTCAGACGGGAAACAATGGTGCGGCATCGGATAAACCGAGTTTGGATAGCAGCCCGGCTCTAGATCCGAGCCCCACGAATGTTACCGATTCCGGTACTGAGTCAACCAACATCAAGCCCACCATAGAGAGAAGCCAGAAGCTCGCATCTGTTCTGGTTCCTCTGGAAAGAGCCAATAATTCGGGGATAGTTCTGGATATCAGTCCCAACTCCACGGAGTATATCCCCGGCGCGATCAACATCCCTTATACAAAATTCCTTGATTCGAGCGGAGCCCTCTTGCCTGTATCCGAGATGGCTCGAACACTAGGCGACGCCGGGATATCCCAAAGCGATGCCGTGCTAATTTACGGCGAATGCCAGCCCTGCGGCGGCGGACCGTCGGCAGCAGCTTATGTCTACTGGATCATGAAGTATCTGGGACATGAGAATGTCAAACTGCTGGACGGAGGCATCGACGACTGGGTGGCGGCAAAGCTGCTAACAGTCGCAAAGCCCGCGATCCTCCCCCAGAAGAGCTATACTCCATCCATAAAAGCCGATCTTCTGGCCACTTTTGAATACATGCATAGCAATATGCCATTGATCATCGATGCCAGAACTCCGATTGAGTTTGGCGCCGGATCGATACCAAATGCAGTTAACATTCCCTATGACAGCGTCCTGGACGGCAAGAGGATCAAGGACGAGGCAATACTGCAAAAGCTATTCTCCTCACTGCAGAAGGATAAGCCCATAGTAGTCTACACCAATACCGGCGTCAAGGCCTCCATGACCTGGCTTGCGCTGACGCTCCTGGGGTATGATGCCAGGATTTACTCCTGGCAGGATTGGGAGGCCAATCAGCCCAGGCTCAACATCGAATTGCAGGAAGCGAAGGCTACGCCCAATCCTGCGAAGATGGGAGATGTTGTCCAGATGACGGTTGTATTCAAAAACCAGAGCACTAGCAGCGCACCCGTTGAGGCCAGCAACGAGACGGTTCTGACCATCAAAGGATGCGCCACCTGCGGATTCGGCTCGCCCCAGGGTTACGCTGATTTAAGCAGCAGCGGTGGCGTGGTGAAGATAGGCTCCTCGTCCCAAGCCCAAAAAACCGCTGCAAATAAAGGATTCACCGTCGCGGCTCTAGTAAATAGCCCAAGAGGAGATCAGGTGTCCAAGGTGATAGTGAAGCGAATCTCTGGAGACGAGTTTGCAGGAATTTGGAATGCAAATGTCGCTGCAGGAATCTATAAGGTCGACATTGTGGCATCTTTGGAAAATATCAACAGGACGTTTTCGGATGCACTGGAGATCGAGGTCGTTTGACACCAGTAAATATAAGAACATTGGGAATTAATGACGGGAGTTGAGTGTGAACTCCCGCTTATTGCTCTATTTCATTCTGGCGGCCTGTCTGGTTAGCAGCGCGGTTGCATTTCCTATGCAAAATACACTCGATAATAACAAGGCTACTATTTGGTTTCAGAAGGAGTATAACAACTACTTCAAACCAAACATTAACGACAGCAAGCCTCCGACCATTTATGGGGTGAGCGTAAGTCCCTCGGCCCTGAAGATCGGCGCGCCCCGGAGTGAGATCAACGCCTTAGTCTATGACACAGGCGGCATTGAGACGGTTTATGCCGATGTCGGCAATCGCATGAACCTCATGCTGGACCTGGATCACAATAACAGATACACCGGATACTGCGGGTCTAATTTGCCTCCCGGGGTATACAATGTGACAATTGTAGCTATCGACAAACGCGGAAATGCTGCAAAGGACGAGTCAAGAAAGCTCACTATTCGCGACCCCAATGACCTCAACGGCAATGGAATCGAGGATAGCCTGGAAAAGCAGGGCGCCAGGGATTTGAAAGTAATCGTCCTGCATGACGGCAACCTGAGCAATGTTGCATCAGCAAAAGCGGATAGTTTCAGCATTCTGCCAGGGAGCGCGTTAACCGTATCCTCAGACAAGCTGGAGAAGTTAGCCAAGACGAATGGTGTCAAAGGCATCTACAAGGACCAGAAGTTGAAGGTCATGGCAGAGCAAAGTGGCGGTTCCAGCAAATCGTCATCCGAATCTTCGATCATCAATGATCCGAGAAAGAACGAAGGCCCCAGTGGAACTGGGGTGACTGTGGCACTCATTGATACCGGCGCGGATATAGATCACGAGAGCTTAAACCACAAGGTCATAGCCTTCAAGGATTTCGTGAACAATCAAACCAAAGCCTATGACGACAATGGTCATGGAACTCATTGCGCCAGCCTCATTGCAGGAGATGAGGGTACGGGAGTGGCACCCGGAGCAAAGCTGGTAGTAATAAAGGTCATGGACAGGGATGGAGCATGTTATCTTTCCGATGCACTCAAAGCGCTGGACTGGTGCCTGGCGAATAAAGATCGCTATGGAATAAAGGTGGTATCATTTAGCGTCGGTGGTGAGAACCCTTCTGAGGGATCGTCTCTGTTGGACGAAGCATGTGACAAGATGGTCGAAAAGGGACTTATTATGTGCGTCGCCGCCGGGAACTCAGGTCCATCCCCTTCGTCCATTGTCATTCCGGGCGACGCCCAGAATGTGATTACGGTAGGGGCGATAGACGGTTCCGGCTCTATCTTCGACCTATCTTCACGCGGCCCCACCGCCAATGGTGAGACCAAGCCGGATCTGGTCACGCTTGGTGTAAATGTGGTCTCGGCCCTGGCGGGATCGAAGAACGGCCAGAGCTCAGTTAGCGGCACCTCTATGGCGGTCCCTCAGGTATCAGGCGCCTCTGCTATTCTGCTGGAAGTCCGGCCCGATTTGGAGCCGGCCGATGTGAAAAGGATACTGCTCAAAACTGCGGACGACCTGGGACAGGCCGGTCAAGATAATATTTACGGCTACGGAGCACTTAATTTGACAAGGGCTCTTGCTACTATTGCGGCCTCGCCCGCGAGGCTATCGCCACCGGATCTCGAGGGGATAAAGCTGAACCGAGAGGAGGCCTCTGCAGGTGAGCCGGTCATGATCGAGGCGCAAGCCTCTGGAGATATCAAGACAATAATCACAAACATCATGGGACCGGACAGAAAGCTCGAGATTCCCATGGATGATTTGGATGGCAACGGTATCTACTCCGCCCGCTGGGAGACGAGCTTCTGGACGCCCGGCGACTACGAAGTTGCTGTCGATCTAGAGGGAAAATTCGGAGAGGTGGAATCAAAGAAGGTCCCTTTCCATTTGCGGAAAAAGATGTGAGGCTGTCATGTCTTTAGCCTGGCAGGAGGTTGCAAAGTTCGGCAAAAAAATGGTGGCCTCCGGCCTTACAAGCTCTCGGTTCGGAAATATCAGCCTGCGCCAAGGAGAGGAGATATCCATCACCTGCACGGGCTCGATGCTGGACGAGCTGGATCAGTCCAATGTGGTTGAGGTTGATCTGAATTGTGCCTCTGATCGTGATAGAACAGCCAGCAGTGAGACCTGCGTCCACCGCGCGATCTACCGGAGCACCTCAAATAAGGCCGTCATCCATACTCATTCTCCTTATGCAGTAACACTTTCTTTGCTGGAAAAGGATTCATTAGAGCCTCTTGATAGTGAGGGTATCCTCTTCTTAGGAGCCATGCCGATTGTTGAAGGCCATTATGGATCGGATCGCCTCGCCCATGCCGTATCCATGGCATTGCAGGGCCACAAAGCCTGCATAGCTCGCGGCCATGGCGTATTTGCCTCAGGAATGACCCTAACCGAGGCTTTCACCGCAGCAAGTATGGCCGAGCATAGCTCCAAAGTGAGATATCTGGTAAAAGCCAGGGGATGCCAGGATTGAAATGAGCTGGATAAATGAATATAGGATAACGTATAGTTTTTATAATTAGCCCATATTTGTTTCATAGCTTAATTCTCATGCGCGTCCCAATAAGCATCCCCCATCTTTCAGGGGAAAAATTTATATCTTTATCGCCACTCCACTAATTTGAGCGGGTAATTCTAGTTTTTAAAATCCACACTGAACCCCCACTCTCCTACCCGCTCACTTAAAGAATTAATGGAGATTGCATTCGGTCAGAGGATAGTTGTTCAATTGACACGTCATCAAAAGATCTATTAATGCAGGGGTACTAAAGTTCATAGAATGAACTCCTCTCTACAATTGGGAAAGATAATGGGGATACCCATCCGGCTGCACTGGACTTTTCTTCTGGTCATCCTTTACATTGCCTGGGCCTTCGCTTCTATCAGCCAGCAGGTCCTGGGCAGGACTTATGGCTTGGGTAGCATTGAGCCTGTCAGCCTTAGATGGACCTATTCCCTGGTCTTTGCAGTAGTGCTCTTTGCCTGCGTAGCTCTGCATGAGCTGGGCCATTCCTATATCGCCCATAAGAACGGCATAATCATAAGGAGCATAACGCTCTACTTCTTTGGTGGAGTCAGCGCAGTCGAAGAGATCCCCCGCAATCCGCGCCTGGAGCTGCAGATGGCTTTCGCCGGGCCGGCAGTCAGCGGCGTCATCGGATTGATCACTGTTCTTTTGGCCTCACTGCTCCCGGAAAACAGTGCTTTGGCCATCATGCTCTGGACCCTGGGACTTATGAACATCATCCTCATGGTCTTTAATCTCATCCCTGCCTTTCCCATGGACGGCGGTCGGCTCTTGCGGGCCTGGTTTGCCACCCGCATGCCGTACATAAGAGCTACCAGAAATGCGGCCGGTATAGGAAAGATATTCGCGATCCTGATGTTTGTGCTCGGCCTGTTCTCCTTCAACTTCATGCTGCTATTTGTGGCATTTTTCGTCTACGTCGGCGCCTCGGAAGAGGAGAAGGCGACCGAGATAATTGTCAGCCTGGAGGGCATCAAAGTCAGAGATATTATGTCGGCCCAGGTGCGCACCATCGCCCCGGATATGACACTGCGGGAGCTGAAGGAGCTGATGTTCAGGGAAAAGCACAGAGGCTACCCGGTCATGTCAGGCGATGAAATGCTGGGAATTGTCACCTTAACCGACCTGCAGAAGGTTCCGGATGAGCAGCTTGACCATATAACTGCCGAAAAGGTAATGGCAAGAAAGTTATATGTGATTGCACCTGTGGAAGAGGCATCAACTGCCATCAAGATGATGAACGAGAAGCAAATTCGTCGTTTGCCTGTGATGGACAACGGCCGGCTGGTCGGCATTGTCTCCAGGGAGGACCTGGTCAGGGCCCTTGAGCTAAGCTCCGGGCAGGATACGAAGAGGTAATCGATTTGGAGAACTTGGAAGAAAAGAAAGAAGATGCAGTGCTTCCCTGCCAGATAGTGGAGCCGATGGCGTCCGGGAGCCTGACCGAAGGCGAATCTCATGAGATAATCATAGTAGGAACGGCACATGTATCCGAGAAGAGCGTCCAGGAAGTAGTCAGCAAAATAGAGGAGATCAGGCCCGATATCGTGGCTGTAGAGCTCTGTCCTGCCCGATACAGAGCTCTTACGGGCCAGGAAGAGGATAAAGAGATCAAGATCAGTGAGCTGTTGAGTGGCGGAAGGCTCTCTTTCTTCCTGGTGCAGTTGTTCCTGGCCTATATCCAGCGAAAGATCGGCGATGAGATGGGGGTCAAGCCGGGCTCGGAGATGCTGGCTGCCATTGAGGCGGCGAAGAGAACGGGCGCTCGCGTGGCTCTCGTGGACAGGGATGTGGGCATAACCATTCAACGCTTCTGGGCGGCGATGGGATTTTGGGGTAAGATCAAGCTGATCGGTTCCCTGATCCCGGCAGCCATCGGTTGGGGCGACAAAGAAGAGATCGATATCGATAGCATCACCCAGGAGGATATCGTCTCCCAGTTGATCGGGGAATTTCGCAAGATCTCACCGGGAGCCGCGAATGCGCTCGTCGATGAGCGGGACGCCTACCTGGCCAGGAACCTGATTTTGCTCTCTAAACAGGGCCGAGTGCTCGCAGTTGTGGGAGCTGGGCATAGAGAGGGCATTACTAAACATCTGGCACATCCTGAAAATATTCCTGCCCTAGAAGGTTTGAATGAGAAGCCGGGCAAGAAGAGGATAACCTTCGTCAAGGTATTCGGAGTACTTATAAGCCTCCTCGTCCTGGCGATTGTCGCACTGGTTCTAATCGTCGCCCAATCCAGCCATAACGGTCTCCAGGCAGCAGTTATCTGGTTCTTTGTCACGGGAGGGTTATCTGCTCTTGGCGTTCTGCTGGCCGGAGGTCACCCGCTCTCCGCGCTGACAGCGCTCATGGTGGCCTGGTTGACGACTCTCATTCCCTTCATAGCGGCAGGTTGGTTTGCCGGGATGGTCGAGGCCTGGAAGATCAAACCAACCGTGGCGGATCTGAAACGCTTGGCTCAAGCCGATAGCTTCAAGCAGATGATGCAAAACCGCCTCGGCAAGGTCATACTGGTGACAGCACTATCAAATTTAGGAGCCATGGCCGGGGTGATCATTGCCGGCATCATCTTTCAGCGAATGGGGCTTATCGATCCGAATCAAATGTGGAGCCTGGCAAAGGGGATTGTGACGGGGATAATATCAAGAATAGTCATATAAAAAAGGATTCGAGGGTCCCGTTACCTCTCAGACACGATGGTTATTCCTGCCTCCTTGATCTTGTTCTTGCGGGCCACATTGAGCAGCATGGGAGTCAGGCTTTCCACCAGAGCAGAGGCCGCCAGGGGGCCTACGTTTAGCGGGCGCAGGCTCTTTATCTCCCCTGTCAGGCCCACGACGATATCTACGGCCTCTGCATCGTCGCCGCAGATAAGGACATCAGCCTTAAGCACCCGGTCCCTGGCTTGCAGAGCCGCGGCACAGATGGTATGGAACGCAGAGACTATCCTCATGCCCTCCGGAAGCAGAGACTTCGCCCGCATGGCCGCGCTGCCTTCGGTGGGTGGATTGAACTGGAAGAACTTGCCATTGTAGCTCATGGGGACTACAGGAGAGACTACAAGCTGGCTGTTGTAGGAGGCCGACAGATCCGAGGTCGCTGAATTCAGATGTTCATAGGGCACGCAAAGCACGACGGCATCAGCCACGGCAACTGCGCTGCCGTTATCGGTGCCCCAGACATTCCCCTTGGGCCCGGCCAACTCCAGGATCGCATTGGCACTTTCCTGGGCCTTATCGGCCTTACGTGAACCGATAATTATCTCGTGATTTTGCATAAACCGCACGGCAAAGCCTGTCCCGATATCGCCGGTACCGCCAACAAGAGCAATCTTCATGCCAAGGGCATTATCCCACACTTATTTTATAGTTTTGCGCCGATTAGCGAAGCTTTGGCGGAGCCAGAGTCCTGCCAGAAGAAAAATGTCGCCGATTCAGACCTAAGCCAGGTCAAAACAGATATAAATAGATTTAAATAATTTTCTAAGATGTAACAAGGGATGGCACGAGATGCGAAAGGGAGTAGCAATGAAGGGGGTAATAAACGTCATCCCGTGCCGCGATTTCCTGCATTATCATATCATAATGCAGCTATCACTATTAGGTCACTTCTCCTTTATTAAGTTTTAGGTGGAAAAAAGGGTCTAACTTTTTATAATTTTTAAAAAATCAAGCTGGCTTTAAGGCCACTTCAACCTCCTGAAGGGTGGCGTCTGTCTTTATGCCCAGCCCATTAAAATGGGTGCGAGAAGCCTGGCGGCCATTCAATCGCAGCCTTTCCACAATATCGTCTATCTTGCCGGGGGTGATGTTTAGCCTCTCGCAGATACTATGATGGTCATAGTACATGGGCGCCTCCACCTCGCTCGCGCAGGTACGAAGGAGCTTTTCGGCCCTCGGGCTCAAGCCCTGACAGGCGAGGGCCATATGGATAATATCAGGCTCTTGTATCCTGCCGAGCCACAGGGGCCCGGCCAATGTGGTCGCGGCATGACAATGGCCGCATTCACCCTTTGGATATGGATCACTGAGCAGGACAAAGCCGCCGCAACCCCTGCAGTGCTCGACATAGCCCAGGGATTTCAGGCATTTGTCGGCAGCTTTTGCGCCTTTGATCACGCGAAGGTAAGTACGCACATAGTGGTCGGTAACGTGGGTTAGCATGGGAACCGGGCTCTTATCCAGCCGCGCGAGCTCCCGCGCAGCCAGGCCGAGCAGGACTCTGGCCCCCATCTCCCGGTGATAGTCCGTGCGCAAAGGCATTGTCATGTACTTGCGTATCCCGCTTTTGAGGTGGGCACCGCATAGAGGAGCCGTATCAGTGGCGGTGATGAATAGATAGTTGAGAGCGGATCTGCTGGCAGCAGGAAGATAAGGAGAGGGCGAGCCGAAGGGGTCCAGGTCCACCGCCTGAAAGTGCTGCTCATGCAGGAGGATATTGGCATTGCGGCAAGAAACGGTGCAGGCCAGATCGTTTTCGGCCACATTTTTCACAAGAAGCTCGTAGGCCTGAGGGCTAACGTCGTTCAATGCAACGTTCTCTACACCCGCCTCTCTCGCCACCCGCAGCCCGCGAATGCCGCTGGCAGACAGGGCATCCAGATACTCGGTCAGGCCCAAGGCCCGACTCATCGCCACGCCGATATCCCGATTGAGCATCATCTTGGGATTGTAGAAGGCCCCCTCGGTCTCGAAGGTGATGGCGCCTTCAGTGTGTTGAGTCATTTGTTTCAAAAACACAGGGCAGAGGATATAATTCTTCCCATGTTTGTATCAGCGGCCCCTGGTACCAGAAACTGGCCAGCTGACTCAGAAATCCGGCTCCTTTTGGAACGGCGGAATAGTCACATCGAAAGGTCTTGATTCCGGCCATTTGGGTGGAAGGCCTGACGCGTGGGAGGATATAACCGTGACTCCCATCACCTTTCTGGTGAGTGGAATCTCTTCGGGAGCCGGCCCAAACGTGGCGTATTTCCTCACCGCATCCCTAAGCGCCGCAAATCCCAGATCGCCCCCCCGGTTGGGACGAATAAGGGGCCGGTAGTCGAAGGACTTCGATTCGGGACCCGGCAGAGAATATGGCTTATCGCCGATGCCGTCTCCATTCATATCAAGGCCTCGGTAGTCGCTGTAGTAGTTGCCGATGGTTGTGTTCCAGACATTGAGGCTGGTATTCTCATAGGCATTGATATCGTTGTTAAAGAAATTGTTACCGAAGACTAGGTTGTTCCTATTCTCGTTGAGCCTTATACCGTGCGAATTTTCCGAGGCGTTATTGCCGTAGACGACATTGAACTGGCAACCTCGGGAGACCTCCAGGCCGTTGAAGTTCCTTTTAGCAGTGTTTCTGATCATAATGTTATAGCTGCAGTTCTCTTGCAGGCTGAAGCCGATTCCAAAGCCTTTCACGATCTCGCTTCTGGTGTTATCCAGAGCCGAATTATCCGTGATGTTGTTGTAGTTCGACGAGGATGTTACCAGGAATCCATAGTAATTATGATCGGCTCGGTTTCTCATCAACTGGTTGTGCGACGCATTCCAGAGTGAGAGCCCGAATGTGTTTGTGGAGAAGACATTATCCTGAACCGTGCACCCATCTGTCGCCTTTAAGAGGATTCCGCCATTGGTGTTGTTTACGATGCTGTTATTATCAAGCACTATATCGCGGGACTGTTCGATATCAATGGCATATTTTTTGCAGGTGGAAATTTTGCAGCCCTCCACTTTTGAGGCGATGCAGCCGGTGAGAGATACACCAGTATCGCAGCCGTCCATAGTAGTATTTTGAAGAAGGAGATTGTTCACATTCTCAGCAAGGACACCCACCTGGGATCCGAATAGGGCGGAGTTTTCGAGCCTGAAGTCGTTGCCGCGGACGATTATGGCGGCATTGGGCTCGTCGAGACGCTGTCCCGCTGCGGCCAGGGGATTTTGCATATAGTAGTTGAACTTGGCATTGGTATCCTTGCCCACTCCCTGGACCCTGAATCCGGAGATAGTAACGCCATCGCTGTTTACTTTTATGGCAGGCATCTGTATACCGGCATGAAGCATCGGCCCACCCTGCCCCACAATAGTCAGAGGTCTGTCAACATCGAAGTTGCCATGGTCTCCTGGGCCCACGATTATTATGTCTCCCGCCCCGGCTGAGCTTATGGCCGTCTGGATATCCTCGCCCGCCTGGATAGTTCTTCCTGATGCAACCACAAATAGATTGGAATTGTTGAGCAATAACGCTAGAAGCGCAATTGACACCAGGGCCCGCGCCCGTACCCATGCCTTCTGATCAGGTTTAGTGCCTGAAGTGGCGCATACCCGTGAAGACCATGGCCATGTCATGTTCATTGGCGGCATCTATCACCTCTGCATCCCGGATGGACCCGCCGGGATGAATTACTGCCGTTGCTCCAGCCTGGAAGGTCTGATCCAGGCCGTCCCGGAAGGGGAAGAATGAGTCCGTGGCAGCCACGGTTCCCCGGGTGGACAGGCCGTGCTCTTCTGCCTTCTCCGCCCCAAAGCGGGCTGAATCCACGCGGCTCACCTGGCCCGATCCTATGCCGATGGTCTGGTTCTCAGTGGTGTAGACCAGGGCGTTGGACTTCACATACTTGGCAATCTTCCAGGCAAATCGAAGGGCTCGGGTCTCAGAATCAGTGGGAGCCCTTTTGGTTACGACCTTCCACTCCAACAGGTCACCAGTATCATAATCCTGAAGCATCATGCCGCCGAAGATGCTCTTTTGGTAATAGCCTTGGTAGAGCTCATTCTTCCTTTGCAGCATATTTCCTATGTCCAGAACTCTGCGATTGGGCTTCTTCTCCGTTAGCAAAGACAACGCGTCGGGCTCAAAACCTGGCGCCAGCAGGACCTCTACAAAGCTGTCGCCGATGGCCCGGGCCGTGTCCATGTCCACCTTTTGGTTGAAGCCGATGACTCCTCCGAACGCGGATTTTGGATCGGTGGCAAAGGAGAGCCGGTAGCTATCCGCCTGAGCCTCGCCATAGGCCACACCGCAGGGATTGGCATGCTTCACGATGATCGAAAGCGGCTTCTGGACGGGAACTCCATTGTACTCCGATAGGTCGATCAGCATCTCCAGCACCGTTTCCGCATCGACCATATTGTTGTAGGACATCTCCCGACCGTTGAGCTTTCTAGCTTTCGTCAGGCCCAGATCGTTCTCTTTCCGATACAGTGCCGCCTTCTGGTGCCAGTTCTCTCCATAGCGCAGATCCTGCACCTTCTCGTAGGCTCCTGCCACATAGCGAGGCAGACCATCCCCGGACTGCAAGTCGGCCAGCCTTTGGGCGTCCCTCTGCAGGCACTTGTAGAGAGCATACGCCTCCAGGTCGTTCTTTGTCTTTGACGAAAGGCCGCCGGTCTCTCGGATCTCTTCCAGAACAGCGGAACCTTGCGTGCCGTCAAGGAGGACGTTGCATCCGTTGCTCAGGGCCTGGCGCAACGACCAGGGGCCGTTCGGAGTCTCGACGTAACCAGGATCGCATACAATCAGGCTATCCTTGCCATCATCCTCGAAAGAAAAGTGATCACGAATACAAATCTGCAGGCCAAGCTGCTCCAAGCCGGAAAGAATGGAATCTGCCACCTCGGTCTGACCTGTCAGGACGACGATTTGTTTGATCTTCATCGAACCTCTGGACTTTCGTCGCTGGCGCTATTTTAACTTGTTGCCAAAACGGTCACCTTGGAATTAGAAGGCTCTCATCCCTTCATATCCGCATCCTCCGGCAACAAGCTTTAAGCCCCCAGGAGGCATCTTGTGAATGATGGACCAATGCCCGGCGGTCGAGCCCCATCCTCTTGGCTGCATCATCCGCTTTGAAGTCGTGCCCGGATCTTCCCGGCTGGCCGTTCCTTCCGGCTTCAACCCCTGGCGACGATCTCTTGAGGCCAGGTTGACGGAGGAGGCTAGCAAAGGAAAAGCCAATCGGCAACTTGTGTCGGAGCTGGCAAGAGTTTTGAGCATATCCGAGTCTGATATAGATCTATTGAGCGGGCACAAAAACTCGAGGAAGGTTCTGCTCGTAAAGGGCGTGGAAAAGGATAAGGCCATCTCGATCTTGAGGTCGATATTGAAGCTTAAAGTCGGATAGATGGATAAGCATGACAGAACCGGAATTGAGCTGGTGAATACAATGGTTTGGGGAAGAGCGTCCGAAGAGTGTCGTCCCAAAAGGACCTATGATCTGGAGGCCCTGGAAGAGCTGATCACCGCCCTCCTGGAGGCATCAAATCTTGGGGCTGCAGTCATCGTGGAAGGAAGGCATGACGAGATGGCCTTGCGCGCCCTGGGGCTGCCCGGGCCGGTGATAACAGCCTCGCACCGGCGGGCTCTGGACCTGGCAGAGGAGGCAGCTCGAAATTTCTCGGATATTGTCCTTCTTACCGACTGGGACAGCAAAGGCGATGAGATGGCCAGGAACATAGAGCACCACCTGCGCTCCATGGGCTCGCGCCCTGACGCGGAGCTGCGAAGCCGTCTCAAGAAGCTGGTCAAAAAGGAGATAAAGGACGTGGAAAGCCTGAGCCATTATATGGAGCGGATGAGGGAGCTGTATGGTCCATAGAATAGCAGTCACGGGTCACCCCGGCATCGGCAAATCCACTCTGGTGCAGAAAGTAGCGGCGTTGTCGGGCGCGCGCGTGAGCGGCGTTTTGGCCCGGGATAAGCGCTACAAAGACCGGCGCATCGGCTTTGAGCTGCTTGATCTAGGCTCCGGGGCCACAGGAATGCTGGCCGATGAGACCGGGGATGGGCCGCAACTGGGAAAGTATCGCGTCCGTCTGGATGACCTGGATCAGGTAGGTGCGAAGGCCATAGAAAGCGCCCTTGATTCAGACCTCATCATCGTGGATGAGATAGGTCCCCTGGAATTATCCAGCCATAGGTTCATCCTGGCGGTGGAGAAGGCGATCGCCTCGCCAAAATCCATGCTGGTGGTGCTGCACGAGTGGTCCAATCACCGACTGGCCAAGAAGATCCGAGGCTCGTTCAAGGTGATAACCGTGACAGAGGAGAACCGGGATGCGCTGGTCGAGGAGATAGCGAAGGAGCTTAAGGGGAAGAGACAGGGTTGGGGACCTACTTAAGCCTATGAACTATCTCATTTCATTCTGTATCTCTACAATCTTTGCCTTCAGCTCCGGCAGCTCAATACTAACTACATCCCAGGTAGATTCTAGGTCTACGCCAAAGTATTGATGAATGAGGATATCCCTCATTCCCGCCATCTTTCTCCATGGAACTTCAGGATGCTCGTCTCTCAAATCATCAGGAAGATTCTTCACCGCCTCACCGATTATTTCAATTCTCCGGATAATCATATCTTGCAGAGATGTTGAGGCTATAAAGTCCTCCAAGGTCTTTCCATCCGAGTAGCCTTCAATTAGGCAGATGCTCTCCAGGATATGATGTACGAAGATCCTTGGATCTTTTTTCATAGTATCGGAACCTGCTCTGCGAGAATCCTATCTTTGAGCATGGGATGCAGCGATCTGTATGTGAGAAGATCTACTCGCCTTTCCAGAGCATCCTCCAGATCGAGCTTCAAGCCGGCGAGGTCGAGTAGGCTCTTTCGACCTTCGAACTCAACAAGAATATCTATGTCGCTTTCATCGGTCATCTCTCCCCTCACGATGGAACCAAAGAAAGCGGCGCGTTTGATCCCGTTTTGCTGCAAAATCTCCAGCACTCTCTCGCGTGCAGCTCGTATCTGCTCGTTCATAAATCTCCAAATTTTCAAACGAATGGACTCAAAGCATAAGCTTAAGCTTACCATTAATGGATTCTTTAGTGAGAAAAATTTATCGGTAAGAGCCAATATCAAGAATGCACAAACAGAAAATGGCTGAGAATACATAGGGCCCGAAGATTCATAATGCAAATCGGTCGGAAGATCAGATCATGCGCTTGAGATTCCTGAGAGCAGAGGAATGGAGCACCTTCTTTTCCAGCCCCGGCCCAGGAGTGAATTTGATCCTGCTTTGTGATCGAATGCGAAAATGCTAAAAAAGGCCTCGGGATCTGAAATGGCAGTAAGTGGGGTGCTTTCGCATGTAAATCTAGTCGATGATGTCAAAGCATCTCGATCGTTCTCTATGAATAATGGCATGTGAGCTGTTCGGACTGCACTCTTTCTGGGGACTTCTCAAACGCGCCCAAGGATGAAAGGCAGGGCTTCATAAATTGTTCCCCGCGGACGCGGGGTTAGGGGGGGGCGCCACGGCCATAAGTTGGCCCGTCACCCCAGCGCGTCTAACCGCGCGGGATCCAGAAGAAGACCCAGGATAATTTTTGCGTCTATATAAGAGATATGCTAATGTCATTAAACTGCAGATGATACGGAGCAGATGCATACGAGGTGAGATTTCCTCTTTTTCTTGAGGGATTCCGCGAGTCGGCCCTGCGGGCCTCCCGCGCTATGTTGGGGCGCCGCTCGAGGCCGCGGCCGGCCGAGCGACGGCGGTTAAACGCGATCCATGCAGACAATTGCATCAAATGAAAAACGCAAAAAATGAGGGGGTATGTTCCCTCAAGATTCAACCATTCGACCTACTCGCGTCTATTTTTGCTTTCGCTAGACCGAGCGCGCTGCTACAAGAACTACAGGTTATACATACTCAAAGGAGCTGATGTTTTCAGCTTAAGATATCGTTACAACCAGCCGGCTCGACCATACAGAGGAGGCTCCTTTGCTATCCGTTGCCATGACTTTGATCCGATACGTTCCTGCCTTGCCCCATGTATGAGATGAGCTTGCACTTGTGCCCGATTTGACCGACCTCGTCAAGGAGGTTACTCCGTCGCCCCAGTCGAAAGTGTACTTCAACGTATCTCCATCAGGATCAGTAGCTGACGTTGTATATCTATACGTTCTTCCGATTTTTCCGGAGCCTGGACCAGATGGCATGGTCGGCATATTTGGGGGATTGTTAACTGCGGTGCTCGCTGGCGACAAGTTTGATGATACTGATGATGCACCAGCATTGGGGATGCTCTGATCGCCATCGTTACAGGGACAACCACCAAAAGCCATACCGACGCCGAAAATTAGAGCGATCAGCATCATGAGCCAATACTTACTTAGTCTCCAGTGAACACTCATACCCAAACCACTCCGTATCATAAACGATCTTATCTTTCACAATATTTATATCTATTCATATTCTTATAAAGGAGAGTAGTCCTGAAAGTTTCGAGACAATACAAGCCACGGCAAGAGCAAGAAAGATTATAAACAAGGGCGACGGAGTTATCCGTAGATGGCAGACGAGGAAGGATATTTCGAGGCACGCCGGGAAAAGCTGAAAGAACTGGAGCGCCTATTGCAGCAGGGTGAAGTGCCAATGTTACGCTGCAACAAGACAGAGGGATTTGAGGACCTTCCATTCCTGATGGTGAATGGAGCGCATTACGAATCATGCCTCCCAGGGACAGTTCATGCCCAGAAGGGTTTAGAGCCCGCTTTCTCCCTCGATAAAACTTGTGAAATATCTCCCAATCATATTCATATCAAGATTCCCGGAAGGAAACCCGTCTGTTTTGCAGACATCAGTGACGCCGAAACAGTCGGCACTTTGACAGAAAAGGTCGCCGAGAGTCTGGGAGTTGACAAGCGAAATTGGGGCTTTTACGCAATGGAGCCCAAAAAGCAACTCGAATTTCTTCCTAACAGCGCAAGATTACACGATATCAAGATCGATCACGATCGGAATTTGCATTTTCTTCCAAAAACGGCTATCAGATAAAGTGGGGGATAGCCAGCACTATTTTAACCATTCCAGCAGGAGCTATTGTTGCCATTAACTTCAGCAATATGGATGTAGTCATCCCTTACAACGTCGTCTTTTATGAAAATGCGGACGCCAAAGAGGTCATATTGTTGGATAGAATAGATGCTATATAGATTCAACCGACCTCAGCTAACCCGGGGCAATCTTTTAGAGACCAATTCAGCGCTCGATCTGTAGATTCGATATCCATTTTGTCAGATGAACCATAAGAGTTATATTCTCGGAAGTATTAATTCGTTGATCGTCGAAGAAGGCAGGCAAATATTGTCGACCGCATTCCTGGAAGATATATGATTTGCTTTGCCTTTAGAGCAATGAGGCTGATGTTTTGATGAAGCGAATTTGCAGGTCAACGAAGCCCAAGAAACCTATCAGGATCTGCAAAAATTCACATCAATCAGATTCAATATTGCTTTTACCCAAAGACATTTCCTGCCGGCAACAGCCTGGCTGCAATTTTGAAGCTCAGGGAGGGGTTGAGTGATCAATGTCATAACGTCTGAAGGCATCGTATCCGAAGAACTTCTGGGCCTGACCGAATACTATAGTTGTATTCTCAGCAACACAGAATTGCTCCAAAAGGAGTGCGAGTTCAGATCAAAAAAACTTGGCTTAATCCTGGATTTCATCAGAGCCATCGAGATCCCGGAGAGCCTTGAAAGCGAATTGACGCCTGCCATCATTAAATCATGGAGGCTGAAGATACCGGAAACGACTCTTATTCATCTAGAAAATGAGCAGAGAAAGATGATGGGATCCATTAACAGCATTAAAAATGTTGGCTCCTCGCTAATTTCCGTGGGTAGCCAGGTAAGTCTTTATACCAACTCCTACTAGAAAATACTTCATGCCGATCTCACATGAAGCCCTCTTTA
>Ga0208584_1000029_pt1 | contig 20139 bp, 19 predicted proteins | sample NGESurdeep072012_4_FD_184460 | JGI IMG/M metagenome (GOLD analysis project Ga0208584, IMG submission 184460) | Arctic peat soil microbial communities from Barrow, Alaska - NGEE Surface sample 415-1 deep-072012 (SPAdes) | ecosystem: Environmental > Terrestrial > Soil > Wetlands > Peat ...
ACCGCGGCCAGTTGCCGCCCGAGTTCGAGGCCGCCGTCGCCGGCCTTGCGCCGGGTGACGTGAGCGAGCCGGTGCCCTCCAATGCGGGCTGGCACGTGTTTCAGGTGATGGAACGCCACACCGCCGGCGACCGCCCGGACGCCGCCGTCCGCGAGAGGGTGCGGGCGCGGCTCGCCGCCGGGGCGGCGGAGGCGGCGCAGAAGGTCTGCCTGGCCGAACTCGCCGCCAGGGTCGGCGTACAGGTGAATTGTGCGGGCGCGGCGTTCCCCTGCCGCGACCCGTTCGAAGGGACACCATGACACGGAAGATCTCTCTCATGCTGACTTCGATCATCCTCGCCACGGCCGCCGCGGCGGCCGAGTCTCACCTCGTGGAGGGCATCGTGGTGCGCGTCAACGACCGCATCCTGACCACCACGGATATTCGCGATCGGGCCAAAGAGCAGGCGGCGGAGACCAGCAAGCCCGTGACTCCCGACCAGTACCCCGCGCTGATCCAGGAAGCCGCGGACGAGATGTGCATGCTGGAGCGGGCCAACGAGCTCAAGCTCGAGGTGTCGAGCGAAGAACTCAACGCCGCGATCCAGCAGCTCCGCGAGCAGAACCACGTGCCCGACGACGCCGCCTTCGAGAAACAACTGCGCGACCTCGGTTTGACGGTCGAGGGCCTGAGGACAAGGGTCCGCGACAACATTCTCGTCAGCCGCCTCCTCAAGCACGAGCTGGGCGATCTCCCGATCACCGAGGCGGAGCTGCGGCAACGGTTCGATCGCGAGAAGGACAAGTTCACCATCGGCGAGCGGGCCCACCTCGAGCACATCGTGCTCCCGGTCGCCGCCGACAAGAGCGACGAGGCGGCCACGCTTGCCGCCGCCCGCCGCCTGGTGGCCGCCGCCCGGAGCGGCGGCGATTTCAAGGCCCTGGTGCAACAGGAGGTCAAGGCCGGGCGCGCGACCGGCGGCGACCTCGGCATCGTGCTCGTCACCGATATGCGCTCCGAGGTCCGCGATGCGATCGCGAAGCTGAAGCCGGGCGAGATCTCCGACCCGTTCGAGAGCCCCGCCGGCGTTCACGTCGTCCAGGTCATCGAGCGCATCCCTCCGACGGTCAGGCCGTTCAAGGAAGTCGAGGACGAACTGCGCAACAGCGAGCTCGCTGACCGCTACCAGGCGCACCTCTCGAGCGTGGTCGCCGAGCTCAAGAAGCGCTACTCAATCGAGACCCACCCCGAGCTGATGACCGAGGCCAAGTAGCCGGCTGCCGGGAACTCCCGCTCCGGTCCGTCCGCCCCCCGTTCAAGCCCGTGCCCAGCGGGCTCCGCACCCCTGTGGCAGCTTGACAGGGGGCGTGGGTCACCTCATCATGGCGGTGGACAAAAGTGGAGCGAAGTGGACCGCCGTGGCCCACGACCCGCGCGCGCGGGTTCTCGGAGGGAAAGATGGAGACTTTTCGCGGGAGCTACCAGGCCACCGTCGACGACAAGGGTCGCCTGAAGCTCCCGGCACGCCTCAAGGGCCAATTCGAAGAGTGGCACGGCCCGCGCGTGTTCGTCACGTCCCTCTCGCCGTTCGAGCTCCGGGTGTACCCCCTCGCGGTGTGGGAGGAGCTCGAGCGCCGCTTCCTGGCCCGTCCGTCGATGGACCCGCTGGTGCAGCGCCTCCTGGAGCACGCCAACTACGGCCAGGAGGACGAGGTCGATGCGCAGGGGCGCGTGCTGGTCCCCGCGCTGCTGCGCGAGATCCTGCAGGGCAATTGCGAGGTGGTCGTCTCGGGACGCGGGCGCTTTCTCGCCGTCGTCGCCCGCGACCGCGTCCAGGCCGAACTGGCCACGGCGTTCACCAACGATGAACTTGCCGCCCTCGCTGCCCTGGAGCAGTGATGCCCGATGCGTGCGGCCGAACACCAACCTGTCCTGCTCGCGCAGGTCGTAGAGGCGCTGGCGCCCCCCGAGACGGGGTGGGTCGTCGATGCCACGGTCGGCCTCGGGGGTCACGCTCGCGCCCTGCTCGCGGCGCGCCCCGATCTGCGCCTGCTCGGTCTCGACCTCGACCCCGGCGCGCTCGACCTCGCGCGCGGGCGCCTCTCGGAGTTCGGCTCGCGCGCGACGCTCGTCAACGCGTCGTACTGGCGGCTCGGCGAGGTTGCCCGCGACCACGGCGTGACGGCCGCCGATGGGGTGCTGTTCGACCTCGGGGTTTCGTCGCTGCAGCTCGACACCCCGGAGCGCGGGTTCTCCTTCCGCCACGACGCGCCCCTGGACATGCGCTTCGGCCCGAACGGGACGACCGCGGCGGATCTCCTGGCCGAATGCTCCGAGGAGGAACTGGTGCGCATGTTGCGCGACCTCGGTGAGGAGCCCCGAGCGCGGCGGGTGGCGCGGGCGATCGTGAGGGCCCGCCTGCAGCGCCCGCTCGCCACGACCGGCGAGCTGCGCCATGTCGTGCACACCGCCCTCGGCCGCGCGCGCGGCCGCATCGATCCGGCGACCCGGACCTTCCAGGCGCTGCGCATCGCCACCAACCGCGAGCTCGAAGGGATCTCGCCCGCCATCGAGCAGGCGGCGCGCCTGCTGCGCCCCGGTGGCCGCCTCGCGGTGATCGCGTTCCACTCGCTCGAGGACCGCCTCGTCAAGCGCGCCCTGCGCCACCTGTCGGGCCGCTGCGTCTGCCCGCCCGGCATCTTCGCGTGCAGCTGCCAGCCGGAACGGCTGCTCGAGATCCTGACGCCACGCCCGGTGACGCCGGACGAGGCCGAAGTGGCGGCCAACCCGCGGGCCCGCTCCGCCAAGCTGCGCGCCGCCCGGAGGGCGGGATGAACGTCGGCGGCTATCGGCCCAGCAACAGCTGGCTGCGGCGCCAACTCGACACCAGCTGGCACCGGTGGGTGGCCCTTTGCTTTGCCGGGGCGGCCGCCGTGAGCGTCGTCATGGCGGCGTTCATCGCGCCGCGCCAGGCGACGCTGCGGATGCAGTACGAGATCGCGCAGCTCTCGCACTCGGTCGACCACCTCGAAGGGGAACAGCGCCGCCTGCTGCTGGAACGCGAGGCGCTGACCTCACCCGCCCTGCTGGCGACGCAGCTCGACACGCTCGGGCTGGTTCAGGTCGGGCCCGACCGGGTGGGCCGCCTCACGCCGGCGGGCGACCTCGTCCTCCCCAAACCGACGGCGACACCGGCGCGGCCGAACCCCGCCCGGAGGAGCCACTGATGGTCAACAGCGCGCGGCTGCGCTGGATCGCCTGGGCGCTGGGGGCGTGGACCGCGGTCGTGGTGGGCCGTCTCGTGCAGGTGCAGGTGTTCGACCACCGGATGTGGGAGGCCGAATCGGCCCGCCAGCGCGAAGGCACGATCGAGATCGAGGAGCCCCGCGGCGACATCGTCACCCGCGACGGCCGCCTGCTCGCCGGCAGCCTCGAGCGGGTCTCCTTGTACGCGAACCCCCGCCAGATCCCGCGCGCAGCCTGGACCAAGGTGGCCTCGGGCATCGCCGCGCTGGTCGGGCAGCCCGCCGCGACGGTCCTGGCAGAGCTCGAGGGGCATGACGGCTTCTTCTACGTCGCGAAAGACCTCGACCCCCGGGTCGCGGACGCCGTCAGCCGGTTGCGCCAGCGCGGCGTCGGGACGTTGCGCACCGAGCGCCGGGTGTACCCCAACGGCGCCCTCGCCGGGCCAACGGTAGGTTTCCTCGATGCCGAGGGGCACGGCCAGGCCGGCCTCGAGGCGTTCTACGACCGCACGCTCCGCGGCGTGCCGGGCGTGTACCGCGTGCTGCGCGACGGCAAGCTGTCGCCCACTCAGCTCGACCCGCGCCTCGAGACGCCCGGCCGCCCAGGCCAGTCGCTGATCCTCAGCCTGGACTGCCGCATCCAGCAGGCGGTGGAACAGGAGCTTGCCAGTACCGTCGCCCGGACCGGCGCTCGTGGCGCCTCCGCCGTCGTCATGGACCCGGCCACCGGCGAGCTGCTCGCGCTCGGCTCCGCCCCTTCCTACGACCCGGGGCACATCGGGCAGTCCCCGCCCGACGCCCGCCGCAACCGCGCCGTCGAGGATGCTCTCGAGCCCGGGTCGACGTTCAAGCCGTTCATCGTGGCCGCGGCCGTCACCGCCGGCGTGCTCAGTCCGTTCGAGATGGTCGACTGCTCCGGCGGCGGCGTCCAGATCGCCAACTTCTTCATTCGCGACCACGCCCGCTTCGGGCTGCTGCCGGTGCGCGAGATACTCGCGAAGTCCTCCAACGCCGGCGCGATCCGCATCGCGTACCGCGTCCCCCCCGACCACCTCGACGAGATGATCCGCGCCTTCGGTTTCGGTCAACCCACCGGCGTCGGCCTGCCCGCCGAGACGCGCGGGCTCTATCACGGGCCGCGTTTCTGGTCCGTGCTATCGCGCGCCGGTCTCGCCCTCGGCCAGGAGATCAGCGTGACCTCGCTGCAGCTCGCCCAGGGGTATTCGGTGATCGCCAACGGCGGCATGCTCGTCCACCCGCGGCTCGCGCTCGACACGCGCGACCGCGACGGCCGGTCGGTGGCGCCCGCCCAACCCGAGCCCGGGATCAGGGTGATGCCGGCCGTGCTCGCCGACCAGATTGCCACGATGCTGGAATCGGTCGTCGAGGAAGGCACCGGCAAAGCGGCGGACGTCCCCGGCTACCGGGTGGCCGGCAAGACCGGCACCGCGCAGCGCGCGACGCGGGGGAGTTATACCGGCGGGCGCCACGTCGCGTGGTTCGCCGGGTTCCTCCCGATGCCCGACCCCAAGGTCGTCATCGTCGTCTGCGTCGATCAACCGGTCAGTGACTACTGGGCTGCCGACGTCGCGGCGCCGGCGTTCGGCCGGATCGCCTCCCGCGTCGTCACGCTGCTCAGCCTGATGCCGGAGGGGGGAGGGCGGGCGTGACCCTGGCCCAGCTCGCCACCGCTTGCGGCGCCGCGCTGCGCGGGAGGGACACCGAGGTGCTCGGCATCACCCATGTCGCGCAGGAGGTGCGCCCGGGGTGGGTGTTCGCGGCGGTCGAGGGCCGCAAGCGTCACGGGATCGAGTTCGCCGCTGCTGCCGTCGAGCGCGGCGCGGTGGCGATCCTCTCCGACCGCGACCCGGGGCCGGCGGCGGCGTGGCTGTCCGCGGCCCAGCCGCGCCGGGCGATGGCGCTGGCTTCGTGGGCGGTGGCGGGGCATCCCGAGCGGCGGCTGCGCCTGGTTGGGGTGACGGGGACGAACGGCAAGAGCACCGTCGTGGACCTCATCGGGCGCATCGCCGCGGCGGCAGGGGAGCGGCCGGGGACGTTCGGAACCCTGGGGTACACGCTGCCGCAGCGCAGCGAGCGCGCGGCCCGCACGACGCCGGAGGCCACCGACCTCGCGCCTCTCCTCGCCGAGTTGATTGAAACCGGCGGCACGCTGGCGGCGCTCGAGGTCTCGTCGCACGCGATCGTGCTCGACCGCATCGCCGGACTCGAGTTCGACGTCGCGGTCTGGACGAACCTCACCCGCGACCACCTCGACTTCCACCGCGGCCTCGAAGACTACTTTGCGACCAAGGCGGCCCTGTCCGACCGGCTGCGGGAAGACCCTCCCGGCCGCCGCGTCATCGGCGCCGACGACCCGTTCGTGGCGCGCCTGACAACGTCCCCGCGCCCGGGCGACCTCACGTTCGGGCTCGGGCCCGACCGCGACGTCACGGCTTCCGGTGTCGTTTGCGATGCCGGCGGCACGACGTTCATCCTCCACACGCCCGCCGGAGAGGCGCCTGTGCGGCTGCCGCTGGTGGGCCGGCACAACCTGCGCAATGCCCTTGCGGCAGCGGCCTCGGCGGCCGCGCTCGGGTGGCCGCTCGAAGCGAGCGTGCGCGGCCTCGCCGGCGCGGCGCCGCTCGCCGGCCGCCTCGAGCCGGTCGCGGCCGGAACCGCCTTCCCCGTATTCGTCGACTACGCCCACACCCCCGATGCGCTGGAGCAGGTCTTGCTGGCGCTGCGCGAGGTCGGCGAGAAGCGCCTCGTGGTCGTGTTCGGCTGCGGCGGCGACCGCGATCCCGGCAAGCGCGCCTCGATGGGCGAGACGGTCGGCCGGCTGGCGGACGTCCCGGTCGTGACCTCGGACAACCCGCGCAGTGAGGACCCGCAGGCGATCATCGACCAGGTCGTCGCGGGAGTGCGCGCCTCCGGCAACCCGCGCGCCCTCGCGATCCCCGACCGGCGCGAGGCGATCGCCGCCGCGCTCTCGCTCGCCGACGAGCGCTGCATCGTGTTGGTGGCCGGCAAGGGCCACGAGACGGAACAGGTCTTCGCCGACCGTACGGTGCCGTTCGACGACCGCGCGGTGGTGCGTGAACTCGCGCAGAGGAGACGGGCATGATCCGCCGCAGCGCCGGCGACATCACGCACCTGCTCGCCGCCGACCTGCGGGGCGATCCGGGCACGCCGGTGGTCGGGGTCGCGATCGACTCGCGCGCCGTGCAGCCCGGCAACCTGTTCGTGGCGCTGCCGGGGGCCCGTGTCGACGGTTGCGACTTCGCGCCCGCGGCGGCCGGCGCCGGGGCGGCGGCCGCCCTCCTGGGCCGTCCTCTCGCTCTCGACCTGCCCCAGATCGTGACGCCGGACCCGCTCGCCGCGCTGCAGCGCCTCGCCGCGGTCGAGCGCTCCGAGGCCGCGTACCGCCTCGCCGCGGTCACGGGCTCGATCGGCAAGACGACCACCAAGGAGTTCCTGACCGCGCTGCTCGGCACTTCGTACCCGGTCGGGTGCACGAGCGGCAACCGCAACTCCGAGACCGGCTTCCCCGTCGAGCTGTGCAACCAGGCCGAGGGGATCGCCTGGATGGTGGCCGAACTCGGCATGAGCCACGCCGGCGAACTCGACCGTCTCGGCGCCATCGCCCAGCCCGACGCGGTGTTGATCACCGTGGTGGCGCCGGTCCACCTCGAGTTCTTCCCCGACATCGAGGCGGTCGCCGCGGCCAAGGCGGAGCTCATCCGCCACCTCAACCGCGACGGCACGCTCGTCCTCAACGCCCGCGACCCGCGGGTCGCGGCGTTCGCGCCGCGGTTCTCCGGCACCGTCCTGCGCTACGGCGTCCCCGGCGCGTCCGACCTCTGGATCGACGACTACCAGGGCCGCGGCCTGCTGGGAGCGACGTTCACGCTCGCCGGCGCTCTCGGAAGAGTCCCCGTCGAGTGGTCGCTGCCCGGCCACCATCAGGCCGACAACCTGCTCGCGGCCGCCACCCTCGCCCTCGCGCTCGGCGTCGTGCCGGCGATGGTCGCGGCGACGGCCGCACTGCTGCGCCCCGCCCCGCGCCGCGGCGAGGTCTACACCCTCGGCAACGGGGTCGCGCTCGTGGACGACAGCTACAACTCGTCGCCCGAGGCGGCGCGCGCACTGCTCGGCTTGCTCGCCGCCACGCCGGGGCGCCGGGTGGCAGTGCTGGGCGAGATGCTCGAACTCGGGTCGGCCTCGGCTGCCCTCCACCGCGAGGTGGGCCGGCACGCCGCGGCCGCCGCGGAGGTCGTCGTTGCGGTGGGCGGCGCGGGCGCCGCCGAGCTCGCCCACGCCGCCGCCGGCGCTGAGACGCACCGCGCCGCCACCGCGGCCGAGGCGCTCGAGCTCCTGCGCAGCCTGGTGCGCCCCGGGGACGTCGTCCTCGTCAAGGGCTCGCGCGGGGTTGGTCTCGACGCGGTGGTCGACGGCCTGCGCGCGGAGGTGGGCTGATGCTGTACTGGCTCCTCTACGAGCTGCACCCCGGCTGGGGCCCGTTGAACGTCTTCCGCTACATCACGTTCCGGGCCGCGCTCGCCATCCTGACGGCGCTAGTGATCGGCATCGCGTTCGGCCCGGCGCTCATCCGCACGCTGCGCAACCGTCAGATCGGCCAGTCGATCCGCGAGGAAGGTCCCGAATCGCACAAGGCGAAGGCGGGCACGCCGACGATGGGGGGGCTGCTGATCCTCGCCGCGGTCGTGGTCCCGATCCTCCTGTGGGGCGATCTCACCGAGCCGTGGATCTGGGTCGTGACCGGAACCACGCTGGCGTTCGCCGGCATCGGGTTCCTCGACGACGTCCTCAAAGTGCGGCGCGGCAAGAACCTGGGCCTGCGCGCCTGGCAGAAGTTCGGGCTGCAATTGCTCGCGGGACTCGCCGCCGCCACCGCGATCCGGCTGGTGGCCGGCCACTCGCCGTACGCCGGGGAGCTGGTGGCGCCGTTCTTCAAGAATGCCCACATCCCTCTGGGATTCCTGTATATCCCGTTCGTCGCGGTGGTGCTGGCCGGCTTCTCCAACGCCGTCAACCTCACCGACGGGCTCGACGGCCTGGCGATCGGCTCGGTCCTGATCGCGTTCGGCACCTACACCGTCTTCACCTACCTCGCCGGCAACGCCAGGCTCGCCAAGTACCTGCTGATCCCGCCGGTGGCCGGCGCCGGCGAGGTCACGGTGTTCTGCGCCGCCATGGTCGGCGCGTCGCTGGCGTTCTTGTGGTTCAACTGCCACCCGGCCCAACTGTTCATGGGCGACGTCGGCTCCCTCTCGCTCGGCGCCGCGATCGCGTGCACGGCCGTGATCGCCAAGCAGGAGCTGCTCCTCGTCGTGGTCGGCGGGTTGTTCGTCGCCGAGGCGCTCTCGGTGATCCTCCAGGTGGCGAGTTTCAAGACAAGGGGCAAGCGGGTCTTCCGCATGTCCCCCCTGCACCATCACTTCGAGCTGTCCGGCTGGGCCGAGACGCAAGTGGTGGTGCGTTTCTGGATCGTCGCGCTGGTGTTCGCGCTTATCGGCCTGGCGACGTTGAAACTGCGATGATGACGACGCGACCGTCCGCCGCGGTGGTGGTGGGCCTCGGGGCCTCCGGGGTCGCAGCCGCAACGCTGCTCGCCCGGGACGGGTGGCGCGTCACGGTCAACGACCGCGCCACCGAATGGGAGCTCGACGCGAGCCTCGGCCGCCTCCCGGACGGCGTCGCCGCTGTCCTCGGCTGCCACCCGATCACGCTCCTGGACGACACGGCGCTGGTCGTCGTCTCGCCGGGAGTGCCGTGGGACCTCCCCATGCTGGTCGAAGCGCGCCGGCGCCGGATCGAGGTGATCGCCGAGGTGGAGCTGGCGGTGCGCTCGATGCCGGGCGTGCCGATCGTCGGTGTGACCGGTTCCAACGGCAAAACCACCGTCACCTCGCTGCTCGGCGACATCGCCCGCACCGCGGGGTGGCGCACCGGCGTCGGCGGCAACATCGGCACCGCCGCCTCCGAACTCGCCCTTGCCGGCGGCTGGGACGCCGTGGTCCTCGAGCTCTCGTCGTTCCAGCTCGAGGGGTGCGCGACGCTGCGCCCGAAGGTCGCGGTGCTGCTCAACCTCTCGCCCGACCACCTCGACCGCCACCCGAGCGTGGCGTCGTACCTGGCCGCCAAGGCCCGCATCTTCGCCCGGCAGAAGCGCGGCGATTTCGCCGTGCTCAACGCCGACGACCCGGCGTGCTCGGAGTTGAGCGTGCCGTCGCGCGCCGTCCGCTTCTCGCTGGCCGACGCCGGCGCCCAGGCGCACCTGGCGGCAGGTTCGCTAGTGCTGGACGGCGAGGCCCTGCTGCCCCGCGCGGAGTTGCCGCTGCTCGGCGAGCACAACGCCGCCAACGCCCTCGCCGCGGCGCTCGCCGCCAGCCGCCTCGGCATCGGACGCGCTCCGATCACCCAGGCTCTGCGGTCGTTCCAGGCGTTGCCGCACCGCCATCAGGTGGTCGCCCAGGCGGCCGGCGTGCGCTGGGTCGACGACTCCAAGGGCACCAACATCGGCGCGACCGCGGCCGGCCTCTCCGGTTACGCGCCCGGCACCGTGCACCTGATCCTCGGCGGCCTCGGCAAGGGGCAGGACTTCCGCCAGCTGCGGCCGGCGGCCGAGCACCGCCTCGCGCGGATCTACCTCATCGGCGAGGCCGCCGACGCCATCGGCGCGGCGCTCGATGGCGCGGCGCCGGCCGAGCGCTGCGGCACCCTCGAGGAGGCGGTGCGCCGCGCCGCGGCGTTCGCACGTCCCGGCGACACCGTGCTCCTCTCGCCGGCGTGCGCCTCGTTCGACCAGTTCACGGACTACCGCCACCGCGGCGACGAGTTCGCCCGCCTGGCGCTCGCCGCGGCGGGGAGACGCTGATGCCGCAGACCCGCCGCATCGATCGCACGCTCCTCGGCGCCACCGTCCTTACCGCCGCCGTCGGCGTCGTGATGGTCGGTTCCGCCTCCGGGCCACTCGCCAGCGAGTCCTACCATCTCTGGGAGTACGAGTTCGCATTCCGGCAGCTCGTCGCGGTGCTGCTCGGCTTCGGCGCGATGTTCGCGGCCGCCTTCGTCCCGCTCGACAGACTCACGAGCTGGAAAGTGGCGCTCCCGCTCCTGGCCGTGACCTGGTTCGCGCTCCTGGCGGCGTTCTTCCAGGCGCCGGTGGCCGGCACCCACCGCTGGCTCCAGTTGCCCGTCAGCTCGATCCAGCCGTCGGCGATCGCCAAGGTGACGCTCCCGCTTGCCCTCGCCGCCCTCCTCGGACGCCCGTTCCCCGACCGCCAGGCGCGGCATCGAGCGCACCATATCGCCCTTGGCGTCATCGGCCTCACCGTGGCGCTCGTCCTGGTCGAGCCCGACCTCGGATCCGCGGTCCTCCTCCTGGTGGCGGCGGTGAGCATCCTGCTCCTCGCGGATGTGCCGCTGCGCCCGCTGGCCGGCCTCGCCGCCGCCGCTGCGGTCGTGTTCCTGGTCGCAATCGCGCTCAAGCCGTACCGCGTCGAACGGCTGCGCACCTTCTTCGGCGAGACCAGCTACCAGGTGCAGCAGTCGCTGATCGCGATCGGCAGCGGCGGCATCCTGGGACGGGGGCCCGGACAGAGCCTGCAGAAGCTCCTGGCCCTGCCGCAACCGCACACCGACTTCATCTTCGCCGTCATCGGCGAGGAGCTCGGTCTGATCGGCACGCTCGCCATCGTTGCGATCCTCGGAGTCATCGTCGCCCGCGCCCTTGTCGCGGTCCGCCGCGCCAGCACGCCGCCCGCCGCCCTTCTCGCTGCCGGCCTCGCCGTGACCATCGGCGTCCAGGCGCTGCTCAACGTCTCGGTGTGCCTCAAGCTGCTTCCGGCGAAAGGGCTGCCCCTGCCGCTGCTGTCCGCGGGCGGCTCCGACGTGATGCTCACGCTCGTCGCCGTCGGCCTCCTGATCAACATCGGCAAGGAGGGGGCATGACCGAGATCGTCATCGCCGGCGGCGGCACCGGAGGTCACCTCTTCCCGGGTCTCGCCGTTGCGGCCGAGCTCGAGCGCGCCGGCGCCGCGGTTTCGTGGCTGGGCGCCCGACGCGGCATGGAGGCGGTCCGGGTGCCCGAGGCCGGCATTCCGATCCGCCTGCTCGCGGTCAGCGGAGCGGTCGCGCGCTCGCGCGGCGCGCAGGTGGTGGCGGCGCTCCAGCTGCTGCCGGCGCTCGTCGGGGCGGTGGCGTTCCTGATGCACCGCCACGCTGCCGCCGTCCTCGCCGTCGGTGGGTACGCCTCGGTGCCCGGGGCGCTCGCCGCCGGCACGCTTGGACTGCCGGTCGTGCTCCAGGAGCAGAACGCCTCCCCCGGCGTTGCCAACCGGCTCCTGGCGCCGTGGTCGGTCGCGGTGGCGTGCGGGTTCGCCGAAGCCGTCGCGGCGTTCCCCTCGCTGCCGGCGCGCTGGACCGGGAACCCCGTTCGAGCGGAGTTCTTCTCCGTCCCCGCGCCGCGCACCGCTCCCGTCTCGGTCGTGGTCATGGGCGGCAGCCAGGGCTCGGCGTTCCTCAACGCGGCGCTCCCGGACGCGTTCGCCGAACTCGGCCGGAGCTGCGCGCTGCCGCGCATCGTGCACCAGGCGGGCGCGCGCTGGGCGGCCGAGGTGCGTGAGCGCTACGCGCTGTGCGGCGTCGCGGCCGAGGTGACGGCGTTCCTGGAGCGCCCCGCCGAGGCGTTGGCCGACGCCGTCCTCGTGATCGCCCGCGCCGGGGCGCTCACGATCGCCGAGCTCGCCGCGGCGCGGCGGGCGGCGTTGCTCGTTCCGTTCGCGGCCGCGGCCCACGGTCACCAGCTCGCCAACGCCCGCGCCTTCGCCGCGACCGGCGGCGCCGAGGTGGTGCAGGAAGGCGAGGCGACCACTCCCAGACTCGCCGCTACGCTGGCCGCGATGCTCGCAACGCCGGAACGCCTCGTCGAGCGCGGGCGGGCCGCCGGGCGCCTCGCCCGTCCGGACGCCGCCGCCGCCGTCGCGCGCCTCGTCCTGGAAAGAGCCGGCGGCGAAGGCGGTCACCAATGAACTTCGGGCACGTCCGCCATCTCCACTTCGTCGGCATCGGCGGCGCCGGCATGTGCGGTCTCGCCGAGCTGCTCCACAGCGAGGGTTTCGTCGTCTCGGGGTGCGACCTCGCCGCCAGCGAAACCACGGTGCGCCTCGAGAGCCTCGGCATCCCGGTGATGGTCGGTCACGACCCCGCCCACCTCGAAGGCGTCCAGGTCCTCGTCTACTCCTCGGCGGTGCCGCCCGACAACGCGGAAGTCGAGGCGGCCCGCGGGCGCGGCGTCGGCGTGATCCGCCGCGCCGAGATGCTCGGTGAGATCTCCCGCCTGAAGTGGAGCATCGCCGTGGCGGGAACGCACGGCAAGACGACCACGACCTCGCTGACCGGCTTCGTGCTAACGCGGGCCGGCCTCGATCCGACGGTCGTGGTCGGGGGCCGGATGCACTTCCTCGGCGCCCATGCCCGCCTCGGACGCTCCGAGTACTTGGTCTGCGAGGCCGATGAGTTCGACCGCTCGTTCCTGGCCCTCTTCCCGGCCCTCGCTGTGATCACGACGGTCGAGGCCGAGCACCTCGACACCTACGGGTCGGTGGGCGCGATGGAGGAGGCGTTCGTCACCTTCGCCGACCGCGTGCCGTTCTACGGCGCCGTGGTCACCTGCCTCGACGACCCCGGCGTGCGCCGCCTCCTGCCCAGGTTCGGCCACCGCACGGTGACCTACGGCTTCTCGCCGCAGGCCGACGTGCAGGGGCGTTCCGTGCGGCTCTCGGGTCTCGGCGCCACGTGCCGCGTGGTGGCCCGCGGCACGGAACTCGGAGAGCTGACCCTGTTGCTGCCGGGCCGCCACATGCTCGCCAACGCGCTCGGCGCCACCGCGGCCGCGCTCGAGATCGGCGTCCCCTTCGCCGAGATCGCGGCCGCCATCGCCGCCTTCACCGGCGTCGCCCGCCGCTTCGAGCGCAAGGGCGAGCGCGAGGGCGTCGTGCTCGTAGACGACTACGCCCACCACCCCAGCGAGGTCGCGGCGACACTGCAGGCGGCCCGCCAGAGCTTCCCGGACGCGCGCATCGTCGTCGCGTTCCAGCCGCACCTGTTCTCGCGAACCCGCGACTTCGCGCGCGAGTTCGGAGACGCCCTACTGGGCGCCGACGTCGTGGTGGTCCTCCCGATTTATCCGGCGCGCGAGCAGCCGATCCCCGGCGTGACCGACGCGCTCGTGGTCGACGCCGCGCGCCGCGCCGGCCACCGGCACGTGCAGCCGGCCGCCTCGTTCGACGACGCGCTGGCGGCGCTGCGCGGCCTGCTGCGGCCCGGCGACGTGCTCCTCACCATGGGCGCCGGCAACGTCGTGCACCTCGGGGACCGCTGGCTCGTGGAGGACAGCCGGTGAGCGGGCCGGTCCGCCACCGTCGCCCCTGGCGCCGCGTCGTCACGCGGGTGCTGCAGGCCGGGGCCGTGCTCGCCGTCACCGCGGCGCTCGCCGCCGCGCTCCAGGTGCGCGAGGTGCGCGTCTCGGGCGCCCGGCGCTTCCCCGCGCGGGACGTCGAAATGGTCCTGCGCGCCGCGCTCGGCAGCCCGACCGTCGCCGCCCGCGCCGGCGCGCTGCGGGCGAGCGTGCTCGCGGTGCCGTGGGTCGCCGACGCCTCGGTGCAGGTCTCGCTCGACGGCGTCGTGACCTGTTGTGTGACCGAGCGCGAGCCAGCCGCCGTGTTGCAGGACGCGGGCGTCCGCCGTCTCGTGGATCGTGAGGGGCGGATCCTCGGGCCTGCGCCCGACGGCGGATCGTTGCTCGAACTCGACGGTTTCGCCCCGTTCCCCGAGGAGAGTGCCGTCGTGCTCGCCGCCGTCCCGGCGCTCGAGCGCACCTGGGGCGCGCAGCTCGAACGCGTGGAGCGGGTCGGTCCGAGCGACGTCGCGCTCCACTTCGCCGGCACTGCGCTGCCGGTGCTGGCGGACCCGACGAAGCCGGCCGGCCTGGCCGCCGCCCGACGCGTCCTCACCGCGTGGACCGCCACGCGGCCGGCGCCGGTCAGGCTCGACGCGCGCGTTTCCGGTCTCGTCGCGGTGCTGCCGGCGCCGCCGGACCCAGAGGAGGCGAAGTGATGGCGCAAGCGCCTCGCGTCATCGCCGCCCTCGACGTCGGGAACCACCGGGTGCTCGCCCTCATCGCCGAGCTCTCGGAGAGCGACGAGATGGTGATCCGCGGCGTGGGCCTCGCCCCGTCGAGCGGGATGCGCTCGGGTCAGGTCGTGCAGATGAAACCGGTGGTGGCGGCGATCAAGGCGGCAGCCGAGGAGGCCGAGCTCATGGCCAAGCTGCCCGCCGAGAAGGTGGTCGCGTCGGTTGCCGGGATCTTCGTCAGCGGGCGGCCCACGCGGGCCGCGATCTCGATGGGCGCGCGCGAGCGCGAGGTGACGATGGCCGACCTCGAGGCGTTGCACGACGCGGTGCGGCGCCAACCTCTCCCCGCGGGTCACACCGTCCTCAACGTGGTGTCGCCGACCTACGCCCTCGACGACCAGGACGGCCTGCTCGACCCGCAGTCCATGGTCGGGCGGCATCTCGCCGTGGACGCGTACGTGCTGGCGTGCCAGGAAAGCCCGGTCCGCACGATCGAGAAGGCGATCAACGAGGCCGGGCTCGAGGTGGAGGAGTTCCTGTTTGCCCCGGTGGCCGCCGCCAACGCCACCCTCACCGACGACGAGCGCCGGCTCGGCGCGATCGTGATCGACATCGGCTACGGCTCGACCAGTTACGCCGCTTTCTCGGGCGACAAGCTCCTCGCCTCCGGATGCTTTCCGATCGGCGGCAACAAGGTCAACGACGACCTCGTGCACCGCTTCCAGACCACTGCGGCAGGGGCGGAAAAGGCCAAGCGCGAAGCCGGCACGATGCTCCTGGCCGACGTCGGGGAGGAGGAGACGATCTCCGTCCCGACGATCGAGGGTCGCGGCAGCCACGTGATTTCGCGCCGCGAGCTGTGCAAGACCATCCGCCTGCGCATGCAGGAGACATTCGAGCTGATCGCCGCCGAAGTGTGGCGCCAGATCCCGCAGGACGCCCCGTGCACGGGCGTCGTGCTCTCGGGAGGCGGCGCCCATCTGGACGGGCTCGCCGCCCTCGCCGAGGAGGTCTTCGTCAAGCGGGCTCGGCTCGGCGACCTGGAGGGCGTCCCGGACGCCACGCATCTGCTCGCGAGTTCGGAGTTGCCCGCGCGCTCGCCGGCCGTCGCGGTCGGGCTGCTGGTGCACGGACGCAGTTTGTTGCTCCCGGCTGCGGTGCCGCAAGTGCGCGAGAGGCGGCGCCGCGCGGGATTGTGGACGAGAATTTCACGCAAAGTTCTTGCGAAAAGGGGAGGTGGATCATGATCACGTTTGACGATTCGAAAGGCAGTTCGAACCCTGCGATCACCATCGCCGACGAGTCCTCGCCGGCCCTGATCAAGGTCGTGGGGGTCGGCGGGGGCGGCTGCAACGCGGTCAACCGCATGATCGCCGCCGGCATCAAGGGCGTCGAGTTCATCGCGGTGAACACCGACGGCCAGGCGCTGCGCGCGAGCCGGGCGGGGGTGCGTCTGCAACTCGTGACCCCGAACTCGCGCGGCAAGGCGCTCGGCGCCGGCTGCGACCCCGAGGCCGCCAACCGCGCGGCGCTCGACCGCACCGAGGAGCTCATCGAGTGCATCGAGGGCGCCGACATGGTCTTCATCGCCGCCGGGATGGGCGGCGGCACCGGGACCGGCGCGGCGCCGGTGATCGGCAACCTCGCCCGCGACGCGGGCGCGCTGACGGTCGCGGTGGTCACCAAGCCGTTCGCGTTCGAGGGGACCCGCAAGGCGCGCATCGCCGACAAGGGGATCGAGGAGCTGCGCACCTGCGTCGACACCCTCATCACGGTGCCGAACTCGCGCCTGCTCCAGATGGTCGGGCCGCAGGTTTCGGTCGAGGAGGCGTTCCAGCTCGCCGACGAGGCGCTGCGCCACGGCGTCGAGGGGATCTCGGACATCATCAACGAGACCGGGATCATCAACCGCGACTTCGCCGACGTCGAGACCGTGATGCGCGGCGGCGGGATGGCGCTGATGGGCATCGGCCAAGGCCAGGGCGAGCACCGCGCCATCGAGGCGGCGCAGCAGGCGTTCTCCTCGCCCCTGCTCGAGGAGGCTTCGCTAGAGGGCGCGCAGCGGGTGCTGGTGAACTTCATCGGCGGCCGCGACACGACGATCGCTGAGATCAACGACGCCGCCGAGTACATCGCCAAGCGCTGCTCCCCCGACTGCCTGTTCCTGTTCGGGTACGGGCAGCGCGAGGAGCTCGAGGCGAAGATCCAGGTCACGGTCGTCGCGACCGGGTTCGGCGCGACCGCCGAGGACCGGCCGGCGCGCGCGGCCGAACGGGCGCTTCCCAGGGAGGCGCCGCGGCCGGAGAAACAGCCCGAGGCCGCGAGCCCGTACCTGCCGGCGAACCTGCCGAACGACTACGGCGTCAACGTGGGCAACTTCTCCGAGCTCGACACCCCCACGTACCTGCGCCGCCAGATGGACTGAACGATACCGCGTGCATCACCGGCCCTGGGGCGCCACCCACCTCCCGGCGCCCCGGGGCTCTCCCCCACCGGGGGGCAGAGGCACGCCGGGGATCCCTCCACCCGACCCGGAAGCGACAACCTTCTCGGCAAACCTGACCAGTCATTCCCCGCGCCGCGAGCCGGCGCCCGGCCGCGCGCTACTCGCAGCCCACGCAGACCGAACCAAGGACTTTGCGGTCCTCGGGCTCGGTGAGGAAGGAGAGAGAGTCCGGGGACCGGCTGGCGCGGGCAAGGTCGCCGAGTTGGCCGACCTCCCGCTCGTCGAGAGGCCGCCCCTCCGCCGCAAGGACGACCAGGGTCCCCGGCGCAACCATCTCCGGAGACGGCAGCATGGGCGCGGCCGTCACGTCGAGGCGCCGCCCGGCGAACAGCCAGCGCGCGATGTCGCTTGCCGACCAGTCGCGCATCTGTCCGGGCGTGACCACGATCACCCGCGACCCCGGCCGCGCGGTCCGGGCGAGGTAGGCCGCGGTGAGGTACTGGTTGTTGAGGTACTCGTTGCGGACGTCGACATCAGCGGCCACGGCGTCGACCCGCCCAACGCTCGAGTGGACGAGGACCGCCGCCAGCGCCGCGTAGAAAAGCGCCGCCGCCACCTCAGCCAGCGCCTCGCTGCCGAGCGGCGTGCGCTGCAGCCCGGCCGTGAACCGGCGGACGGCCCGCGAGAGCCAGCTCCCGAGATCCTGGAGCAGCACCCCTCCGGTGAGAAACAGGATCGAGAAAACCGGAGCCAGACGCGAGGCCTCGAAGAAGTCGGTGGTCGCGGCGCACACGACGACTGCGCCGAGAGCCGCGAGCACCAGCGCACGCACGAACGGCCGTCCCGCGCGCAGAAGCCCGGTCACCGCTCCGCCGAGCAGCAGCAACCCCTTCACCGGCTGCACCGCGTGACCGGATTCGGGCGCAAGGAAGAAGCTGATGCGCACGGGAAACCCGGCCAGCGTCCGCAGCGACTTCCACAGACTCTCCGCCAGCGCGCTCGGCAGGAGACTGTGCCGCCCGTAGCGGTAGCGCACGATCGCCTCGAAGAAGATCGAACTCCCCCCGCGGTGCACGATGTCGATGAGCATCGGCAGCGCGACCAGCACAAAGGCGCCAGCGAACAGCGCCAGAGGCCGCCAGTGCGCGCGCGGCCCGGAAGGCGCCTTCAATGCAACCCATGCCACCCATCCGACCGCGAGCAGAATGGCGAAGCGGAACGAGCTGTTCTCGAACATCAGGATCCCGGCCAGCCCTCCCGCCGCCGCGGCCCAGGCGCCGGCGCTCGCGCGCTGCAGGTCGAGCTTGCCTAGGCAGAACATCAGGAGCAGGAGGACCGCCGTCGCGGAGACGTCCTCGTAGGCGCTCCCGCTCGTGATGACGGACCAGCGCGAGGCGGCGATCACGAGGGTGAGGAAACCGCTCGGCGCGCGGCCGACGCCGAGGAGCCGCAGGACCAGGAAGGTGAGGACCAGCCTCGCGTAGCCGACGAGCTGGAACGGCAGGCGCAGCGCCGGGAGCGTGGGCCCACCCCACCACAGGCCGGCTGCGGCCAGCGCCTTGGTGAAGCGGAACTCGAGCGGCAGATGGCCGGTCAGCAGCAGCCGGTACCCGTCCGACCCCATCTGCAGCTCCTCGAACCCGCACCGGTCCGGCGGCGGCAGGACCCCCAGATCCAGTGGCGCACGAAGAACGCCGCCGCGAGCACCGCGATCGTCGCCAGCAGCGGCACCAGCTCCGGACGCCGCCACGACCACTCCCGCCACGTGCTCCGGCCTGCCACGACGAACCACGCCGCCGCAGCCGCCAGGCACCAGAGCTGCGCCGGCAGCGAACGCCCGGTCACGCCCCAGGTATTCGCGGTGTACACGACCGCGATCGCACTCACGATCGCGGCCGACGCGACGAGCAACGTCTCCATGCCAAAACGCATCGCCGGGGGCCACGCCCCTCGGTTCCCGGGCCCGGAAGCGCCTGACGGGAGTTCCGAGTCTTCGGATTTCACCTTGGCCACACCCCCGTGTCAGGCCCGGCGTACGGACAAGAATCTCGCGACCCCAAAACCGGCCGCATCATCCAAGCGGCCGCTCCGCGGAGATTCTACGCGGTGGGACGAGCTGCGACAATTCAGAACGGACGGCGGCGTTTCCAGACCCCGAGCGCGCCGCGAGCCGAACTCACTTCTTCTTGGTGAACAGGGCGTCGAAGGCGGCCCGTGGGCTCGCCACGCCACCGCCGTCGGGCGTGACGACCGCCGGCCGGTCGGAACCGAACTCTTGCACCGTGTTCGGGGTCATCAGCTCGCAGGCGTTGCGCCTCGTCTTGTTGGTCACGCGCTCGAGGACCGGCTTGCGGCACTCCTTGGGGCGCGAGGTGTCGAAGTGGATGCAGTTGGAGCAGGTGTGGAGGTCGTTGCCACAGCTCGTGCACACCGCATCCAGCGCCACCGACCCGGAGAGCTGCTGCCGCGCGCCACACATCCGGCAACGGAACACCGTCACCGTGGGCGCTCCCAGTCCCCGCCCGCGCGGCCCTTCGGGGCGCTCGCGCGGCCCGCTCTCGGGGGCGCGCCGCTCGTCATGGCGCTCCTCGTCCTGGTACCCCCGATGCCTGTACTTCCGTTCGGGCATACGCTCCTTATAGCACAACCGCGGGGTTCACCACCGGTGGAACGCGGGGTGCCCCTCGCGGACCGCGACGAAGACGCCGCGGCACGTCGCGGTAAGAACGCCGCCGCTCTCCATCACGCCCTCGACCACCGCTCGGGCGCCGGCGGCTTCGACGACCCTCGCCCGCACCGTGACCGGCCCGATCGAGGGCGTCGGCCGCTTGAGCACCACCCTGTACTCGGCCGTCACCGTGCACGGCGGCGCGTCCGCGCCGCTCGCGGTCATGAGGTGGTGCGCCGCCGTCCAGTTGCAGTGACAGTCGAACAGCGTGCCGATGATGCCGCCGTTGAGGGCGCCGTCGAACGCCTCGTGCCGCTTCGCCGGCGTCCACTCGCAGACGATCTCGTCGCCGCGCACGAAGCTCTTGATCCGCAGTCCTTCGGGGTTCGCCGGCCCGCAGCCGAAGCAGCGCGTCGACGGCGCGTAGCGCTCTTGGAGACTCTCTTCGCTCATGCCCGCGAGTCTACACGCAAGTGCAAGTCTCGAAGCGCCGCCGATAGCGGACCATCCGCGGCGTTGCGCTCGCCCCGCTCGCATCCTCACGTAGCCTCCGGCTACGCTCCGGTGCGGCGGGGTTCGCGCGCCTTGCGGCTGGCCCACTCTCGGCGGCGCGGCTACACGCCCCAAGTTGCGAGGCCCTGCCT
>Ga0208584_1000030_pt1 | contig 20075 bp, 19 predicted proteins | sample NGESurdeep072012_4_FD_184460 | JGI IMG/M metagenome (GOLD analysis project Ga0208584, IMG submission 184460) | Arctic peat soil microbial communities from Barrow, Alaska - NGEE Surface sample 415-1 deep-072012 (SPAdes) | ecosystem: Environmental > Terrestrial > Soil > Wetlands > Peat ...
GACGACGCCGGCCCGGGGCCGGACGACGGCGGCGCGGACCATCCGGGCGATCCACTCGTAACGGCCGCCCGCGATGTCGAGGTAGGCGTCCTCGTGCTGCATGAGGAGGGGCTGAATTCCTTCCCACGCCTCGGGCGCCGCCGCGCGCACCACGGCGGCGATCTCGGCATCGCCCTCCAACAGCTTGAGCGCCGCCCAGTCCGTGGGGTAGAGGGACGGCAGCTTGCCGGCAAGCTGGGCGGCGATCGCCGCGAGGACCGGGCGGTGCGCGGGCCGGATCTCCGGCCGCAGGGGCGCGAAGGCGCCGGGGTTTGCCGCTACGCGCAGCGCCGCGGCCACGAGGGGGAGGAGCCCCTGGTTCCTCGAAGCGATCAGCGGGACGACCGGCACCTTGAGGGCGGCCTCCAGCACCTCCGGCTCGACATGGACGCCCTGGCTCTCGGCCACGTCCATCATGTTGAGGCCGATCACCACCGGGCTCGGCAGCACGAGCAACTCGGCGAGGAGGTACAGGTTGCGCTCCAGCGCGGCGGCGTTGACGATGGCGATCACGACGTCCGGACGCTCGCGCAGGATGAAATCCCGCGCGATGCGCTCCTCCTCGGAGTTGGCCGTGAGGCTGTAGGTGCCTGGAAGGTCGACGAGACGGACCCGCGTGCCCTCGTGCGCCATCTCGCCGGTCTTCTGCTCCACCGTCTTGCCGGGCCAGTTGCCCACGTGCTGGTTCAGGCCAGTGAGCCGGTTGAAGACCGTGGACTTCCCGACGTTCGGCTGCCCGGCCAGGGCGATGGTGACCGAGGCCGCCGGCTCCACGCTCACGCCTCGCCCTCGGTGGTTTCCACCAACACGCGTGCCGCCTGTCCGATCCCGAGCGCCACGCGGGTGTGAAGGACGGCAACGGTCAGCGGCCCGCGTCCGTAGTTGTGCACCACGCCCACCAGCGCTCCCGGAATGAGGCCGAGCCCCGCCAGGCGCGCGGCCAGCCTTCGCCCGCCCTGCAGCTCGCGGACGATCCCACGCTCGCCGGACTTGAGTTCGGAGAGCGGCTTCAGCACGTGCCGGCCCCTTCGTTGCGGTGCCCCGCCTCGGACCCTGGGAGCCTCCTTCGTCTGGCGGACGAGCCCGCAACCCGGCGCCGCGCCGGCGCCGGCGCGCCGCAGTGGGCGCACTCCGGGCCGGAACCTCGGTTCGGGCACGCGAAGCCGATCCCCTCCACCCACTCCGCGACGCGGCGGGGACAGCCGTGGACGAAATCGGCGAAGGCGCAAAAGCGGTCGATCACCTCAGGCGCGAGGATGTGCTCCATGCGGCAGGCTGCCGAGTTGGCCTCCCCCTCGGGCAGGGCGAGGACATGGGTGAGGAAGTCCTTCAGCACGCGGTGACGCCGCGTCACCTCGGCGGCGATCTTCCGGCCAGCGACGGTCAGTGTCGCGTGGGTGTACGGCTCGTACCGCACCAGTCCCTTGGCCCTGAGTGCCCGCAGCGCGCCGGTGACCGAGGGTTGGGAAACGCCGACGCGGACGGCGATGTCGCGCACTCGCGCCCCCCCCGCGTCCCGCTCGAGGGCAAGGATGATCTCGACGTAGTCCTCGAGGCTCTCCCCGAGCCCCGGACTCTTCCTGGCCGGCATCGCACCTCCTGAGAGTTAGGATACCCTAAGATCGGCGTGGTGGGCGGGCCGACGGCTTGCGCGCCGCCGCGCCGCGCGCCAGACTGCGCAGCCGGAACGACGGACCTGGAGGCAGGGGATGAACGAGTACGCCACGAGGGATCGCGAGCAGCTCCTCGAAGCGCTCGCGGCGTTCGCCAAGAACTGGCTGGCCCACGACGGCTCGTGGTTCCTGGCCGCGGAGGAACGGTTCGGCATGGCCGCGGCGATCGAGCTGGACGCCGCCGCCTGGGCGCGTTTCGCCCCGGCCGAGGCGAAGCGCGCACTGGACTTCCTCGGCATCGCCCCGGGCGGCGGCCTCGCCGCCCTCGAACGGGTCCTGGGCTTGCGGATGTACGCCCTCATCAACCCCTACCGGACCGAGTGGGCCGAGGGCGGCACGGTGCTGCACTTCGTGACCGAGTCGTGCCGCGTCCAGCAGACGCGGCGCCGCAAGGGGCTGCCCGACTTCCCGTGCAAGAGCGTGGGCGAGGTCGAGTTCTCCGGCCTCGCCAGGACCGTGGACCCGCGCATCCGGGTGCGTTGTCTTGCGTGTCCGCCGGATCCTGGGGCGGACGGGGCGTGTGCCTGGGAGTTCACGCTCGCTGACGCCCCGCACGACGTCCACGCTTGACCCTGCGGCAACGCTCCGAGTAACGTGACGATGCGACTGGCGGGAACCGACTCGGCCCTGCCGGCGTGTACGAGATCACGACGGGAGGACTCCAGTGATGCTCCGAACCCTCACCCTCAGCATCGTCGGCGCGGCCGCGCTCGTGGGCATCTTCGCCACGTCCGCGTCCGCCGGCGAGAACACGCCCGCCGCCGGCGCCAAAGCCACCGCGCGGACCAACCCGTTCCTCACCGCAAGCACCCTGCCGTTCCAGGCGCCGCCGTTCGACAAGATCCGGGACGACGACTTCAAGCCGGCGCTCGAGGAAGGCATCAAGCTGCAGCGGCTGGAGGTGGAGAAGATCGCCGACAACCCGGCGCCGGCCACCTTTGAGAACACGCTCGTCGCCCTGGAGAGGAGCGGCCAGCTGCTGACGCGGGTGAACCTGGTGTTCAACGGGCTTTCGTCGGCCAACACCAACCCCTCCCTGCAGAAACTGCAGGAGGAGGAAGCGCCGAAGCTCGCTGCCCTGCAGGACGCGATTTTCCTCAACCCCAAGCTGTTCAAGCGCGTCGAGGCGATCTACGAAGAGCGCGCCACGCTCAAGCTCGACCCGGAGTCGCTGCGCCTCGTGGAGTATTACCACCAACAGTTCGTGCACGCGGGAGCGAGGCTCTCCGACGCCGACAAAGCGACGCTCAAGCAGCTCAACGAGCGCGACGCGGCTCTCAGCGCGAAGTTCGTCAACCAGCTGCTCGCGGCGGCCAAGACGGGGGCGCTGGTGGTGAGCGACAAGGCCGAGCTGGCCGGGTTCGGGCCGGGCGAGCTCGACGCGGCGGCGCAGGCGGCGAAGGCCCGCGACCTTGAGGGCAAGTGGCTGATTCCGCTGCAGAACACGACGCAGCAGCCGGCCCTGTCGTCGTTGACCGACCGCGCCACGCGCGAGCGGCTCTTCCGGGCGTCGTGGCTGCGCACCGAGCACGGCGACGCCAACGACACCCGCGCCACGATCTCCGAGCTGGCGATGCTGCGCGCCGAGAAGGCGAAGCTCCTCGGCTTCCCGAGCTATGCGGCGTGGAGGCTCGAGGACCAGATGGCCAAGACCCCGGCCGCCGTGGAGAGTTTCCTTGGGAAGCTCGTCCCGCCGGCGACCGCGAACGCGCGCAGGGAGGCCGCCGAGATCCAGGCCCTCATCGACCAGCAGCACGGCGGCTTCACGCTCGAGCCCTGGGACTGGGAGTTCTACGCCGACCAGGTGCGCAAGGCGACGTACGATCTCGATGAAGCGCAGCTCAAGCCGTACTTCGAACTCAACCGCGTACTCAAGGACGGGGTGTTCTATGCGGCGCACGAGCTTTACGGGTTGACGGTCAAGGAGCGCCACGATATCCCCGTGTACAACCCCGACGTGCGCGTCTTCGAGGTGTCCGACCGGGACGGTTCGCCGCTGGCGCTCTTCTACTGCGACTACTTCAAGCGCGACAACAAGTCGGGCGGCGCCTGGATGGACAACTTTGTCGGCCAGTCCAAGTTGTTCGGCACCAAACCGGTGGTGTTCAACGTCGCGAACTTCACCAAGCCCGCGCCGGGCCAGCCCGCGCTGTTGAGCTGGGACGACGTGACCACGATGTTCCACGAGTTCGGGCATGCCCTGCACGGCATGTTCGCCGACCAGCAATACCCGAGTCTGTCCGGCACCAACGTGGCGCGCGACTTCGTGGAGTTCCCGTCGCAGATCAACGAGCACTGGGCGCTGGACCCGAAGGTCCTGGCGCACTACGCGATCAACGGCACGACCGGCAAGCCGATGCCGCAGGAGCTTGCGGACAAGATCAAGAACGCCTCCACCTTCAACCAGGGGTACGACCTGACCGAGATCCTGGCGGCGTCCGAGCTCGACATGCAGTGGCACACGCTCCCCGCCGGCGCGCCGGCTGAGGCGGTGGACCCGTTCGAGGCCGAGGCGCTCAAGACGACCGGCGTGGACCTGTCACAGGTGCCGCCGCGCTACCGTTCGAGCTACTTCCTGCACATCTGGAGCAACGGCTACGCCGCCGGGTACTACGCCTATCTCTGGGCGGAGATGCTCGACGACGACGCCTTCGCCTGGTTCGGGGAGAACGGCGGCCTGACCCGCGCCAACGGCGACCGCTTCCGCGCGATGATCCTTTCGCGCGGCAACACCGAGGACCTCGCGAAGATATACCGCGACTTCCGTGGCCGCGACCCGAAGATCGAGCCGATGCTCGAGACCCGCGGGCTGCTCAAGAAGTAGCGTTGGGCCAAGCGATGCGAGGGGCCGGCCGGTGGGCCGGCCCCTTCGTATGAGTGCGGAGACGTGCGGTCGGTCAAAGGACCGTCTCCGCGGGCCGGGCGGCGCCGCGCCGTTGCGTCAGCGCTGGCGGGGGAGGCGGCCGAGCAGGCGAAGGAGGCCGTCGAGAAGCGTCGCCGGGTGGGGGGGGCAACCGGGGACGAACAGGTCCACCGGCAGCATGGCGCCAGCGCCGCCCTCGACCTCGGGGTGGCCGGCGAACGGCCCGCCCGAAATCGCGCACGCGCCGGCGACGACGACGAGCTTGGGCGCAGGCACGGCCTCGTATGTCGCGAGCAGCGCGCGACGCATGTTCGCGGTCACCGGGCCGGTGACGAGCAGCCCGTCGGCATGCCGCGGCGAGGCGACGAACTGGATCCCGAACCGCTGCAGGTCGAAGACGACGGTCTGCAAGACGGCGACATCGGCCTCGCAGCCGTTGCAGCCGCCGGCGCTCACCTGGCGCAGCCGTAACGAGCGTCCGAACAGGGCGCGAGCGCGGGCGTCAAGCGCCGCCGCGAGACGCACGGCGTCCATCCCGACCACGAGGTCCTCGCGGGCGCGGGTGGCCATGCGGTACTCGCGGGTCATCGTGATCGCCCCCGTGGGGCATGCGTCCTGGCACTCGGCGCAGAACAGACAGCGGCCGAGGTCGATGCGAACGAGGGTGCCGTCCACCGCGACCGCGCCGGTGGGGCAGGCGTCGGCGCACGCGCGGCACCCCTCAAGGCAACGCCCGGCCTCGATGCTGGGCCGCCCCCGGAAGCGGTCCGACAAGGCCGGCGGCGCGGCCGGGAATAGAGCCGTGCGATGACCCTGGCGGAGGCGGGCAAGCAGGACCTTCAGCATCGCTCCCCCTACAGGTCGTGGCCGCAGTACGAGAGGTTGAAGCTCTTGTTGCACAGGGGGAAGTCGGAGATCTGTCCGCCCTGCAACGCCAGCGCCAGCCCCGTCCAGTTGTGGAACGAGGGATCGACCACCTTGTAGCGAGCGAAGCGGCCCCGGGGATCGGTCATCGCCACGTGGCACACCTCGCCGCGCCACCCCTCCGCCATGCTGACGGTCAGCGAGTCCGGCGCCAGCACGCCAGCCGCCGCGCGGCAGCCGCCCAGCGGCAAGGCCGCGAGTTGCTCGCGGACGAACGCCGCCGAGCGCTGCACCTCGAGCCAGCGCACCCAGGCGCGGGCGAAGACGTCGCCGCTGTGCCAGGTCGAGACGGGGAGCTGGGTGAAGCGGTAGATGCCCGACGGGAACTCCAGACGCGCGTCGCGCTCAAGGCCCGAGGCGCGGGCCGCGAGTCCGACCATGCCGATCTCCACGGCCTGGGCCGCGGTCACGGCCCCGGTGTCTTCGAACCGCCCCTGCACCGAGGGCTCGCCGAACATCAGCTCGACGGCGTTGCGCACGTCCCCGAGGGTCTTGTCCAAGCGGTCCAGGAGGGTGGCGATCCGGTCTGGTTCGGCGTCGAAGCGCACGCCCCCGGGCCGCACCATCCCGCGCCCGAAGCGGCTGCCGCAAAGCAGGGCGGTGAGGTTGAGGAGGTCGCCCCGCAAGCGGCCGCAGTAGGCCGCGGTCGGGAGGAACGCGACGTCGCCGGCGAGCGCCCCGAGGTCGCCGACATGGTTGGCGAGCCGCTCGAGCTCGAGCGCCACCGCCCTTAAGCTGTCGGCGCGGTGGGGCGCCACCACCCCGGAAAGCGCCTCGACCGCCTGGCAGTACGCCGTGGCGTGCGCGACAGTGCTGTCGCCGGCGAGCGTCTCGATCAGGTGCACGGTGCGCGCGTCCGGGCCGCCGAGGAGCGCCCGCTCCACCCCCCGATGCTGGAAGCCGAGCGAGATCTCGAGGTTGAGGACGCGCTCGCCGTGGCAGTTGAAGCGGAAGTGGCCCGGCTCGATGACACCGGCGTGGACGGGCCCGACGGCGACCTCGTGCACCTCCTCGCCCTCGACCGCAAAGAAGGGCATCACCGACGGGAGGATCTCCTGGCCCGCCGGGCGTCCCCACGCGTCGCGGGCGGTGACCCAAGAGCGGTGGAAGCGGACCGGCTTGAGCCAGGGGTGGCCCTCGGGCACGACGCCGAACTGCTCGGCGATCTCCCGTTCGAAGAGGTGGACTTGCGGGCATCCCGGCGTCAGCGAGGGGAACGCCTCGGCCACGGTCGTGGCGCACACCGCGAAGCTCCCGGAAGCGGGATCGGCCAGAACGGCGACGACTTCGACGCCGGCACCCCGCTCGAGCCCAAACATCGCGGCCACCCGAGCGCCGGCCGCAACCCGCTCGACCACGGTGCGCGCGAACTCCTCCCACGGCAGCACCGGCAGCGCCACCCGCGGCAGCCGCTCGCCGTTGAACAGCGTCGCGGGCCCGCGCATCACCCGCCCCCTACGACGCGCGCCGCGGCGCGCAGCGCGCCGTCCAGCCACGACGGGATCCAGAGGCCGAGCAGCAGCACCGAGAGCCCGAGCACGACCGCGGGCGCCACGGTCAGCCAGCGGTCGTGGCCGGACGGGGGCAGCTCGGGTCGCGGCTCGCCCTGAACCATGGCAAGCATCGGCCGGGCCATGCCGATAAACGCCGCCGCCAGGAAGAGGAGGAACAGGACGGTGACGACCGGGTGGCGGCCGTCGATCGCGCCCTTGACGATGACCAGCTCGCTCAGGAACGGCCCGAACGGAGGCGAACCGGTGATCGCGAGCAGGCCCGCCGCCCACAGCGCCGCCGTGACCGGCAACACCGCACCCACCCCGCGGACGCGCGCGGTCGACTTGGAGCGGTAGGCGGCGAGGATGTTGCCGGCGAGCAGGAAGAGCATCCCCTTGGCCAGGGAGTGGTTCACAAGGTGCAGCAGAGCGCCGAACACGGCACCGCCGCCGAGGCCGATCCCGACGGCGAGGATTCCCATGTGCTCGACCGAGGAGTAGGCGAGCAGCCGCTTGAAGTCGGGCTGCGCCACGATGAATACGGCCGCCAGCGCCATCGAGAACAGGCCCATGTCGATGAGGAGATCCCCGGCGAATCGCCCCTGGCCGGCGGCGCCCAGCACCTGGTAGGCGCGCACGATGCCGAGGAACGCGCAGTTGAGGAGCGCGCCGGAGAGCAGCGCGGAGACCACGGAAGGCGCCTCAGCGTGGGCGTCGGGCAGCCAGGTGTGGAGTGGGGCCAACCCCATCTTCGTCCCGTAACCGACCAGCAGGAGCACGAACGCCGCCTTGAGCCAGCGGGCGTGCAGGCCCGGAGCGCCGGCGATGAGCTCGTGCAGGACCAGCGAGCCGGAACCGGACGGCCCGAACGACGCCGCCATCGCGAGGAAGAAGTTGCCGAGCAGCGCCACCGCGATCCCCACCGAGCAGATCAGCAGGTACTTCCACGTGGCCTCGAGGGAGCGGTGGTGGCGGTGGAAGAAGATCAACGGCGCACTCGCCAGCGTGGTGGCCTCGACCGCCACCCAGAGGACCCCGAGGTTCTGGCTGACGGTCACTAGGGTCATGGTCGCGAGGAAGAACAGGAGGCATCCGGTGAACACGGCCTCGGGTCCGTTGGCGAAGAGGGTGTCCTCCTCGATGTCGGGCCGGGGCGTGCGCTCCTCGTGCGCGAGGTAGCCGACGGCGTAGATTGCAGCGACCGCGAAAAGCACGCTGGTGACGCCGAGGACGAGCATTCCGACCGGGTCGAGGCGGAGCCAGGCGGCCGGCGGCCCCGCTGGTCCCGTCCGCCAGGCCGCAGCCACGAGGCCGAGGTGAGTCAACGCCGTCGCCACCAGGAGCGCGCGCCGGAGCCGGTCGCTGCGCAGCAGCAGCGCCACGACGCCGGCCAGGGCGGGCGCGAGGAGCAGCGCCGCGATCATGTGGTCTCGTCCCTCAGGCTGCTCATCCGGTCGGTGTCGATGTGGTCGAACTCCCGGCTGATGTGGTAGATCATGATGCCCATGATGAACACGGCGGCGAAGATATCGAGCAGGATGCCGACCTCGACCGAAAGCGGAGCGTCCTCGGGCAGCGCCAGGCCGAAGCAGAAGACGCCGTTCTCCAGGACCAGATAGCCGACGACCTGGGTCAGCGCCTTGCGCCGGCTGACGAGCAGGAACAGGCCGACGAGCAGGGTGAAGAGGGACACCGGCACGAGCAGCGGCGACGCGACGGGTCCGGGAAGCGGCAGGCGCGAGGCGAGCCAGAGCGAGGCCGCCAGCGCGGTAACGCCGACCAGAACCGAGGCGGTGAAGCCCACGTAAGGCTCCATCTCGCGCCGGACATCCGCCTCGCGCAGCGCGCGGCGCAGGAAATACGGGAAGACGACCGCCTTGACCACCCCGCTGCCGAGCGCGAGCAGCCAAACGCGCCACGGGGCGCTCCACCCGGCGTGTTCGGCGAGGGTGAGCAGGGACAGCAGCGCTCCCTGGGCGGCGACCTGGCGGACGCTGGTGCCGAGGCGGCTGGCGCCGAGCAGCACGAAGTTGACGAGCAGCAGACCGACCAGCAGGGTGTTGATCTCGAACATGGCCGCTATCCCGAGATCAGCGCCGTGGCGAGGGCGGCCAGCACGCCGGAGGCGACCAGGAGCTGGGGTACGCGCAGCAGCCGCAGGCGCGCCATGGCCGACTCGACGACGCCTACGGCCACGCCGAGCAACAGCATCGCGGCCAGGAACACGCCACCGTCGAGGGCGGGGATACCGGTCCGCACCGGGACCGCCACGCCCACGACGAGAGCGCCGAGCACCCAGAGCTTCAGCCACGACGCGGCTTCGACGAGCGCCAGGTCGGGGCCGCCGTGGTCGAGCACCATCACCTCGTGGATCATCGTCAGCTCAAGGTGGGTGGTTGGGTCGTCCACCGGGATGCGGGCGTTCTCGGCAAGGAAGACGATGAAGAGCGCGGCCGCGACCAGGGCCAGCACTGCGGCGTGGGAACGCCAGGCGGCGAACGAGAGAGCGCCCAGGCTCACCGAGAGCGAGAGGTCGCCGGCGCTCCGGGTCAGGGCGAGGAAGCAGAGCACGAGCCCCGGTTCGGCCAGCGCGGAGAACTGCGCCTCGCGGCTCGCGCCCATCCCCTCGAACGCCGACCCGGTGTCGAGCGCGGCGGCGATGGTGAAGAAGCGGGCCAGGGCGAACAGATACGCGAGGAGGAGAAAGTCCCCGGGAAACGCCAACGGCGCCGGCGTCCCGCCCATCGGGACCAGCGCGAGCGCGACCGCCACGGCGCCAACCGTCACGACGGGCCCGGCGCGGAAGACCCAGCTCGTGGTCGTGGAGTACACGGTTCCCTTGCGCAAGAGCTTCGCGAGGTCGAAGTACCCCTGCAGCAGGGGGGCGCCGGTCCGGCCGGCGAAGAACGCCTTCGTCTTCGTGATCACGCCGCCCAGCAACGGCGCGAGCGCAAACGCGAGCAGGTAGCGCAGGACCGGAGCCGCGTCCACGCCTACCTCACCTTCCACAGCAGGAGGATGAGCAGGGTGGCGACGAGGTAGAGCAGGTAGAGCTGGATGCGGCCCTGCTGCACCCAGCGCAAGCGCCCGAACAGCGCGGCGACGCCCGCGAACACGGGACGGTAGAGGCGGCGGTCCGCCGGGTCGGGCGTCGCGGAGGCGAAGGAGGCGGGCGCCGGGAACGGGCCCGACGGAGGCGTGCCGGCGGTCTCGGTGCGCAGCACCGGCCGGAACAGGTCCACCAGCGGTTGGGCGAACGACGAGGCCGTGTACTGCATCCGCGGCGACGGGGCGGCGTACCCGCAGCCCCACGTCGGCCCCGCCGCCACCGTGCGCCCGCGCAACAGCAACCGGCGGGCGACGGCCGCGGCGGCGACGGCGGCGAGGAGCGCGAGGGAGCCCAGCGAGACCCAGGCAAGCGCGCTCCGGAGCGTCTCGATCTGCGCGTCGGGCGCCGGCAAGCCAAGAGCCCGCGCCACCTGGGCGAGAGCTCGCGACATCCCGGCGAGGACCCACGGGGCGGCAAGGCCGATCCCGGCGCAGGCGGCGGCGAGCGCGACCATCGGCAGGCGCAACGCGGCGGCGACCTCGCGGGCTCGCCCCGCGCTCGTGCCGCGAGGCTCGCCGAGGAAGACCGCGCCGAACGCCTTGGTGAAGCAGGCCACGGCGAGCCCACCGATGAGGGCCAGCCCGGCGGCGCCCGCGATGGCGGCGGCGAGCACGGCCCCGCGACCGGCCGTGGCGGCGGCAAAGGCGCCGGTGTAGATGAGGAACTCGCTGACGAAGCCGTTGAGCGGCGGCAGCCCCGAGATCGCCGCGGCGCCGACCAGGAACGTGGCCCCCGTCCAGGGCATCCGCTTGCCGAGACCGCCCAGGTGGTCGAGGTCGCGGGTCCCGGTCGCGTGCGCCACCGCACCAGCCCCGAGGAACAGGAGGCCCTTGAACAGCGCGTGGTTGAGCACGTGGAGGAGGGCGCCGGCGAACCCCGCCAGCGCGACCAGCGGCAGCCCGGCGTGGACCCCGAGCAGCCCCACCCCGAGGCCGAGCGTGATGATGCCGATGTTCTCGACGCTGTGGTAGGCGAGCAGCCGTTTGAGGTCGTGCTGGGCGAGAGCGAATAGGACGCCGCCGAGCCCGGAGGCGACGCCCATGGCGATCAGCAGCCAACCCCACCACGCCGGTGGAGACGGCAGCAGCAGCAGCACGCGGAGGAGACCGTAGATGCCGGTCTTGATCATGACCCCGGACATCAGCGCCGAGACGTGCGAGGGCGCCGCGGGGTGCGCCTCGGGGAGCCAGACGTGGAAAGGGACGAGCCCCGCCTTGGTGCCGAAGCCGACGACGGCGAGCACGAACAGCAGACCTGCAACCGGAGGCGATGCGTGGCCCAGTTGCATCTCGTCGAAGTCTAGCGAGCCGCCGGCCCGCCCCATGAGGAGGAACAGGGCGATCAGGAACGCCGTGCCCAGGTGCGTCGCGACGAGGTACGTCCACCCCGCCTCGCGGACCTCGTCACGGTAGTGCTCAAACGTGACGAGGAAGTAGGCGGCGATCGACATCACCTCCCACGCGACGAGGAACAGGACGGCGTTGCGGGCGGTGAAGACCAGAGCGATTCCGGCGACGAGCAGGCCGGTGAAGAGCCAGACGCCGCCGAGCGACTCGTCGCCGTGCTCCTCCTCGAGGTAGCGACCGCCGTAGACGGACGCCAGGGGCGCAAGCACGAACAGGGCCACGAGGAACAGCGCGGACACGGGGTCGATCGCGAGTGAGAACGACCCGTAGGGGACGCGCCAGGGGACGTGCAGCGTGGGCGTTGGAGCGCCGGCAAGGACGCGAACCGCCGCGACGAGGCCGCAGAGACTGCCCGCCACGATGCCGGTGACCGCGGCGCGCGAACGCCAGCTGCGCCGGCGCCCTGTGAGCACGGAGGCAACGCCGCCTCCGACGATCAGACCCAGCGCGGCCAGGAACGCGCCCACTCAGACCCCCGCGGCCGGCGTGCCCGCGGCATGCGCCGCAACCTCGCCATCCACACGTGCGGCGGCGGCGAGGATCTCGTCTCGGCTTGCCACGCGGGTGATCAGACTCCGGAACGCCTCGTCCCGCAGGGCGTACGCGACACGCGAAAGGAGTTGCAGGTGGGCGCGCGCGGTCGGCGACACGAGCGTGAAAAGGGCGTGCACCGGGCGGCCGTCGAGGGCGCCGAAATCCACCGGCCTCTCCAGGAAACAGAGTGTGGCCGACGGCCGGGAGATGTGCAGGACGATCGGACTGCGGGGGTGGGGGATGGCGATTCCCTCTCCGATCCCGGTGGACTGCAGCGCCTCGCGGGCCAGCAGCACCTGAAGGAGAAAGCCGCGATCGACCTCGTCCGGCAGCCGCATCAACTCGACGACGGAGCTCAGGACGCCGCGCGTGTCCTCGCCGCCGACCCGGTAGTGGATGCCCCCCTCGCGCAGCGCCTGATCGAGCGACGGGGCCGGCGTGGCGGCGCTCTCGGGTTCCGCGAACAGCTCGGGGGAAACCTGAGCCTTGTTGGCGCTCGCCCACTCGAGAAGCTCGGCGCGGTTGAAGCGCAGCTGCTCGTTCATCCGGTACGCGGGGAGCTTGCGCTGGCCGACCCAGCGGTAGACGGTCTTCTCCGAAACCGCCAGAAGCTGCGCCACCTCGCGGACTGTCAACTGCACCTGTGCCCCCCTTGATGTCCCGAACGTTGGACATCGGCGTCATCATCGGCCAAGGTGTCCATTGCTGTCAACCCGTTTCCTTTTGAGTCGGCCACGGCGGCTCGCCGCCGCCAATCATGAAGAATCGGCGCTCTCAGATCAGGATCAGGGTGGGCTCAGTCGGCGTCGGGAGACGCCGTGTCCTGGTCCCGGAACGCGCGGGTGTAGACGATCAGGTACGCCAGTTGGAACGCGGCTGCGATGAAGAACGGCAGTTCGAGGTGCCCGTGGTGGAGCAGCGCGCCGGCCAGCAAAGGCCCGGCGGCGCGGGGGATCTGCAGCGAGAGGTTGTTGAGGGTCGAAGCGAAGCCGCGCCGCCGGGCGTCGGTCAGACCCGCGGCCAGCGCCTGGCGAACCCCCGCGGTGCCCTGGTTGAACGCGGCCCGCAGCGCGTACAACGCCGCGGCCAGCCCGAAGGCGGGCGAGAGCGGGGTAAGTGCCAGCAGCACCAGGCCGACCAGCCGCATCCTCCAGACCGCGCCGACGACACCGTGGCGGCGTGCCATGCGGCCGGCAAGGACGGAGCCTGCGGCGCCCAGGACGAAGCTGAGCGCGATTGCCGGCCCGATCGAGGCGAGGCCGTGGCCGTAGCGCCGTGCGAACCAGTACGCCATCAACGGTCCCACCATGCCGATGCCGAAGCCGTTGAGACCGTTGGCGAACGCGAGTACCCCCAGGTTGCGGTTCTCGCGCCGGCGGCGCGCGGTTTGCTCGGCGGCCGAGGCCGCCGGCGCCGCGAGGTCGGGGTCCTCCGCGCTGAGCACCAGGATGAAGCTCACCACCGCGCCGGCCAGCGGAGGCGCGAACAGGGCGCGGTCCACCGTGACCAGGCTGGTGCCGTGAAGCGCGAGGTGCAGCCCGGCCGCCAGCACGGCGCCGATCGCCATGCCGGAGAAACCGAGGGCGCTGTTGAGGCTGAAGACGCTCCCGCGTTGCGACCGTGGGAGAGCGCGCGCCAGCCATGCCTGCTCCACCGGCGCGAACGGCCCGGCGGCGCCGTTGGCGCCGCGGCCGAAGCCGCCGATGACCGCCGCCGCCACCAGTACGCGCAGGTCGGCCGTCGCGAGGGCGGCCGCGGCCGCGACCGCCGTCATCGCCTCGTAGCCGAGCAGCAAGCCTCGCCGCCCCTGCCGGTCGCTCAAGGGGCCGACGACCGCGGTGAGCACCGCGCCGAATAGCATTCCGGCCGTGAGCACGGCGCCGATCGCGCTGCCGGTGAAGCCCAGCGCGTGCAGGTAAAGCGCGAACGCCGCCACCATCGCGCCCTGGCCGAAGCTGCGCGCGGCGCGCGCGGCCATCAGCACGCGCACGTCGCGCGGCAGCGCCGCAACGGCCGCGGGGATCACGCGCCCGATCGCTGGACTCTCAAGCGACGGCGCGGCCCTGCCTCGCGGCGGCGGACAGTGGCGGCGGCTCTCACTGCAGTCGATGATACCCGGGAGGCCTCACCGGCCTTCGGCCAGATCGAAGAGGGCGGCGACGTCGGCGATGCGGAACCGGCCCCGGCCGAGCCGTTCGATGACCGCATGCCGACGCAATCGGGTCAGCGCCCGGGAGAGGTTCTCCGGGGTGATGTGGAGGAGTTGGGCGAACTCCACCTGAGTGAACGGCAACGTCACCTCGACGGCGTCACCGGGCGCGGCGCCGGAGGGGATGAGGCTCACCAGGCCGTGGGCGACGCGCGAGGCGGCGCCCTGCCGGCCCAGACTCTCGACCTGATCGAGGCAACCGCGCAGGCGGCGGGCAAGGTGTGCCCCCAGCGCCACGCAGAACGGCGGGTTGTCATGGACGAAGTGCAGGAATTCGGAACGGTGGAGGATCAACAGCTCGGCCGCGGTGAGCGCCGCGACCGAGACGGGGAAAGGGGCGCCGTCGAGGAGCGGCAAAAAGCCGAAGAATTCGCCACGCCCGAGCGTGAACACCGTGATGTCACGGGCTGAAGCCGTTCGGCGGAACGCCTTCAGCCGCCCGGCGGCGACGAGGAAGAAGCGGTCGCCGGCGTCGCCCTCGAGGAAGACGAGCGCTCCCCTGGCCACGCGCCGCCGCACGAAGAGGCGCGCCACATCGGCGAGCGCCGCCTCGCCCAGGGTTCCGAACGGGGTTCCCCGCAACAGTTCGGCGACCGTTGCATCGGACGGCGAGATCGCTGGCCCCTTCATTTGGATGCATTCTGCCCGGTTCCTGCTTCCGCCACAAGCCGGCCGGCGGCCCGCGGCGGCTTGGGCTAGACTCCGCCCATGGTGACCTGGGTTTTGGCCGGGTGCGGCGTCCTGATCGTGTATCAGATCGGAGTGATCGCGGCGATGACGGCGGCGTGGAGTCCGACCCGGGTCGAGCCGCGCCGGACGCCGGCGGCGCTGGGCCTCGACTACGCGGACGTGTGGATCCCGACGGCGAACGGCAAGCGGTTGCACGGCTGGTGGATCGCCGGCGGCGACGGTCGCCGGCCCGCGGCGGTGCTCGTGCACGGGTGGGGCCGCAACGCGGAGCGGATGTTGCCATACGTGGGGATGGTCCACGGCGAGGGGAGGCACGTGCTGGCGTTCGACGCCCGCCACCACGGCCTCTCGGACGCCGACGGCCATGCGTCGCTCAAGAAGTTCTCCGAGGACATCCGCGCGGTGGTGGATTTTCTCGCCGCCCGGCCGGACGTCGACATGCGGGAGCTTGCCGTCGTCGGGCTCTCGATCGGAGGCAGCGCCGCCATCCACGCCGCCGCGCACGACCCGCGCATCCGCACGGTGGTCACGGTCGGGGCGTTTGCCCACCCCCGCGACGCGATGCAGCGGCTGGGCGCCGGCTCGTGGTTGCTCGCGCCCGCGATGCCGCTGGCTCTCCGCTTCGTCGAGTGGCGCGTCGGGGTGCGCCTCGACGACCTTGCGCCCGAGCGTCACGCCGGCCACATCGCCGGGCGGCTGCTGCTGATCCACGGCGAGGACGACCAGACCGTGCCGGTGGAGAACGTCGAACGCCTGGCGCGCGCCACGGCTGGCCGCGCCGAGGTGTGGCGGATCGCCGGCCGCGGCCACTCCGATCCCCACCTCGAGCCGGGTTTCGCCGAGCGCCTCACTCGTTTCCTCGCGGCGCCGGCCGGCGCGGCTGGTCCGCGCTGACTCGACCACACGCGCGCTTGGCCGTGTCCGGGCGAGCCTCGCCGGTCGGGTAAGGGAAGCCAGGCAGCGGCCGGACCTCGAACGCACGGTCGGGCGGCACGGCCAGGACCGCCAGGGCGAAACGGCGCTGCAGTCCTTGCACGGCGGCGATCAGCGCCGCAGGGCAGGCAGCAGCGCGCAACTCGCGCTCCATGCCGCCAAGCTCTGGCGGCTTGAACCCCGCTCGCAGGATGACGCGCACGCTCCAGCCGGTGCTGCGGCGGCCGACGATCCATTCGTCACCCAGCGACGGATCGATCACCAGCGAACCGTAGCGGCTGCGCGCGCCGGTCAGGTACGCCGCCGCGTCGCCGTAGCACGCCGAGCGGTTGACCGCCGCGACCAGGTCGGTGCGGTCCACCACCCCGTCGGGGAACAGCCGCTTCAAGCCCTCGGCGATCCCGGCGGCAGCCACCAGCAGCCCATCGCAGGGGTGGCCGTGGTAGCGCACCAGGTCCGCTAGCGTGACGGCCTGCGGCTCCGCCGCCAGCGGCCCGAGGCTGGAGACCGTGTCCACGACCATCACCACCGGGGCGTACGGCATCGCCGCCGCTTCCGCGAGGGTGAGCGGGCCATCCGCCGCCGGCGCGGGCGCGGCCAGCGCGCCGAACGCCGCCAGGACCGCAACAAACCTCATGACCGGCAACCCGGCCGGACTCTCCATTCGACAACCTCCAGTCAGCCTGCCACCCGCAGAGCCGACGGCAGTCGGCGCCATATCACGCCTGCTCAGGAGATGCCGAGGAGCTGCTTGACCTCGTCGGCCTTGGGGATGCGTCCGCTGATCACGACGCCGCCGTCGATGACGACCGCCGGCGTGGCCATGACCCCCAGCTCGATCATCCGCTGGATCGACTCGTTCTTCACCACGGTGAAGCTCAGCCCGGACGACTCCACGACGTGCTGCACGACGCGGAACGTCTCCTTGCAGCGCGGGCAACCCGGGCCCAGCACCTCGATCGTCTTGACAGTCGCATCCATTCGTCCACCTCTCCTTTCACGCGCTCACTGCGCGAGCACACCGATTGCCACTGGCACGAGCACCCAGACGCCGATGCCCACCATCAGCGCTCCCAGGCCCCGGTGGAGGCGCTGTGCCCAGACGGCGGCCCGGCTCCCCAGGTACGCCGCCGCAAAGCCGCTGGCTGCGCCGGCCACGAACAGCAGCACCACGTGCCCGAGGGAGTACGCGGCGAGCAACGCCGTCCCCCACAGCACCTTCTTCTCGAACGCCACGAGCGACAGCACCACGACCAGGATCGGCGTCGCGCAGGGCGAGGACAGCGTCCCGGTCAGCGCGCCGAGGCCGAACGCCCCGGCCACGCCAGCGCCGCGGAAGCGCCTCCCGTCGAGCGCCGGCAGTGGCAACCGCACCAGCCCCGCAAGGTGCAGCCCCATGACGACGAGGAGGACGCCGAGGACCACCTTCCACCACGGGCCGATGTCGCCGATGAGACGGCCCGTGAGCGCCGCGGCGGCGCCGAGCGCCGTGAAGCAGAGCGCAAGCCCCAGGACAAACGAGACCGAGAGCAGCACCGCGCGTGCCCGGGAGGTTGCGGTGCCGCCGACGGTCGCGATGACGAGCGGCACGGCGGCGAGGACGCACGGGCTGGCCGAGGAGATGACGCCGCCGAGGAAGACGAGCAGCAGCGTCACCAGCGGCGGCGCCGCAGCGGCGTGCTCGGCCAGCCGCGCGAGAAGCTCCTGCATCAGAGCAGGCCTTTCTCCCGCAGGGCCTGGTGGAACTCCGCGGGCGGGAAGTAGCCCATGTGGCGGAACACCTCCTCGCCTTTGCGGTCGAACACGACCTGCGTCGGCATCACCATGATTTTGAAGCGCTGGGCCACGTCCGGGTGCTGCTGGATCCAGAAGTTGTGCACGATGGCTTTGCCGCCGAGCGCGGCCTGGAGGTCCTGCAAGACGGGCTGCATCTGCATGCACGGGATGCAGTGCTCGCCGCCGAACTCGACGATCAGCCACGTCCCGGCCTTCAGCGCCGTATCCAGCTCTGCCGGCGCGAGCGCCCGCACGGCCGGGCGCGGCGCGGACCGTGCCGGCGCCGGGGCAGGGGACGCTGCCAGGGTGGGCGCTGCCAGCAGCAGCGGGGTTGCAGCGAGAGCGATTCCAAGATTCATCGATTCCGTCCTTTCCTAGAACAAGGCGTTGAAGAGGAAGCCGACAATCAGGATGCCCACGCCGACGACGCCGACGAACGTCGCGATCAAACGAGGGCGCAACACTTTGCGCAGGATGATCGTCTCGGGCAGCGAGAGGCCGATGACCGCCATCATGAAAGCAAGCACCGTGCCGAGGGCGGCCCCCTTCTCGAGTAGCGCCTCGACGATCGGGATGATGCCGGCGGCGTTGGAGTACATCGGGATGCCGATCAGCACGGCAACGGGCACGCCCCACCACACTCCCTTGCCCATGAACGACGCCATGAAGTTGGTGGGCACCCAGCCGTGGATGCCGGCGCCGACCGCGATCCCGGCCAGGACGTACGGCCAGACCTTCCCCACGATTTCGCGGACCGCGGCGAGACCGTAGCGAACGCGGCCGGCCCAGTCCGCCGGGCTCCCGTCGTCGCCACCAACCCCCGCCTTCATCTCGTACACCCATGGCTCAACATGACGTTCCATCCTGAGGCGCCCGATCACCCACCCGGATGTCATGGCAATGGCCAGGCCGGTGCCCATATACACCGCCGCGACCTTCCAGCCGAACAGGCCGAAGAGCAGCACCAGCGCCACCTCGTTGACCATCGGGGCGGAAACCAGGAACGAGAACGTCACCCCGAGCGGAACCCCGGTAGTCACGAACCCGATGAACAGCGGCACCGCCGAGCACGAGCAGAACGGGGTCACGACGCCGAGCAGGGCCGCGAGCACGTTGCCGACCGACTCGTGCGTGCCGGCCAGGATCCGCCGCGTGCGCTCGGGGGTGAAGAACGAACGCACCACGCCCACGGCGAAGACGATGAGGGTGAGCAACAGCATCACCTTCGGCGCCTCGAACGCGAAGAACTCGACCGCGGAGGCGAGTGGCGTGCCCGGCGAAAGGCGGAGTAGACCGTAGGTGAACGCCCGCGCGATCGGGGCGAGGGAAACGTAGAGAGCGACCCACGTCATCAATGCCACCACGCCGACGATCCACCGCGACCGCCGTCCGCGACCGGCCGGGCGCGCAGTGAGCGACACCGGCGAGGAGGGGAGAGAGGAGCGGGCCGGCGCGACGATGGGCGATGGTCGCGCGCAGCAGGAAGCCGTAGTGGGCGGCCCGGCTTGTTCTCCGTGCGCGTTCGTGGAGGTCGTGCCCATCGTGTCACTCATCCTCTCGAGCGAGCCTCGGCCGTTTTGCCTGTCCGCGGCTGGTCGCCGCCGAAATAGCGTTTCTGGAAGTACAGCGCGACGTTGACGAGGCCGATGAGCGCCGGCACCTCGACCAGCGGTCCGATCACCGCGGCGAACGCCACACCCGAGTTGATGCCGAAGACCGCCACCGAGACGGCGATGGCGAGCTCGAAGTTGTTCGACGCCGCAGTGAACGACAGCGTCGCGGTCTTGCTGTAGCCGGCACCGGCGACCTTCCCCATCCAGAAGCTCAAGAGGAACATGACGACGAAGTAGATCAGCAGCGGCACCGCGATGCGCAGCACGTCGAGGGGGATGCGGACGATCAACTGCCCCTTCAGCGAGAACATCACCACGATCGTGAACAGCAACGCGACCAGGGTGATCGGTGAGATCTTCGGGATGAAGACCCGGTGGTACCACTCCTTGCCCTTTGCCTTCACGAGCACCAGCCGCGTCAGCATCCCGGCGAGGAACGGGATGCCGAGGTAGACGAAGACGCTCCTGGCGATCTGGCCGATCGTCACGGCGACGATCGCGCCGGAAAGGCCGAACAGTGGCGGCAGCACGGTGATGAATACCCACGCGTACACCGAGTAGAACAACACCTGGAACACGCTGTTGAGAGCCACCAGGCCCGCGGCGAGGAGGACGGCCCCGCACACCAGCGTGCCGGTGCGGAACACGAGCGCCCCGTTGACGACCCCGTCCAGGTAGTAATTGCGCAGGGTCACCGTCCGCGTCCCACCGAGCGCGGCGCCCATCAGGTGGCCCGCGTTCGCCGTGCGTCCGCTCGTGTAGAAGTCCGCCTCGTCGTAGCCCGATCGGCGCGCGGACCAGAGGGCGAGGGCG
>Ga0208584_1000031_pt1 | contig 19864 bp, 15 predicted proteins | sample NGESurdeep072012_4_FD_184460 | JGI IMG/M metagenome (GOLD analysis project Ga0208584, IMG submission 184460) | Arctic peat soil microbial communities from Barrow, Alaska - NGEE Surface sample 415-1 deep-072012 (SPAdes) | ecosystem: Environmental > Terrestrial > Soil > Wetlands > Peat ...
CCGCGTGGCGGGCCCGCCACGTCGGTTTCATCTTCCAGATGTACAACTTGATCCCGGTGCTCACGGCGTTCGGCAATGTCGAGCTGCCGCTGCTGCTCACGAGGCTCTCGAAGGGCGAGCGCCGGAGGCACGTCGAGGCCGCCCTCGGTGTGGTCGGGCTCCTGGACCGGATGGACCACTACCCGCGCCAGCTTTCGGGCGGCCAGGAACAGCGCGTCGCCATCGCCCGGGCGATCGTCGCCGACGCGACGTTCCTTCTCGCCGACGAACCCACCGGCGACCTCGACCGCAAGAGCGCCGACGAGATCATGGAGCTGCTCGGCCGCCTCGTCCACGAGCACGGCAAGACCATCCTGATGGTCACGCACGACCCGCGCGCCGCGGAGCGCGCCGGGGTCGTGCTCCACCTCGACAAGGGCGTGCTCGTGGAAGGTTCCGTTTCCGCGGGGGTTGGGGCATGAGGTTCGTCGGCCTGGTGTGGGCGAACCTGGCGAGGAAGAAGCTGCGCACCACCTTGACCATCGGGTCGTTCGCGGTGGCGCTCTTCCTGTTCGGTCTTCTGGTGACGATCCGCGGCGCCTTCTCCGGCGGGGCGGACGTCGCGGGGGTCGACCGCCTCACGGTGATCAACAAGACCTCGCTGATCATGCCGCTGCCGTACTCCTATCGCGACCGGCTCCTGCAGGCGTCCGGAGTGGCCGCCGTGACCTTCGCGACCTGGTTCGGCGGTGTCTACCAGGACGAACGCAACTTCTTCCCGCAGTTTGCGGTGGACAGGGACACATGGTTCAAGGTCTACTCGGAGTACGTGGTCCCCAAGGAGCAGCTCGCGAATTTGATGCGCGACCGCCAGGGGTGCCTCGTGGGGCGCTCCCTGGCGAAGCGTTTCGGGTGGAAGGTCGGGGACCGCATCCCGCTGCGGGGCACGATCTGGACGGGGACGTGGGAGTTCAACCTCGACGGCGTTTACGAGGGGAACCGGCCCGATGTGGACACCGGACAGATGCTGTTCCGCTACGACTACCTCGAAGAACAGAGGCGGTTCGGCAAGGGCACGGTCGGCTGGTACGTCGTCAAGTTGACGAACCCCGACGACGCTGTGAGGGTGTCCGAGGCGATCGACGGCGGTTTCGCGAACTCCCCATACGAGACGCTGACGCAGACCGAAAAGGCGTTTGCCGCGTCGTTCGCGAAGCAGATGGGGAATATCGGTCTCCTGGTCCTGACGATCGGCGCGGTGGTGTTCTTCACGCTCCTGCTGGTCACCGGGAACACGATGGCGATCGCCGTCCGCGAGCGAACGGCGGAGTTCGCGGTCCTCAAAACGGTGGGGTTCTCGAACCCGGACATCCTCGGCCTCGTGCTCGGCGAGGCGGTCCTGATCGCAGGCCTGGGCGGCGTGCTCGGCCTCGCATTCGCCAAGCTGTTCACCCTCGGGGGCGACCCGACCCGCGGCATGCTGGCGTCGTTCTACCTGCCGTGGAGCTCGGTCGGGCTCGGGTTCGGCCTCGCTCTCGCCGTCGGCGCGGCCGCGGGCGCGCTGCCGGCGGTCTCGGCGATGCGGCTCGAGGTCGTGGACGCGCTGCGGAGGGTCTGAGCGATGGCGATACCCTTTGCCTACAACGTCCGGAGCGTGCTCCAGCGCTGGACGTCGGCGGTCGTGGCGGTGCTCGGTATCGCCGGCACGGTCGGCGTGTTCGTCGCGATGCTGGCGATGGCGCACGGTTTCCGGGCAACGCTGGTCGCCTCGGGCTCGCCGCGCAACGCGATCGTACGCCGGGCCGGCGCCGATTCGGAGATGGTCAGCGCGGTGACGCTCGACGAGCTGCACGTCATCGAGAACGCAGCCGGGGTGGCGCGCGACGCCCGCGGCCCGCTGGTGTCGGGCGAGGTGGTCGTCATCGCCGGCTTCAAGCTCAAGTCGAGCGGGACCGTGGCCAACGCCCAGGTGAGGGGCGTGTCGGCCAGGGCGATGCAGGTTCGCGACAACGTCCGGATCGTTCGGGGCAGGTTCTTCGAACCCGGCCTCGCGGAACTCGTCGTCGGCCGCAACGCGCTCGACTCGTACGCAGGGTTCGACCTCGGCTCGACGGTCCGGTTCGGCGGCGGGACGTGGACCGTGGTCGGGGTCTTCGACGCCGGCGGCAGCGCCTTCGACTCGGAGATCTGGTGCGACGCCAACGTCCTGAACCAGGTCTACAAGCGGCCCGGAAACGTGTTCCAGTCGGTCACGGCGCGCCTGGACTCGCCGGCGGCGTTCGCGGCGTTCAAGGACGCCCTGACCGCCGATCCGCGCCTGTCGGTCCAGGTCGAGCGTGAGACGTCGTACTACGAGAGGCAGTCGCGCACGCTCACCAGGCTCATCCGGGTGCTGGGGTTCCTCGTCGCCATCGTGATGGGGATCGGCGCCGTGTTCGGCGCGCTCAACACGATGTACTCGGCGGTCTCGGAGCGCTCGCGCGAGATCGCCACGATGCGGGCCGTGGGGTTCGGCAGCGCGGCGGTGGTGTTCTCGTTTCTCATCGAGGCGCTCCTCATCGCGCTGGTGGGGGGCGTGCTCGGGTGTCTCGCCGTGCTCCCCATCAACGGCCTCACGACGGGCACGATGAACTGGCAGACGTTCTCGCACCTGGCGTTCGCCTTCCGGATCACGCCGGCGCTGCTCGGCGAGGGGATCGTGTTCTCCCTCCTCATGGGCCTCGTCGGCGGCGTTCCCCCGGCGATCCGTGCCGCGCGCCGCCCGGTCGCGTCGGCGTTGCGGGACCTCTGACGCCTCTCGCCGGGCCGGGCCGGAGACAAACGGCTTGGCGGGCCGCGCCGGCGTGCGTGGTTGCCGGGTTCGGGCCGGGCTGGTAGCATGGCGCGGGCTGTGTTGCAGCCCGCCTATGGCTCATGAAACGCTGCTGATCCTCGACTTCGGCTCCCAGTACACCCAGCTCATCGCGCGCAGGGTGCGCGAGTTGGGCGTTTTCAGCGAGATCCGGCGTGGCGACGCGCCGGCCCGGGACATCGCAGCGCTCGCCCCGATCGGGATCGTGCTCTCGGGCGGCCCCGCCTCGATCTACGAGGAGGGCGCCATCCGCCCCGACCCGGGCGTGTTCGCGCTCGGCGTCCCCGTGCTCGGGCTGTGCTACGGGCAGCAGGCGATGGCGCACCTGCTCGGCGGCCAGGTCGAGCCGGCGGGCAGCAGGGAGTACGGCGCCGCCGAGTTGGACGCGGACCTGGCGTGCCCGCTGTTCGCCGGCACCAGGGCGACGCAGCGGGTGTGGATGTCGCACGGCGACCGGGTCACGCGGCTGCCCGCCGGCTTTACGGCGGTCGGCAAGACGGACAACGCGCCGGCGGCGGCGATGGCCGACGAGGCGAGGCGTTTCTACGGGATCCAGTTCCACCCCGAGGTGAACCACACCGAACTCGGCCGCCGGATCCTCCTCAACTTCGTCAACATCTGCGGCGCCCGCCGCGACTGGACGCCGGCGGAGATCCGCCGCGACTCCGTGGCCCGGATCCGCGAGCAGGTCCGGGAGGGACGGATTATCGTCGCGCTGTCGGGGGGCGTGGACTCCTCCGTCACGGCCCTGCTGTGCCGCGAGGCGGTGGGGGAGCGGACCGCGCCGATCTTCGTCGACACTGGCCTCCTGCGCCTGGGCGAGGGCGACAAGGTGCAGTCGCGGTTCGCCGCCTTCGGGCTCGCGGTTGACCGGGTCAACGCCGCCGAACGGTTCTTCACAACCCTGGCCGGGGTCGAGGACCCGGAGGAGAAGCGGCGCCGGATCGGCCACGAGTTCATCGCGGTGTTCGAGGAGGAGGCGAAGCGCTTCCCGGACGCGAGGTTCCTCGCCCAGGGCACGCTCTACCCGGACGTGATCGAGTCCACCTCGGTGCGCGGGCCGTCGGCAACGATCAAGACGCACCACAACGTCGGCGGGCTCCCGAAGCGGCTGGGCCTGGCGCTGGTGGAACCGCTGCGCGACCTGTTCAAGGACGAGGTCCGGCGGCTGGGCGAGGCGCTCGGGCTTCCCGAGGAGTTCGTCTGGCGGCACCCGTTCCCGGGCCCGGGGCTCGGCGTACGTGTCCTGGGCGAGGTCACGCCCGAGCGCGTGTCGCTGCTGCAGCGGGCGGACGCGATCTTCATGGACGAGATCCGCGCCGCGGGGCTCTACCGCGAGATCGCTCAGGCGCTCACCGTGCTGCTGCCGGTGCGCAGCGTCGGCGTGATGGGCGACCAGCGCACGTACGAGAACGTCGCCTCGCTGCGAGCCGTGACCACCGAGGACTTCATGACCGCCGACTGGTACCGCTTTCCGCCCGAGGTGCTCGATCGGGTGGCGCGGCGGATCGTCAACGAGGTGCGGGGGATCAACCGGGTGGTGTACGACGTCACGTCCAAGCCCCCCGGCACGATCGAGTGGGAGTAGTGAAGAGAGAGTGAAGAGTTAAGAGTGAAAAGTGAAGAGTTAGAGGCAAAGCTGCCGCCGACTTCCTGCGGGCGTCAACTCTTGACTCTTCACTCTAAACTCTCGACTTGGAAACAAGCCGCCGGTTCAGCCTTACCCGGCGGAGCAGCTCGGTACGCCATGCCGAGCCCCGGCGTTTTGGAGACGCCGGCACCTACAGGAGGTGGATATGGCGAAGCGTAAGGTCGTGATCATGGGAGCCGCCGGACGGGACTTCCACAACTTCAACTGCCTCTTCCGGGACAACCCGGAAGTGGAAGTGGTGGCGTTCACAGCCACCCAGATCCCCGACATCGAGGGTCGGGTGTACCCGCCGTCCCTTGCGGGCAAGCTGTACCCGAAGGGGATTCCGATCTTCCCGGAAAGCGATCTCGAGAAGCTGGTCAAGGAGAACGCGATCGACGACGTCTGGTTCTCCTACTCCGACGTTCCGCACCAGTACGTGATGGACAAGGGCAGCCACGTCATCGCGTGGGGCGCGAACTTCGGCGTCTGCTCGGTGCAGCGCACGATGATCGCGTCGACCAAGCCCGTGATCGCGATCTGCGCCGTGCGCACCGGCGTCGGCAAGTCGCAGACCACCCGCTACGTGTCGCGCATCCTCAAGGCGATGGGGAAGAAGGTCGTCGCGATCCGCCACCCGATGCCGTACGGCGACCTCGCGAAGCAGGCGTGCCAGCGCTTCGAGACGTACGCCGACCTCGACACGCACGAGTGCACGATCGAGGAGCGCGAGGAGTACGAGCCGCACATCGACAACGGCTTCATCGTCTACGCCGGCGTGGACTACGAGATGATCCTGCGCGAGGCGGAGAAGGAAGCCGACGTGATCCTCTGGGACGGCGGCAACAACGACACGTCGTTCTACAAGCCCAACCTCTTGATTACACTCGTCGACCCGCACCGTCCCGGCCACGAGCTGACGTACTACCCGGGCGAGTCCAACTTCCTCATGGCCGACCTCCTGATCATCAACAAGGTCCAGACGGCCGACCCGGTCAAGGTCGAGGAGGTGCTGGAGAACTGCAAGCGACACAACCCGACGGCGCGCGTGATCAAGTGCGCCTCGAAGATCACCGTGGACAAGCCCGAGCTTATCAAGGGCAAGCGCGCGCTCGTGGTCGAGGACGGTCCGACACTCACGCACGGCGGCATGACTTACGGTGCGGGTTGGTTCGCCGCGAAGAGCGCGGGCGCCTCCGAGATCGTGGACGCGAAGCCGTACGCGGTGGGGACGATCGCCGCAACCTACAAGAAGTACCCGAACTCCGGGGCGATCCTGCCGGCGATGGGCTACTCCGACCAGCAGATCGCGGACCTCGAGGCGACCATCAACGCGACCCCATGCGATGTCGTGGTCGAGGGCACGCCGATCGACCTCACGCGCATCCTCAAGACCAACAAGCCGATCGCCGAGGTCACGTACGAGCTCGAGGAGATCGAGCCCGGCGTCATCGAGGAGCTGGTCCGCAAGGTGGTGACGTAGCGGCCACCCGCTGGGCGGCCGGCCTCTCGGCCCGTCCAGCGGCGGTCGACAGTTCCAGTTCGAACGTGCCGTAGGAGCGGGGGCGGAGGTTCTCTCCGCCCCTTTTCTCGTGAAACGGCTGGCGCGGCGGACCGGAAGGCCGCGTTGCAGGGACCAACGGCCCGAGCGCAGCTGCGCTGGTACCTTGGGACGGGAGGAGGAGCGCCATGGCAAATGTAGGGAGGCCCGAGGCTGGAGAGTACGCACCGTACTTCGAGCGGTACGTCTCCTTGGTGCCCGGGGAGGACCCGCTGGCGGTGCTGGAGGAGCAGGCGGTGGCGGTGCGCCAGACGCTGCAAGGCCTGCCGGAGGCCGGCGCCGGATTCCGGTATGCACCAGAGAAGTGGAGCGTTTGCGAAGTCGTTGGGCACTGCGCCGACGCCGAGCGGGTGTTCGCCTATCGGGCGCTGGCGTTCGCCCGCGGCGAAAAGGCCGCGTTGCCGCCGTTCGACGAGAACGAGTTCGCCCGCCTGGCGGGGCATGATGGCGTCCCCTTCGCCGAGCTCCTCGACGAGTTCGCGGCCGTTCGCGCCGCCACCCTGGCATCCTGCGCGAGAAGTACGGCGTGCCGGCGAGCACGCCGTTCGAATGAGGCGTCTCGTTCCCGGCAATCCGGCCCTTGCCAGATGGGTTCTCCCCGGGTTCGAAGGTCGATCGGATCACCGGCCGGTGGGCTTGACATGCCCAGGGGATACGATTAAGTTATTGTTATGGTTTTCACATGACAGGCCGACGACGCGAAGTCCGAGGTTGGAGGCCCCCACCGGTTGGGGGTGTCACCGGACCCTTGCCTCGCGCCGGCTGTAGCCTCTGGGCACTGCTTCGGGGAACGAGGCCACAAGATCGCCGGGAGCGAGCGTGCGCCGGCGCGCACGCATTCCGCGGACGCCGGTGAGGTGGCCGGTCGGGAGTGGAAGATAGTGGACCCCGTCCTCACCACCTGCCCGTTTTGCCCTTGCGGTTGCGGTTTCTACCTGCATTCACAAGACGGAAAGACGGCGGGCGTCATCCCCAGCGAGGGTCACCCGGTGTCGCACGGGAGGCTCTGCGCCCGCGGTTGGGGAAGCCATGAGGCGCCGGCGTGGGGCGACCGCCTCACCGAGCCGCTGATGCGCCACGACGGGCGGCTGCGTCCTGTGTCGTGGGAGACGGCTCTCGAAGCGGCAGCCGACAGCCTGGTCGCGACGCGGCGCGCCGGCCGGACGATTGGTGTGCTCGGTTCCGCGCGCGCCACCAACGAGGAGAACTACCTCGCGGTGCGGCTGGCGCGGGGAGCGCTGCAGACCCCCCACGTCGTCTCGTGCCTGACGGCGACCTACCAGCCGCTGCTCGACGGCCTCCACGACGTCACCGGGCGGCACGCCGGGAGCGGTACGGTGGCCGACCTCGAGCACTGCGAGGTGATCATTCTCGTCGAGGGCGACGTGGCCGTGACCCACCCGCAGGTCGCGGGCGCGATCGTCCGCGCCCGGAAGGCGGGATGCCGGCTGGTGACGATCGGCGCGGTCGCCTCCCAGATGACGAGCCTGGCGGCACTGTCGATCGCCTCCACGCCCGGGCGCGAGCGCGCGGTGACGTTCGCGCTGGTGGCGGCGGCACTTGCGGGCGGCCGGCTCGACACTGCGACGATCGTCGCGGCCGGCGCCTCCTTCGACGCCCTGCGCCGCAGCCTCGCCGAGGCCGAGGTGAGCGAGGCGGTGGCGCGCGCCGCGGGGTGGTACGCGCAGGCCCAGCGGGCTGCCATCGTGGTCGCCCCGCTGGTGGCGGACGCGGCCGAGTTGCGGCGCCTCGCCGGCGACCTCGCGACGCTGGCGGCGGCGACCGGCCACCTCGATCGAGACGGAAGTCCTCTGCTGATCCTGCCGGCACGCGGCAACCTGCGGGGCGCCTGCGAGGTCGGCGCGTCGCCGAACTTCCTGCCGGGGTTCACACCGCTGTCCGACGACGGGGCCGGCAGCCGCCTTGAGGGTGTCTGGGGCGTGCCACCCGTGCGTGAGACGGGCCTGGACGCCGCCCAGATGCTGACCGCGGCGCGAGGCGTGGTGATCGTAGCGGAGGATCCAACTGCGGTGATGCCGGCCGGCGCGCTCGCGCGCGAGGCGCTCAGGCGGATGGAGTGCGTTGTGTTGCTGGACGCTTTTGCGACGCCGGCGCTGGAACTGGCCACCGTGGTGCTGCCGATCGCCAGCTTCGCCGAGAACGACGGCACCGTTACCGGACTTGACGGCCGCGTGCGGCAGGTTCGCGCGGCCGTCAGACCGCCCGGAAAGGCGCGGCCCGGGTGGGCCGTGCTCGCGGCGATGCTCGGTCGCCTCGGGCCGGCTACGGAGTACCACGGCGCCGAGGAGGTGCGGCGGGAGATCGCACGGGCGATGCCTCCCGACATTGGCGCGCGGTGGCGGGAGGTCGACGAGGCCCGGGTGGTGCCGAGAGCCGAGCGAAACGGCGGCCGGCGCCCATCGCTCGGTCCGCTGGCGCCGTGCGAGCCGATCGAACCGGCGCCATCCGTGGCGGTCTGGGACGGTGTGCTCGACTGGGGCAGTGATCCGCTCGTGCGCTACTCCCCGACGTTGTGCCGCGACTCGGCCGCGCAGCGCAAGCTGTTCCCGGGCGGTTTCGTGGAGCTGTCGAAGGAGGCGATGGACCGGCTCGGCGTGCGCCAGGGCTGGCCGGTGAGGCTCAAGTCGGCGGGCGGGGAGGCGGTGGCGCCGGCGGTGATGCGCGCCGACCTGGCGGCCGGCGTGGTCGTGGTGCCGTTCGCGTTCCGCGACGCGCTCGCGCCGGTGATGGGTGGGCACGGCGTCACCAGCGTGGCCGTCGAACGGGCCTGAAAAGACTTCGGGGGCGCAGATGCAGGTGAGCTCGGCACGAACGATCGGCAAGGAGAGGACGGGCGAGTGGATCGGCCGCCTCATCGAGAACGCCGAGGTTGTCGCGCCAACGGCGGCCCAGGCCGGCGACGTGATCTTCCGCAAAATCTCCTCTCCTGTCGAGGTTCAGTGGGGCAGCGACAACCCGTTGTTCCCGCCGAAACAGGTGGTGCTGCCGCAGACGGACCCGCTCGTCACAATCAGCCGCGGCGCCGACGGGCTCGTGGTCGAGCCGGTCTACGACGAGCGGCCGCGGGTGCTTTTCGGGGTGCACAGTTGCGACGTCAAGGGGATCGACTTCCTCACGCGGATGCACGCGTACGACCTCGCCGACACGGCGTACCTGCGGCGTGCCGCCGCGCTGACCTCGGTGAGCGTGGCGTGCATCACGCCCTGCCCGCTCGGCTTCTGCATCTGCTGTGACGCCGGGCCGTTCCTGGCCGAGTCGTTCGACGTCCAGCTCACCGATCTTGGCGACCGCTTCCTCGCCGAGGTGGGCAGCGAGAAGGGCGGTCGTCTGGTCGAGCCGTCGGCCGACCTGTTCCGGACGGCGGAGGCCGGGGAAGTGGCGCGGCGGCACGAGCTGGAAGAGGCGGCGAAGCGCGCGTTCGGCCCCGAGACGTGCCACTTCGCCTCGGCGATGCGGCGCGTGTCGGTCGGCCGGGTGAGCGCCGAGCTGTGGGACGAGATCGCCGGTACGTGCCTCGAGTGCGGCGCCTGCAACTTCGTCTGCCCCACCTGCTACTGCTTTTCGGTGAAGGACCAGGGGCGCGATGGGCACTGGGTCCGCTGCCGCACCTGGGACTCGTGCCAGTTCCGGGCCTTCACCCGCGAGGCGTCCGGCCACAACCCCCGCGAGGCGCACCGGGAGCGGGTCAAGCGGCGCTTCTTCCACAAGGTGAGCGCCCAGTACTTCCGGCGCGACGGCGCGGTGGGCTGCGTCGGCTGCGGCCGCTGCGTGAAAGTCTGCCTGGGGACCAGCGACATGCCGGCCGTCGTGGCCGCAATTCGCAAAGGAGCGTGGCATGGATAACCTGTTCCTGCCGCGTGTGGCGCGGATCGCCGCCGTCCGCGACGAGACGCCGGACACGAAGACGTTCGACCTCGTCCTGCGCGACGGCGGCGAGCGGCGTGACTTCACGTTCGTGCCGGGGCAGTTCATGGAGCTGTCGGTGTTCGGCATCGGCGAGGCGGCGTTCTGCTTCGCCTCGAGCCCCACCCGGGCGGAGTGCATCCAGACCACGGTCCGCCGCACCGGCCTGCTGACCGATGCGATGCACAAGTTGGCGGCCGGCGACGAAGTTGGCCTGCGCGGGCCGTGCGGCAACGGTTTCGACGTGGCCGCGGCCACGGGCAAGGACCTGCTGTTCATCGGCGGCGGCATCGGGCTGCCGCCGCTGCGCGGGCTGATCTGGAACGTGCTCGACGAGCGCGACCGCTTCGACAAGGTGACGATCCTCTATGGCGCCCGCACGCCCGCCGATCTCGTCTACAAGGGTGAGCTGGACGAGTGGGCCAGGCGGGGGGACGTCGAGCTCCACGTCACTGTCGACCGCGGCGAGGCCGGCTGGACCGGTAACGTCGGCATGGTGCCGACCCTCTTCGACAGGACCGAGCTCAGGCCCGCCACCACGCTGGCCTACGTCTGCGGGCCGCCGGTCATGATCAAGTTCGTCGTCCAGGACCTGCTGATGCGGGGGTTCAGCCCCGACTCCGTGATCTCGACGCTGGAGCGGATGATGCAGTGCGGGGTCGGCAAGTGCAACCACTGCTGCATCGGCCACCGCTACGTCTGCCGCGACGGTCCGGTCTTCACCTACCGGCAGATCCGGGAGATGACCGAGTGACCATGCGCGCCGAGCTCGCGGAGCTTCTCTCCGGCGCCGTCACGATCGTCGGCATCGGCAACCCGATGCGCGGCGACGACGCCTTCGGCCCGCTGCTCGCCCGCCGGCTCGCCGGACGTGTGGGCGTGATCGTCATCGACGCAGAGGACGTGCCGGAGAACTTCGTCTGCACCGTCATCGCCGGCTCGCCGGAGGCGGTGCTGTTTCTCGACGCGGTCGACCTCGGCGAGGCGCCGGGCGCCGCGGCGCTGCTGGGCGCCGGCGAGGTGTCGTCGTACATGCCGTCGACCCACCGCATGCCGCTTTCCATGCTGATGGAGATCGTGCAGCGGGAGACCGGCGCGCGCGTCGCGGTGCTCGCGGTGCAGCCCCGGCACACCGAGCTCGCGATGCCGCCGAGCCCCGAAGTCGCTGCGAGCGTGGCGAGCCTGGCCGAGCTGCTGATCGACGTGCTGCCGCCGCGGCGCGGCACGCTGTGTGGCCCGACAGGGGCAAAGAAGGCGGCGTCATGTTGACCTGGATGCTCGTGCTGATGGTCCTCCTGCCGGCGCTGGCTGCTGCGGTCGCAGTGGTGGTGAAAGGAGCGCTCGCCCGCTGGGTCGCGGCAACGGCGGCGGCACTGGTAGCCGTGCTCGCGGTGTGGTGCTGCCTCGCCAGCTACGGTGTCAGCTATCGGGTCGCGCTCGGCGACCTGCCCTGGCTGGCCGGGACGCTGCCCGCGCCGGTATTCGGCGTGCTGCTCGACCCGCTCGGCTGTATCCTGCTGCTGGTGGTGACGGTGATCGGCTTCCTCACCGTGCTGTACTCGACGCGCTACCTGTCAACGGCCAATCGGGATCACCCGGAGGGTCCGGAGGCGCAGGGCCGCTACTACTTCTGGCTGCTCCTCTTCCTGGCCAGCATGGTGGGCGTGGCGATCTCGCCCAACTTCCTCCAGCTATTCATTTTCTGGGAGATGACGACGGTTTGCTCGTGGGCGCTGATCTCCTACTACGGAACCCCGAAGAGCCTCGCCGCCGGGTTCAAGGCGCTGGTGATGACCGCCGCCGGCGGGCTGTTCTTCCTCGGCGCCATCTGCGTGCTGTTCGCCAAGACCGGCTCGTTCGAGTTTGCGGCGCTGGGGCAGCTCCCCGGCCACTGGCGCAGCGCGGTGTTCGTGATGCTGATGATCGCCGCCTGGGCAAAGGCCGCCCAGGTGCCATTCCACACCTGGCTGCCCGACGCGATGGAGGCGCCGACGCCGATCTCGGCGTACCTGCACGCCGCGGCCATGGTCAAGGCGGGCGTCTACCTGATGGCGCGCAGCGTCGTCTCGACTTCGGCGGTGCCCCCCAAGGTGGCGCTGCTACTGGGGGCGATGGCGCTCCTGACGATGTTCATCGCGCTGTCGTACTACTTCATCCAGGACGACCTCAAGCGCCTGCTCGCCTACTCGACGATCGCCAATCTCGGTTATGTGATGCTCGGCGTCGCGCTCGGGGCGCTCGGCTCGGTCACCGCTTTGCGCGGTGCAATGCTGCACATCCTCTGCCACGGCTTCGGCAAGGCGACGCTGTTCCTGTGCGTCGGGGCGGTGGCGTACATGACGGGCTCGCGCAGCATCTCCGCGCTCGCCGGGGTGGCGCGCACGATGCCGCTCACCGCGACGGCGTTCTTTATCGGCGTGATGGCAGTCGCTGGCGTACCCCCGTTCGGCTGCTTCTGGAGCAAGTTCATGATCGTGGCGGGCGCGATGCGGCTTCCCGGCGCGATCGGGCCGGTCGTGGTGACGCTGGTACTCGTCGAGAGCCTGATCTCGTTCGCCTGGCTACTGCACGTGGCGCAGAAGGTGTTCCTCGGCAAGACCACGCCGGTGGCGTGCGTCAACTCAGACCCGCCGCCGGCGATGTCGGCCGTGCTCATCGTGCTGATGCTCGGCTGCCTGGTCGCCCCGGCGATCGGCATCCCGCTCGTGCAGTGGATCGGAAGGTGAGGCTATGAGCATCGCGGAGCTGCTTGCCGTCGCGATCACCGTGCTGCTGGTCGGCGCAGTCGCGAGCCTGGCGCTGGCGCGCTGGCGCAGGCTCGCCGGGTGGGTGAGCACGGCGTTCGTGGCGGCCGCCGCCGTCGCCATCTGGGTCGTCGTGCTGCGGGCGTTCTCGTCGCCGGCGGAGGGCGAGGCGACCGTGCTCGTGCTGCCGGGCCTTGGGGCGCGGCTGTCGGTGGTGGTCGACCCACTGTCGGCGTTCTTCCTGGCGATCGTCGCGACGATCGCCGTGGTCGCCACGCTCTACTCGGTCGACTACATGACACACTTCGCGGGCAACACGCTGGCGAAGTTCTATCCCATCCTGCTGGTGTTCTTCGCGGCGATCGTCGGTGTGCTGGTGGTCTCCGACTTCCTCTTCTTCCTGGTGTGCTGGGAGCTCATGACGCTGACCTCGTTCTTCCTGGTCACCTTCGAGCGGGAGAACGCCGCAAGCCAACGCGCCGGGCTGAAGTACTTCGTGATCACCCACGCGGCGACGCTGTGCATGGTCGTGGCGGCGCTGTTGCTCTGGCGGGAGTGCGGCTCGTTCCACTTCGGCGATCTGCTGGCGGCGCTCGCGCAACTGCTCGTCACGCGGCCGGTCCTGGCGCACACGGTGCTCGGGCTGCTCTTCATCGGCTTCGCCACCAAGGCCGGCGTGCTGCCGATGGGCGACTGGCTGCCCGACGCCCACCCGGTGGCGCCTTCTGGGGTGAGCGCGGCTCTCTCGGGCGCCCTGGTGAAGATGGGGATCTACGGATTGGTGCGTTTCTTCTGTGCGGTGCTGCCGGCCTCGGCCGCCGCGGTCGGGTGGGGGATCGCAATCGCACTGGCGGGTACGGCATCGCTGTTCGTCGGCACCCTGACGGCGCTGGGCCAGACCGACAGCAAGCGGCTGATGGCGTTCCACACCATCGGCCAGATCGGCTACATCTGCCTCGGTCTCGGTGTCGGCATCGCCTGTCTGCGGTCGGCGCCGACCCTGGGCGCGCTCGCGATCATGGGCGCACTGTTCCACGCCGCCAACCATGCCTGCTTCAAGGCGTGCCTGTTCCTCGGCGCCGGCGCCGTGCTGTACCGCACCGGCGAGCGCGACATGAACCGGCTCGGCGGGCTGGCCGCCGCGATGCCGCTGACGGCGGGGTCGTCCACGGTGGCATCGCTGGCGATCGCCGGCGTGCCGCCGCTCAACGGGTTCGCCAGCAAGTGGCTGATCGTCGCCACCTGCTTGCTGGCGGGGATGAGGCAGCCGCTCTTCCTGATCCTCGGCTTGGTGGCGATGTTCATCTCGCTCGCCACCCTGGCGTCGTTCCTGAAGGTGCTCGGGGCCGTTTTCCTCGGGGAGCCAAACCCGGAGCGCCAGGTGAGCGAGGTGCCGGCCACCATGGCGACGGCGCAGATCGTGCTGGCAGCGCTCTGCGTGCTGCTCGGCGTGCTCCCGTTCTGGCCGCTGCGCTTCATCCGCGAGGCGGTGGCGGCAAGCGTCCCGATTACGGTGCCGAGCGCCTCCGAGCTGCTCGGCGGGCCGTGGGGCCTGTCGGTCGCGGGCGGCGGAGTCGCGCTCGCGGTGTGGTCGCCGCTGGCGCTGGTGGGCGGGATGGTCGTGCTCGCGCTCGTCGCCTACGGCCTGCAGCGCGCCGGCGGCGCCGGCACCCGCGAGGTCGCGGTATGGACCTGCGGCGAGGAGCATGCCGCGGCCACCGTGCGCTACCCGGCGTCGAGCTTCTACCTGCCGTTCAAGCACGCCTTCGAAGGGATCTACCCGCGCATCCGCTGGCGGGTGCCGGCGTTCCCTGCCGGCGTCCGGCGCGCCTTCGATCTCGACTCGTGGGCCTACCAGCCGGTCGCCCGGCTGGTCGAGCGGTCGGCGGGCGCGGTGAGCCGCAGCCACGTCGGCGTGCCGCAGGTGTACCTGCTATGGATCGTCGTCGGTGCGGTCGCCGTGGTGGCGATCGTGCTCGGGCTGGTCGGGTGAGGAGCGGGCGATGGCGAAGGTTCAAGGCGTCGCGGCACAGGTGAACGAGGCGGTGGCTGGAAGGATCGGCGCAGGCCTGCGAGTCGCGTCGCAGGGACCTCCCGACACGCTACGCCTCGTCGTAGCCCCCGAGAAACTCCGTAGCGCGACCGAGGAGCTGCTGCGGCTGCGGGCGCGCTTCCTGATCACGGTGGGGATCGACACCCGACCGCTGACGGCGGACTATCGCGTCCTCTACCTCTTCTCGCTCGATGCCGAGCACCTATTCGTGGTGCTCGAGTGCGCGGCGGATCCCGATGACCCGCACGTCGACTCGATTACGTCGCTGGTCCCGGGTGCCAACTGGGCGGAGCGGGAGTGCCGCGACGCGGTCGGCGTCACGCCGGACGGCCATCCCGACCCGCGCCGCCTGCTGCTCGCCGACGACTGGCCGGAAGGCCTCTTCCCGCTGCGACGCGACTTCCCCTACGACTACCGCCCGCCCGCGGCCGGGGGCGTGGCGCCGGTCCCGAAGCAGCCGCCAGAGGGCGCCAGCGTGCTGCCTATCGGTCCGTTCTTCCCGGTACTCGAGGAGCCATCGTACTGGCGGCTGTTCGTCGAGGGCGAGACGGTTGTTGGCTGCGACTATCGCGGCTTCTACAACCACCGCGGTATCGAGAAGCTCGGCGAAAGCGTGCTCACCTACAACGAGATCCCTTACCTTGCCGAGCGTATCTGCGGCATCTGCGGGTTCATCCACTCGACCGCGTACTGCCAGGCGGTGGAGAAGGCCGCCGGCATCGAGGTCCCGCGGCGCGCCCGCTACATCCGCTCGATCATGCTCGAGCTCGAGCGGGTCCACTCGCACCTGCTATGGCTCGGGATCGCCGGCCACATCCTCGGCTTCGACACCGTGCTGATGCAGACGTGGCGCATGCGCGAGCCGGTGATGTGGCTCGCGGAGGAGATCAGCGGCAACCGCAAGACCTACGGCATGAACACCATCGGCGGACTGCGCCGGGACCTGCCGGCCGCCGTGGTCCCGAAGGTTCTCAAGGTGGTCGACGAGGTCGAGCGCGAGTCGGTCGCGGTCCGCGACGCGATTGTCGGCGACACCACACTGCTTGCGCGGACGAAGAACGTCGGGGTGTTGACGGGCGAGTGGGCGCGACAGGTATGCGTGGTTGGGCCGCCGGCGCGTGCCTCCGGCGTGCCGATCGACGCGCGCCTCGATCACCCGTATGCCGCCTACGACGAGGTGCCGCCGCGCCTGTGCACGCAACAGGCGGGCGACACCTGGTCGCGCCTGTTGGTCCGCGTCGAGGAGCTGCTCGACTCGATCCGGCAGGTGCGCGAGGGCCTGGCCAGGCTCCCCGACGGCGAGGTGCTGGTGGAGGTCGTGGACGAGATTCCGCGCGACCGGATCGGCATCTCGGTGGTCGAGGCGCCGCGCGGCGAGGCCGTGCATTTCGTCATGACCGGCGGGGACAATCGCCCCTACCGTTGGCGGGTGCGCGCGCCGACCTACCCGAACCTGCAGGCGATGCCGGCAATGATCGATCACGCCGCGATCGCCGACTTTCCGATCACGCTCGGCAGCCTCGACCCCTGCTTCTCCTGCACCGAGCGGGTCGAGGCGATCGACGTGCGGACGCGGACGCGCCGGGTCTACTCACACAAGGAGCTTCTCGCGATGTCGCGCGACCTGACGCGCCGGGGAGGACGGCGATGACGACCGCACCGCTGCTCGCGCTCGCACTCGCCCTGCTCAACGTGGCGGTGGCGCTGCTGCTTTCGCCGCTGGCCGAGGGAGTGATGCGCAAGCTCAAGGCGATCGTCCACTCGCGTCAGGGGCCGCCGCTCACCCAGCCCTACCTCGACCTGCTCAAGCTCCTCGGCAAGGAGGACCTGCGCACCACCGGCGGTCTGCCGTACGCGCTCGCCCCGGCCCTCTCGCTGGGCTCGGTGCTGCTGCTGGCGACGCTGGTGCCGCTCGGCGCCGCGCCGCCGTTGGGGTTCGCCGGGGACCTCATCGTGCTGATCTACGTGGCGGCGACCAGCGCGGTGGCTCTGATTCTCACCGCCTTCGCGAGCGGCAGTCCGTACGCGGCGATCGGCGGCTCGCGCGAGATGATGATGCTGCTCTCGGTCGAGCCGGTTCTGGCGGTGGCGCTGGTGGTCGGCGCGGTCAAAGCGGGGACGCTTTCGGTCGGCGGTATCCTCGCCTGGAACGCCGAGCACGGCCCGACCATCAGCATGGCGATCGCCGCCGTCGCCCTGTTCCTCGCGCTGCAGGCGCAGGCCGGCAAGCTGCCGTTCGACATCCCCGAGGCGGACCAGGAGATCATGGGCGGCCCGCTGATCGAGCAGAGCGGCCCGCGGCTGGCCCTCTTTCGCTGGGCGCTGTGGGCCAAGCAGTTGATCTTCGCTCTGCTGCTTGTGCAGGTGTTCGTGCCGTGGCCGCACCTCGGCATCGTGCCGCTCGACGTCGTGCTGACGCTGGTCAAGGCGCTGCTCGTGCTCGTCCTAGTGGGGGTGATCGACGCGGTCAACCCTCGGTTGCGGATCGAGCAGGCGATGGGCTACTACATGAGGGTGGCGCTCTCTGCGCTCGCGGGCCTCGCCTTCGCCGTGATCGGGATGTAGGAGGCGATCCGTGCTGACAGCCAAGCTGCGCGAGGCGCTGATCTGCTTCAGGGCGGGGCGAGTGACGCTGCCGTATCCGTTCGCGCCCCACGATCCTGCTCCGGGCTTCCGCGGCAAGATCACGCTGGATCCTGACCGCTGCTTCGGCTGCGGCGGCTGTGCCAACGTCTGTCCGGCCGGCGTCATCCAGGTACGCGACGCCGGCCAACTCCTCCGCGTGCTCGAGTTCCAGTGGCGGCGGTGCACCTACTGCGGCCGCTGCGAGGAGGTGTGTCCGGAGCAGGCGATCACCATGAGCCAGCAGTTCGAGACCGCGACCGACCGCGGCGACGACATGGTGATGCGGCTCGAGGTGTTCATGGGTCCGTGCCAGCGGTGCGGCCGCTGCTACACGCCGCCGACGCCGCTCGACCGCATGGACAGGACGGGTTTTCGTACCAGTGACGGAGGCAGATCGTGAGCACCGCGGGGCTCAACGGCGGGCTGATCCAGACGCTCTCGATGGTGGTGGTGATCACCTCGGTCGTCGCGGTCGAGGTGCGACGCCTGCGCTTCGCGGCGATGGCGTACTCGGCGCAGGCGCTACTGATCGTCGGCCTGCTCGCCAGCTTCGCGGCGGTCAACCCGTCGCTCTACTGGTGGGCGGCCGTGGCGCTGATCACCAAGGCGGTGCTGACGCCGTGGTTCCTGTTCCGCTTCATCGGCCATGGCGAGGACCGCGAGATCAAGCCGCTGATCGGCTTTGGCCCCTCGGTGGTGGTGGCGGCGCTGCTGATGACCGGCTTCTACCGCTTTACTCATGGTCACGTTGCGCTGTTCGCCCCGACGACGCTCGCACAGGAAGGGGTGTTCCGCACCAACCTGGCGGTGGCCTCGACGGTGTTCGTGCTCGGCCTCTACTGCGTGCTGACGCGCCGCGACGCGACCAAGACGGTGATCGGCCTGTGCCTGCTTGAAAACGGTGTGCACCTGAGCCTGGTGAGCCTTGCGCCCGAGCTGCCCGAGACCACATTGTTTGGCGTCGCCACCGAGGTCGTCGTCACGGTCTTCCTGTTGCTGTACGTGATCGCCGGGGTGCGCAAGGAGTTCGGCACTACCGACACGTTCGCTCTGCGCGAGCTGCAGCGCTAGGGCGTGTTGGGCGAGGGCGAAGGACGGAACTGGAAGGAGCGGGGAGCGCAACATGAGCGAGCAGGTGGCAACCATGGCTTCGAGCATGCCGGCGTGGGCGTTCCTGGTGCCGTTCGCCGCCGGCGTGCTGGCCTTCTTCGGCCGGTGGCTCGGTGCCCGGCTTACGCAATTCCTGGCCGTCGCGGCGCCGCTGATCGTGACGCTGTTGGGCCTCGAGATGGCGCGGCGCGTTGTGGACGGTGCGGTGCTCACGGGCTGGGGCAACGAGCTGCGCGTCGACGGGCTCTCGGTCCTGCTGGTTCTGACCATCGGCATCGTCGGCACGCTGACGGCACTTTACTCGGTGCGCTACGTCAAGCAGCCGGGCCTGCTGACGCGGGTCGGCGCGGCGGCCGCGCAGCGCCTGCCCACCTTCTACGGGCTCTTCCTCTGGTTCATCGCGACGATGGTGTGGGGGTGCGTCACCAACAACATCGTGATGCTGTACGTCGCGGTCGAAGCGACCACGCTGACCTCGGGCCTCCTGGTCGCCTTCCACTGGGACAAGCGGGCGCTCGAGGCCGGCTACAAGTACCTCATGATCCTCACGATCGGCATCACCTTCGCGCTCTTCGGGTGCGTCCTTACCTACGCGGCGGCGGCGGCGACCAACCGGCTCACCGGCGGCCAGGCATTGCTGATCAGCGAGGTGCGTGGCGTCGCGCACCTGATCCCGCCCGCGACCGCGCTGATCGCGGTAGCTTTCCTGGTCGTGGGCTTCGGAACCAAGGCGGGGATCGCGCCGTTCCACCCCTGGCTGCCAGACGCGCACGCCGAGGCGCCGACGCCGATATCGGTGCTGCTGTCAGCCGTGATGATCAAGATGGCGGTGTACGCGCTGGCGCGGACGGTGAGCATCTTCTACCCGCGCTGGCCGACGCTCGCGGTGTTCGTGGTGGCGCTCGGGGTGTTCACGATGGTGCTGGGGATCGTCATGGCGCTGGCGCAGGACGACCTCAAGCGGCTGCTCGCCTACTCCTCGGTCAGCCAGATCGGCTACGTCGTGGTCGGCATCGGGCTGGGTACCTACCTGGGCTGCTATGGCGGGTTGTTCCACCTGCTCAACCACGCGCTGATCAAGGCGCTGCTGTTCATGTGCGTCGGCGCGTTGACCTACGCCACCGGCACACGGCGGATCAGCGAGCTGTCCGGGATGCGCGACCGGATGCCGATCACCAGCGCGTGCTTCGTGATCGGGACGCTCGCGATCGCCGGGCTGCCGCCGTTCAACGGGTTCCTGAGCAAGCTCACCATCTACCTTGCTCTGGCGCAGGCCGGAATGTGGTGGGCGTTGGCGATCGCGATCGCCGCGGGCCTCCTGACCATGGTGGTGCTGCTGCGGGTGGCGCGGACGGTGTTCTGGGGGCACGCTCCCGCGACCGCGGTC
>Ga0208584_1000032_pt1 | contig 19803 bp, 15 predicted proteins | sample NGESurdeep072012_4_FD_184460 | JGI IMG/M metagenome (GOLD analysis project Ga0208584, IMG submission 184460) | Arctic peat soil microbial communities from Barrow, Alaska - NGEE Surface sample 415-1 deep-072012 (SPAdes) | ecosystem: Environmental > Terrestrial > Soil > Wetlands > Peat ...
GCTGCCAATCATTACGATGTTGATCAGCTGCTGCCACCCTTCGGTTCTGAACCTCTTCTTCAGCAATATCAGAACCAGGAGCGTCATAACGCCATATCCGACATCTCCCAGGATCATGCCGAACATGATCGGGAAGAAGACAAATATCAGCAATGATGGATCGAACTCCTTGTACTCCGGAATGGCGAATAGCCTTGTGACCAGTTCATAAGGCTTGGCCAGGCTCGGATTATCCATCTTGGTCGGTACGTCTTCGCCTTTCTCTACAAGGTCGTCTGCTTCTTTGTCCGCGATCAACTGTACTTCAAGCCGGCCTCCGGCCGCGCTTTCCAGCTCGCTCTTCAGCCTGCTGAATTGATCGCTCGGAACATAGCCGTCAATCACAAAGGCATTGGCCGTCTCAGCGAACCTGAGTGGTGCCTCGGTCTTGCGAGTCTGCATTGATAGATATTCATCTGTTGCCAGCATCAGATCTTCATACTGCTTCTTCATGTCGGCCAGCTTCTTTTGGAGCGGCGCCAATTCGCCTTCCAAAGATTTAATGCCGCCTTCAAGAGTTGCAATCGCCGAATCAACATTTCCCTCGAGCTTGGGAACAGATGTCTCTGAAAAACCATGCTCGGAAAGAACTGCTGATACTTCTCCGGCCTTGTCTGCAGGCACAAATATCGCTACAAGAGTTGCATTCTTGGCAGTTCCGGTAAAGACCTCATTAACCGGAGAGACCCTCGCTACGTCTGCATCAACAGGCGTTGCTGCCGTGCCGACAAAGGTCGCCAAAGAATCATAACCATAGTATGCATCTAACGGCAGCGGCAAGACAGACAACGGAGTTAGAGCCTTTATCTGGTCCTGTTTGGACTTAACTTCTGCTTCGATCACAGTGATGCGCTCGAAGGTGGCGGTAACTTCTGCACCGACATTATTTAGAAGGTTGTCCATCTCGGATAGAACCTGCGACTCAGGATAGGTCTTATCAGGAGCCTTGTTCTTTATATCAAGGTACCTGGTAGCAGATCTGAGTTTTATGAGGTCCTCAGAATATTCCTTGGCTTTGCCGATAGGCTTTCCCAACTCGAACTCAGGCTGGTTGCCATTGTAGTTGACAATGTGCAACAAGCGCAACTCATGCAGTTTTTCTATAACTGGAGATATTACGTCCTTTGACCCGGCGACGACTACGCGACTCATCTTTACGGGTCTAAGCATGCAATAACCCCATGAACTCCTTCATCAGATATTCGACTGCTTTGTCCAGCTTTGCGCTGGCGCTGCCGCTCAATGAGTTGACGTTCTTCTCACCACTCTGGATGATTGTCTGCTTCTTAGTCTTGACTTCGCCCTCTGCTTTGGCAACGCTCTTGTCATAGTAGTCCTGTGCATCAGTCTCGGCGGATTTGACGAGGTTCACTGCTTCAGTAGTGGCAGCGGCTATCTTCTTGTCCTTTTCTTCCAGGACTCGCTGGACTGCAGTCCTGGCATCAGCCTCTGCCGTTTTGATTTTCGATAAGATATCGTCTCTAGCCATCTGATCCCTCTACATGCTCCCTCACTACACCTCTTCTATTTTCAAACAGCGCTACATCACTTTGGCTCGTGATAAACGATTTGACCCATCCTCATCTACCAATATAAACTCTTCGGTTTTGCCTTTTGAGCGGAGTTGCCAATCTGATCTTTCCTCTTATGACCCCCAAAAACGCAGGGCTCTTTCCAGCTCTTTGTGGTCTTTTGCATATTCTTTAAGAGGAATTTGCTTTTGCCATGCCTCTACTGCCTGAACCATAGCCCTGGCCCCGGCTTCTGTTCCATCCGGGTGGCCATGCACTCCTCCCCCCGCCTGAACGATGCAATCTATACCGTAGCCGTCCAAATTTCCGTAGACTTTGGCAGGGTATATTCCGCCCGAAGCCACTGGGAAGACCCGCTTGTAGCCATTCCACACCTCACGCAGGGCATCTCTGGAGAGATCGTTCTCTTCTGTTCCCAGCGCCATCTTGCCCATGTAACTTCCCGTATGCAGGTTAGTGCCTCCCGTCATGCGCACCAGTTTGGAGATGAACACCATCGAGATGCCGTGACCCTTATCGCGGGTGAAAGCCCCGTGCATGGTCCTATGTACGTGCACTGGGACCTTCACATGGCGGCTTAGCACCTCCAGGGCCGAGAAGCCGGCCGTCAGGACATCAATCATGACCATATTGGCCCCATGATCCACGGCCTCCTCAGCACGCTCCAGAATTCGGTCCGCGCCGGTGGTGACATTGACTGCATAAAAGGCCTTCTTGCCCGTCTCTTTCTCCACTTTCTCCAGGGCACTCATTACCGCCTCCAGCCGTGGGATGAGCGGGCAGAAGCTCTGATTGGTAAGAGTCTCATCATCTTTTACCAGGTCCAGACCGCCGCGAACGGCGGCTGCTGCCACCGCAGCTGTGCCGGCCGGGTCCAGGCCTACTTTAGGCTTCACGATCGTGCCGATTAGAGGCCGGTCGTGGACGCCCAGGATTTTTCGCGCGTCTTCAATTCCGAACCGTGGACCCTTATGCGCCCGCACCAGGCTCTCCGGGAAGATAACGTCCTGCAAACGCACTTTTTTCAGAGATCCCAGACCGAAGAGGTTTCCTGCCACCACAGAGAGATACTGGGGAACGTTTCCCGGCTCAAATAGCTCTTCAGGAAAGCCGATCTCAACATCGGTTCCTTCGGCCGATATAACCCTGGCCGCAAGGGGATTGTCAGCGCCCCGCACGGCAGTCCATGTCCCTGTCGACTGCTCGGCTGCAATTGCTTCTGCGGCCTTCTTGATGGGAAGGTCAGTTTCTACATGATATTTCGCAATCAGTTCCATAATAATGCTCCTGGTGTCTATCAAAAGCCAGCTGCGCCCCTTATGCACCGAGGACAATTCCCTTCTCTAAATGGCATTGAGGCTTCCATGGCTGCAACCGGTCATAGATGGATCTCTGGCAGATATAAGAACTCTGCAAGAGAGGCTTAAGACTGTGTAGTCCCGATACTCTTGATTTTATATACCCATCCCGGATGCATGGGAAAGAAGAACAAAATCGTAAAGCTAACTCCAAGAAAAATAAGATACACAATTCGCCATAAAACCAATGGCCTTAGCACCAAATCAACCTCGATCGATCACAAAATTAGTGAATAAGTTCATGCACTAGCCTGGGTGACATTCGAGGCGGCGACAGAGAAGGCCAAGAAGATCAAGCTCTACGGATCCGGGCAGGAGCTTTTGGCGGACGCCTTCCTCCGGCAACATTCGCGGCATGGGCCCTATTCGCTTGCGGAACTGAAAAGTTCTCTTGGGAAGATTCTGACAAACTGCAATATAGAGGATTGAAACACATTTTTTCGGTGCGGGGGCAATATATTTATTATCGAAGAAAAAACTTGCCTACTGCTAAAAAATAACAGGAGAATCCATGGTTGAAGGCATAAATGATCACACCCGATGCATCGTTGATCTAAGGCGCCACATGTGGATTGGTGGTATCGAGGAGGATTTGCGGCGGCTCATCTGGCAGATTGCCGTGGTCGGCAAATATATTTCTGCAAAAATCCACGAATCCAACCGCAAGCTGGCCGGCTTCAAGAATGTTTACGGCGAGGATCAGTTGGCGCTGGACCGCATTTCCGACGACATCTTGATAAATATGCTGCGCAACTCCGGATTTGTTCGCGAGTATGCCTCCGAGGAGCTCGAAGATATCGTCACCATCGGTCACGGGCAGGAAAAATATATTGTCACCGCCGATCCGGTGGATGGTTCTTCCCTGGTAGATACCAATCTGGCCATTGGAACGATCATAGGCATACACCAAAATTCATTATTTGACAGCGGCCGGAATTCAATGGTCGCAGCTCTCTATATTACTTACGGCCCGCTCATCACTATGATTTATTCGGCCGGAAAGGGCGTGCATGAGTTTGTATTGGATCGCGAAGGAGAGTACGTCCTGTCCGAGGAAAATATCCGGCTCAAGGAGAAGGGGGCGATCTTTTCACCTGGCGGTCTGCGCAAGGACTGGACGGACAACCATCTGAAGTTTATCAATAAGCTGGAGGCAGACGGCTACAAGCTGCGCTACAGCGGAGGGCTTGTTCCCGACATCAACCAGTTGATCATCAAGCGGGGAGGCGTATTCACGTATCCTGCACTGAGGAAATCGCCCCAGGGGAAGCTGCGGTTGCTGTTTGAACTTCAGCCTATGGCCTTCATCGTGGAGCAGGCCGGCGGCAGGGCTACGGACGGGAAAGATGATATTCTTTCCCTCAAAGTGACGTCCGTTAATCAACGGTCGCCCGTCTACATCGGTTCGGCGGCGGAAGTGACAATGGCGGGGCAATTCCTGTCGCAATAAATACATTTGAGGGGGGCAGCGATGATTTACGAGAATAAGGATCAGCTAAAAAAAGGATGCGAATCCATACTCGCCATTGAAGGCGGCGATGTTCGCGTCTTGAATGAATCCAGGTTTCAGGAAAAGCTAATCGATGATTTAATCTATACTGTAGTTTTCAGTCCCGACCCAGATATTCAGGAAGCCGCAGGTTTTCTGATTCGCAGGGGAGCGGCTGAGCTAGGAATCATGCAGGCGTCGATCCAATCCCTTTACATGGCCATGGGCCGTAAAGAACTCGGCGGATTTACCGTTCCGGCGATCAATATCCGCGGCATTACCTACGATGTGGCGCAGGCTGTATTCCGTGCCGCGATAAAAGGGAACGTAGGGCCTGTTCTTTTTGAAATCGCCCGTTCGGAAATAGGCTATACAAAGCAAAGGCCGCTGGAATACAGCTGTGCCGTTATGGCGGCGGCTGTTAAATCCGGCTGGCGCGGCCCGGTATTTTTACAGGGCGATCATTTTCAGATAAACGCCAAAAAGTTCGCAGCGGACGCGGAAAAGGAAACGCAGACGGTTAAGAATTTAATCCAGGAAGCGATTGTTGCCGGTTTTTATAATATCGACATCGATACTTCTACACTGGTTGATCTGTCGCAGCCCACCATCAAAGATCAGCAAAGAACAAACTTTACGCTTGCCGCAGAGTTAACCACCCTGATTCGTGATCTGGAACCGGAAGGCATCACTGTGTCAGTGGGCGGCGAAATCGGCGAAGTTGGCGGTAAGAACAGCACGGTCGATGAATTGCAGGTTTTCATGGATGGTTATCTGGAAGAACTTAAAAAGCGGGCCGAGGTTTTCCAGGGAATCAGCAAGATCAGCGTGCAGACCGGGACGTCGCATGGCGGTGTGCCGCTGGCCGACGGTACAGTTGCGAAAGTCAAAATTGATTTTGACGTGCTGCAGAAACTATCGGAAACCTCCCGCACGCAATATGGTTTGTCCGGCGCCGTTCAGCACGGCGCTTCAACGCTGCCCGATGAAGCGTTTGACCGCTTTCCAGCCACCGGAACGGCCGAGATTCATCTGGCTACCGGTTTCCAGAACATGATCTATGATAGCTTTGGTTTCCCGGCTGAGCTGCGGGCAAAAATTTATGATCATCTGAAAGCCGATATGAAAGACGAATGGAAAGAAAAGGATACGGTTGAGCAGTTCATCTACAAAACCCGCAAGAAGGGCTTTGGACCGTTCAAACAGGAGCTGTGGAACCTGCCGAAAGACGTCCGCGATAAAATCTGCGCCGAGCTGGAGAGACAATTCGCCTTTTTATTTGATAAGCTCAAAGTCAACGGCACCCGGCCTGTCCTGGATCAATTCATCAACCCTGTTGATGTGCCTCTGAAAATGCCCACGGCACTGAGGAGCATTAGATGGGATTGAGATGACAAAGATAACAATCAGCTTAATCAAGGCCGATGTAGGCGGCTACCCCGGCCACTCTTCGGTCCATCCCGCATTGATCGAGACGGCAGAGTCCAAGCTGGGAGAGGCAAAGAAGGCCGGAGCACTGACAGACTTTAGAGTGCTGGCCTGCGGCGACGATCTCGAGCTGCTCATGAGCCACAAGAATGGCTGCGATAACGGTGAAATTCATGCCTTGGCCTGGGAGACTTTCGAGGAGGCCACTGAGAAGGCCAAGAAACTCAAGCTCTACGGTGCCGGGCAGGATTTGCTGGCGGATGCCTTCAGCGGCAACATCCGCGGCATGGGACCGGGCGTGGCGGAGATGGAGATAGAAGAGCGAACAAGCGAGCCAGTCGTCGCCTTCATGATGGACAAGACTGAGCCCGGTGCCTTCAATCTACCAATTTTCAAGATCTTTGCGGATCCCTTCAATACCGCCGGCCTGGTTATCGATCCCGCCTGCCATCACGGTTTCACCTTTGAGGTCTGGGATATCATGGAGCACAAGAAGGTCTTCATGGACTGCCCGGGTGAGATGTACGACCTGCTAGCCTTGATCGGCGCGAAGAGCCGCTATGTGATCAAGAGAGTCTTTTGCAAGCCGAACAGCAAGATATCCGAGCAGGAGGCCGTGGCCGTAGTGAGCACGGAGAAGCTCTACCAGACGGCTGGGACGTATGTCGGCAAGGATGATCCTGTGGCTCTGGTCCGCTGTCAGTCCGGCCTGCCGGCCCTGGGAGAAGTGCTGGAGCCTTTCGCACTCGGGCGCCTGGTCAGCGGATGGATGCGCGGCAGCCACAATGGCCCCCTCATGCCCTGCTCCTTTGAGACAGCGCACCCTACCAGGTTCGATGGTCCACCCCGCGTCATCGCCGCCGGCTTCCAGATGGCTTATGGCAACTTCGTGGGACCGGTCGATCTATTCAAGGATGTGGCCTTCGACCGTACCCGGCAGAGGTGTCTGGAGATCACGGATTACATGAGGGCGCACGGCCCCTTCGAGCCGGGGAGACTACCCATGGAGGACATGGAGTACACCACGCTCCCCCATGTCATGAAAATCCTGGCGAAAAGGTTCGTAGATGCGGAATAGGTCATCCGCATATTTTTTGATTTATTTTAAATTCGATTCTTCATTTCAATTTGATTTTCTATATTTTCCATCAGGCCAAGCCGGGGTTCTTTATAGTTTGCCGTGCATTAATATAACAGAACTCTGAGGCGGAAAAGAGGTGAACCGAAAATTGGTGGATTTGGCAGGGACGAAAGTGGAGACTGGCGCAGAGACAAAGAGCCCGGTTTCGCCTGAAAAGGAGGCCCCAAGGCCAACCCAGGAGAAGGCCGAAGCGGCAGCTCATAAACCCAAGATGCACCGCCGCCTGAAGGTGGCCCATCCCGAGCGCTGCATAGGCTGCCTGGGATGCATGTTCGCCTGCAGCAGGACTCGAACCGGCACAGTATCCCTGCAGGACAGCGCCATTAAAGTCCAGACCCAGGGAGGAATCGAGGGCGACTTCAGAGTCGTGGTCTGTCGCGGCTGCGAGGACCCGCCCTGTGCAAGAGCCTGCACAGAGGGTGCACTGGAGAAGAGGCCGGACGGCAGAGTGGTCTTCCACAAGGATCTGTGTACCGGCTGCGGAAAATGCGAAAAAGCCTGCCTGGTTGGCGCCATAACCCTGGGAAAAGAGAAAATGCCCATCAAGTGCATCCACTGTGGTGCCTGTGTGGACTTCTGTCCTCATGGCGTTCTGGAACTGGAAGAGGTTCCCGTCTCGGGAGGATGAAAATGCTGCGAAAAATTCTGTACATCGATTTGACAAGCGGCGAGTCCTTTGTCCAGGAGAGACAGGACCTCTTCGAAGACTGGATGGGCGGCACGGGAGCGGGGATCAAACTGCTCCAGGAGGAGTGCCCTTCCGGCACGGACCCGCTCTCGCCAGAGGCTCCCATAATCCTCTCCATCGGCCCTCTCAATGGCATCTTTCCGGTGGCCACAAAGACTGTAGCGACATTCAAATCGCCCCTCACCGGCGAGCTGGGCGAGTCTTACGCCGGTGGGAGGCTCTCCCTGGCCTTGAGGTTCGCGGGCCATGAGGCCATTGTCATCAGGGGCCGGGCGGATCGACCCAGCTACGTCTCCATAAACGATAGCAAAGTCGAGATCAAAGATGCTACTTCGATATGGGGCATCGATGCCCAGAATACGGGCGTGATCCTGCGAGAGCACGAAACCGGCGTAGGCCGCCGGTCCATTATTCGCATTGGGCCAGCAGGCGAGAACCTTGTTCGGTATGCTGGGGTGGTAGTGGACACTTACCGGCACTTCGGACGGCTGGGCCTTGGGGCCACTTTCGGCTCGAAGAATCTTAAGGCACTGGTGATCTCTGGGACGGAGCACGTTGATGTCCCAGATCCTGGGAGGTACAAAGAGGTATACAACCGCCTCTACAAGACCACGGTACAGACGGATGTGATGGAGAAGTACCACGATATTGGGACCTCCGTAAATATCAATGTCCTCAACTGGCTCAAAGGGCTGCCTACCAAGAACTTCATTCTCTCCAGCTTCCCTGAGGGGGAAAAGATAGGCGGAGAGATGTTTGCCGAAAAATACCTTATTCGAAGGCTCTCCTGCGCCGGGTGCCCCATCGGATGTGTGCACATTGCCGCCCTGAAGTCGGCCTTTTCCACCCATCACGAGTTCGAGGTCCGGAAGGTCTCCTACGACTACGAGCCCATCTATTCCCTGGGCTCGAACCTGGGAGTCGAGTCGGCGGAAGGAATACTGCAGCTGATCGATGTCTGCGAAAGGATGGGACTGGATGTTATGTCTGCAGGAGTGGTCCTTTCCTGGGCAACCGAGGCCCTGGAAAAGGGGCTCATCACGACCCGAGAGACTCTGGACGTGCCGATGAAGTGGAACAATGTAGAAGGTTACTCCAAGGCACTGGAGAACATCGTCAAGGCTCCCAATGAGTTCTATCAGGCTCTTGCCAGGGGCGTGGATTATGCTGCCGAAAAGTATGGCGGCCGGGATTTTGCCATGGCTCTGGGGAAAAATGAGGTCTCCGGCTACCACACCGGCCCCGCGTCCATCGTGGGCCAGCTTGTAGGAGTACGTCACTCTCACCTGGACAATGCCGGGTACAGCATCGACCAGAAGGCGGCCAAGAAGCCTATGGACCCGGAAAGAATGGTGGATGAACTCATCAAAGAGGATAACTCCCGCGGCATCTTCAACAGCCTGGTGGGCTGCCTATTTGCGCGAGGCGTCTACACCGAGGAGAACATCATCGACTCTTTAGGTGCCGTTGGCATCTCCAAGACCGGAGAAGAGCTGCAGGACCTGGGGAAGCGGATCTTCGACGAGAAGTACAAATTCAAAGTGCAAGAGGGCTTCGACCTCTCCCGCGCCAGCGTGCCCAGGAGGTTCTATGAGACGGTTTCCGCTTCGGGAATGGTGGCGCCCGAGACCGTAGAGGAGATGCTCCGACTCTATCGGAAAAAGAGAGGATGGAGCTAGCCTAAAACGATGCCCACCCTCTGCAGCGCAATACCCAATTTTCACATGCGCTGCCTATTTGTATCCATTCTCCTTGGCTATTGCAACAAGTATATAATTATCTGAATTATCGAGGGGCTTTGTGACGATGCGTATAACATTATTGATAATGGAATCTCCGGCAAGAAATCCGATAAGGAAGCCCCAAAATTGAAAAATTGACGGTCCACAAGCACCTGTTTGCCGACATGTTTCGAGATCATATTGGGAATTTATCCAAGTTAGTGGTTGTAGCGTAATAACCTAGGTGGATATTCGTATAGAGATCTCTAGAGATCGATATGCCTAAGCTATGCATCAATCATGCTAACATATTTATATAAAGAGGTTATTGCGTTATAAGCACTTAGGATATCAGTATTAATATGAACAAAGTACCAGTACCACCATATGCCGATTAATAAACCCAATAAGACAGCAAACGGTAGAACCAAGTCGTGAATTGATTTGCATCTTGGGCACCGCGGTACTTCTACGATCTTAATGTCATCTCTTAACCCAACACCCAGGCATCACTTGCAACTGATTTACGTTTGCTCAACTCTTTCATATAATTAGACTTCACTCCGGCCATTCGCGTCCTGCAAAAAAAGCAAATCCGTGCCTCATCACCCATACGAATAAACCTCGCGAGCTACTCAGCACCTTCATCTGGATCGGATTCGATCTTCGCCCTCTTTCGGGAGGGCTTGCGGGGTTTGCGGGCATCAGCAGTCGCCTCTTTTTTTGAGGTTTCCGGTTTATTCTCCTGGAGGTCCTTTCTGCGATCCTTGATCATGCCTTTGCGGGCCATCCTCTCCTTGATCATCCTCTTTACTTCGTCGCCCCCAACAGAGAAGACCTCAGCTATCAATTCCCTTGCCACCTCCAGCTCTCTTCCGATCAATTGGTCGCTGACGCTGGATTTTCCTGCCAGATCGCATAAATGATCGAGAGGCTTTTCCACCAGCTGGGATGAGTACTTGTCCGGCACCTCCTTGTAGATCTTGAGCATGCCGAATATGTATGGGTAGAGCGGTGTGGCAGGACTGAGCCGATAGAATGTGTTGGTCTTTTTCTTGGCCTCGGCGCGGGGCGATGGAAGGATCCTGCGTTCCATGGAAACGACCTCCATGCGCTCCAGCTTATCGAGTTTATTTATAAGAGTGGTCTGGTTCCAGAAGGGGCCTCCGCCAGTGGGCCCCAGCTCCCGCCAGATCTGGTTGAGCTGCACAAAACCTCCCTTTCTCTTCAGGTAGACAAGAAGCGAGGCCAAGGGCAATTGATCGCGCTGCAATGCCGAGTAACGAATGAACTCATCCAACATGCATGTAGTTGGGGCAAATAACTCTAAAGCCTTTTCGGTTTTTTTACAAAAGCTTTTTTAAGCTTTCACGCACCTCAATCAGACAGGAGATACAATGCAAGCGATCATTCTCGCCGCCGGTGAGGGGAGCCGAATGAGGCCGCTCACAGCCCACCGGCCCAAGGTCATGCTTCCCGTGGCAGGAAAGCCCCTTTTGGAGCACATCATCCAGAGGTCGCTGGCCGCGGGCCTGGACAGCTTCGTAATAGTAGTAGGATACGGTGCAGAATACATCCGGTCCCACTTCGGCGACGGCAGCCGCCTTGGCGTGAGGATTGATTATGCCGTCCAGGAGAGGCAATTGGGCACGGGCCACGCTCTGATGGCAGCCGAAAGCGAGGCCTCGGATCGATTCATGGTTTTAAACGGTGACGTCCTTCCCGATGTCGGCTCCCTGCAGAATATGGCCAAAGGAGGCACGGCGGTTTCAGCTATCGAAATCGATGATCCGACGCGATACGGCGTCTTCATCCAGGAGGAGGGCATTTTTCGATCCGTGGTAGAGAAGAGCGATAAACCTCCTTCCAATCTTGCCAATGCCGGGATCTATCGATTCAAGAGAAGCATCTTCGACGACCTGCGAACTCTGACCAAATCGGTTCGCGGTGAGTACGAGCTGACCGATGCACTGAACAGGGCTGCCGCCAGGGAGGCGATCAGGATAGTAGAGCTCAAGAGCTGGCTGGAGATCGGCAGGCCCTGGGACATCCTGGCCGCGAATGCTGTTCTGCTCCCTGATGTGTTGCCCAGAATCCTCGGCAAGGTTGAGCTCGGCGCGACTCTGCTGGGCAATGTATCCATCGGCCAGGGTACCATCGTCCGATCTGGAGCCTATGTCGCAGGCCCGGTTCTGATTGGAGAGAACTGCGATATCGGGCCCAATTGCTACATCCGGCCCACGACGTGCATTGGCAACAACGTCCGGGTGGGAAACGCTGTGGAGGTCAAGAACAGCGCCATCATGGACGGCACCAAAATAGGCCATCTCTCCTATCTAGGCGACAGCGTCATCGGCGAGAGATGCAATTTCGGTGCCGGAACCGTCTGCTCCAATCTGCGCCATGACAATGGTAACATAAAGTCGTACATCAAAGGCCAGAAGACGGACAGTGGGCGGCGCAAATTGGGGGTTATAATGGGCGACGACGTATTGACCGGGATCAATACGACTATTTACCCCGGCACGGTCATCGATTCCGGCTTTTGGGGGTCGCCTGCCGCAATTATCCGGGGCCTGGCCTCAAAAGAGAGGAAGAGCTGAGTCTCAATGGAATAGGCCGTTATCTCAGGCCGGAAACCCGGGCTTTCTGAAAACGGCATTGAATCGGATCCGATAGATGCCAATTTGCTTATGGCACGGGGATACGACAAACCTTTTGAAGGCAGAGGATGAGCATAGAATTGAAATGACGAGAATCAAGGTTGAAAGGAGATCTTGATGAGAGATTTTATTTCCATAGCAAAGCCCATCATAGGCGAAGAAGAAGTCGAAGCCGTGGGAGAGGTGCTGAGGAGCGGCATGCTCACCCAGGGCGAAACTGTCAAACGTTTTGAAGAGGAGTTCTCGAATTACCTGAACGTCCGGAACTCCATTGCAGTCAGCAACGGCACCGTCGCCCTGGACCTGGCTCTGAAGGCACTGGGACTCGGGCCCGACGACGAAGTCATCTCTCCCGCATTCACCTTCATCGCAACGGCCAACTGCATCCTTTACCAGGGCGCGAAACCTGTCTTTGCAGATGTGGATGCCAGGACATTCAACATCGACCCCGATGACCTTTTGGAGAAGATAACTCCCAGGACACGAGCGGTTATTGGCGTTCACCTCTACGGCCAGCCATTCGACCTAAAAGCCTTAACGCAGATCTGTGAGGATCGCAATATTGCTCTGGTGGAAGACTGCGCCCAGGCTCACGGTGCAGAGTTCGAAGGAAAGAAGGTGGGCTCTTTCGGCATAGGATGCTTCTCTTTTTATCCCACCAAAAATATGACCACGGGCGAAGGAGGCATGGTCACCACCAATGATGATGCTCTGGCCGCGCGTCTGCGCCTGCTGCGTAACCACGGAGACACAGGAAAATACAACCACGTCGCCCTGGGGTACAACTACAGGATGATGAACCTGCAGGGAGCCATCGGTCTCTTGCAGCTCAAGCGATTGGAGGGTTTTGTCGCTAAGCGGATCGAAAACGCAGAACGGCTCAACCAGAATATCAGGATTATGGGGCTGACCACACCATACAAAGCGAGCAACGTCCGGCATGTCTACAATCAATATGTAGTCCGGCTGGAGGATAGCTTCCCGACCTCCAGGGAGAAGCTCATGGAGTACCTTCAAGCGAAGGGAATTGCATCGGCGGTCCATTATCCCAAAGCTGTTTACGAGCAGCCTCTCTACCGGGAATTGGGCTATGGACAGGAAAGGTGTCCCGTATCCGAGGACGTCGCTCGCCGGGTGATGAGCCTGCCTGTGCATCCTTCTTTGAGCCCATCGGATCTCACGTACATCGCCGAGACCCTGAACAGCTTCGAGGCCTGATACAATGGACATAGGAGTCATCGGCGTCGGAGCCATGGGCAGAAATCATGTGCGCGTCTACTCAGAGCTGAAAGGAGTGGATACGGTTTATGTCTATGACCCGGTTCCTGAAAACGCAGAGCGTATGAAGGAGTTTGCCACGATCTGCAGCACAGAGGAAGAGCTGCTCAGCAAAGCAGAGGCGATCAGCATCTGTGTGCCCACCAGGTACCACTTTGAAACGGCCAAGAAAGTCATTAACGCCGGCACAGACTGCCTGATCGAGAAGCCCATCACCTTGACGGTTGATGAGGGAGCAAGGCTGCTGGAACTTGCTCAGGGTAAAGATATCACTGTTGGAGTAGGCCACATCGAGAGGTTTAACCCCATCGTGGAAGAGATTAGAAAGATCGCCGAGCGACCGGATTACGTATCCATTAAGCGGCATAACCCCACATCAAGCCGCATCACGGATGCCTCGGTGGTAGAGGATCTCATGATCCACGATATTGATATTGTCTTCAATGTCCTGTTCAAAGGCGAAAATGACTATAAGATTTACTCTGCAGGTAGCCGTAACGTCTGCGAGGCCATGGTGGTCTTTCGCGACTCGGTTGTCTCCATCTCCGCCAGCCGTCTCTCCTCTAAGAAGTTCCGAACCTTTTACGTCGAGGCCGAGGACTTTACAACAGAGGGCGATTTCATGACCCAGGAGGTCTATATCTATCGAAAGCCTGGGAAATACGGCGTAGAAAATGAGCGATACCTGCAAGAGAACATTATTGAAAAGGTTCTGGTCAATAAGGTTGAGCCGCTAAAGGTTGAGCTGAAGACCTTTTTGGACTGCGCAAGATCCGGCAAGAGCTTCCCGGTCACGCCGGAAGAAGCCCTGAAGAATCTTGAAATTTGCGAAAAGATTAAGCTGGGACTGCGAAGCGCGTCGGGAGGCTAGAATGGTTTGGACTCTTGAAGTTGTGGAGAGATCCAGGAGATGAATTGTCCCCAAAGCTACTACGCTCATCCCACTGCGATCGTTGAGAGCGAGGCTGTTGGAGAGGGCACAAAGATCTGGCACTTTGCCCATGTGCGACAGGGCTCGAAAATTGGCAAGAACTGCAACATTGGCAAGAGCGTTTATATCGATATTGGAGCAGAGATCGGAAACAATGTGAAAATCCAGAACTTCGTCTCCGTTTACAAGGGCGTCTCTATAGAGGATGATGTCTTCGTAGGACCCTCGGCCACCTTTACTAACGACCTATATCCACGTGCGTTTATTTGGGATGAGGAGCACGTTGTTCTGACGCTCATATCCAAGGGCGCAAGCATCGGGGCCAACGCTACGCTTGTCTGCGGTATAACTGTGGGAGAGTATGCAATGATTGGAGCAGGAAGTGTGGTGACAAAGGATGTTCCGCCCTTCGCACTAATCCTGGGTAACCCCGGCCGCAAAGTCGGTTGGGTCTGCTATTGCGGCCAGCGTCTGAAGGCAATCCCAGAAGATTGCGTCGGCAAAATAGTCCTTAAATGTCCGGCTTGCGAGAGGAATGTAGAGATCAAGGTGTATTGACTTGCGAAGTGTCAGTTGAGGAAGGATAATAGAGATGTATGAGGAAAAGGCGAGGATCGCTGTGATTGGCCTTGGCAACGCCGGGCTCCCACTGGCCGCTGTCATTGCCGATAGCGGCATCGATGTCATCGGAGTGGACATAAACGAAGAGCGCTGCCAACTTATAAATCAGGGAGTGAACCCGATCCCCCAGGAAGAGGGCCTGGACGAACTGATAGAGCTACACGGAGGAAAGAGGCTAATCGCCACATCACGCTTCATAGATGCCCGTGATTGCCGGAACTACATAGTGATAGTACCCCTCTTTGTAGACCAGAGCAACAATCCCGATTTCACAATTATGGAAAAGGCCCTGCAGTCCTTAGGCCTGATCTTGAAAAAAGGAGATCTGGTAGTCCTCGAGACCACCTTTCCTCCGGGAACTACGGATAATAAAGTTCGTCGCTGGCTGTGCCAATCAAGCGGTCTCGAAGAGGAAGACTTCTTCCTGGCATATTCTCCGGAGAGGATAATGACGGGATATAGCATCTCAAGGCTGAGAGATTTTCCCAAAGTGATCGGCGGCACGGACGAAGAGAGCGGTTTTAGAGCTTATCAGGTCTACAAGCAATTCATTTCCAACCTTCATCTGGTCTCATCTGCCAGAGTTGCAGAGATGATCAAGGTGATGGAAGGATGCTACAGAGACGTGAACATTGCTCTTGCCAATGAGCTCTTCAAGATCTGCGATGAGATGGGGATCGACTTCTCTGAGGCCAGAGAGTATGCAAACCATCAGTTCTGCAACATTCATCTGCCTTCCACGGGCGTAGGAGGCCATTGCATTCCCGTATACCCCTGGTTTCTCATAAAAGAGATGGAAAAGCGCGAGCATTTCGACAAATGCCGCTTACTGCATACATCTCGCCTCGTCAACGATGAGATGGTTCAGTACTGGGCCGAGAAAATACTGCTGGAGTGCATGAAATTCGACAAACCGCTTTCTCTCGTTAAGATCTGCATCAAGGGCATTACCTTCCGGGCGGGAGTTAAAGAGTTCTATCACAGCCGCAACCTGGCCCTGGCCAAGCTACTGGCAGATAAGGGCCTTGACGTCTACGTTGCCGATCCCATCCTCTCCGAGGAAGATGTTCGCGGAAAAGGCCTGAGGTATCTCAAAGCAGTTGATGCAGATCTGGTTTTTGATCCATTTGAGCTGAAGTTCGAGGTGTCAGGCCGAACTGCAAGATCAGGAGCCCTCCAATGAAGGTAGCATCTATCGTTGGCGCACGGCCGAATTTCGTCAAGCTTGCCCCCGTATCAAGAGAGGTGCGAAAACGGTTTGATGAGGTAATAATTCATACCGGTCAGCACTACGATTACGAAATGGATAAGATCTTCTTCGATGACATGGGTATACCGGCTCCGGACTACCATCTGGGCATTGGATCGGGGAGCCACGGCCACCAGACAGGTGAGATGCTAAAGAAGATAGAAGAGGTCATTATCTCGGAGAAGCCTGATGTGGTCTTGGTCTTTGGCGATACCAACTCCACACTGGCCGGAGCGCTTGCGGCAGCAAAGTTGCATATCTATGTAGCTCACGTCGAAGCAGGCCTCAGATCCTATGACAAAAGCATGCCAGAGGAGATAAACCGAGTGCTAGTGGACCATTGCTCTGACCTACTGCTCTGCCCTACAAAGACCGCTGTGGAGAACCTGAAGATAGAGGGAATCAAAAGGAATGTTTACCTGACAGGAGATGTCATGGTGGACGCGCAAAGGGATTGCGCAAAGATAGCCGAGAATAAATCGCGCATCCTGGCGGATCTGGGCATAAAGCCCAAAGATTACAGTCTGGCGACGATCCATAGAGCGTCGAATACCGACGACCCGGATAAGTTCAGGGCGATTATAGAGGCGCTGGAAGAGTTGGGGGATATAGTCTTTCCCTGCCATCCACGTGCAGAGAAATATCTCAGACAGTTCGGGCTCTGGGATGATCTGAACCGGCGTGCCAGGGTCATCAAGCCAGTCGGCTATTTTGATATGCTCATGCTGGAGAAGAATGCTAAAAAGATTCTTACCGATTCAGGGGGCGTACAGAAAGAAGCCTATCTGCTCGGGATTCCTTGCATCACTCTAAGGGATGAGACGGAATGGGTAGAGACAGTGGCGGACGGATGGAATGTGCTTGTGGGCTCGAGCAGAGAGAAGATAGTCCAGTTGGCCAGGCATTTTGAGCCAAGCCAAGAACGTCATGATGTCTTTGGTAAGGGAGATGCGAGCATTAAGACCGCAGAACTGATTGAAAAGCTGGTTTGTGGTTCGTTTGATTAGAGTGGAATCATGAGGATACTTCTTTTAGCCAATCAGCCAGAAAGAACCACACGGCTGAAGATGTTCGGAAGCACTCTAAAGTCCCAAGGACATGAAGTGATTATCCCCAACTTTGGCACAAGAAACTGGATCAAAATTGCCGGAATGGCGAAGAAGATCGCCAGAGAAAAAAAGCCTGATGTAGTTCACATCTTCAATGTACCAGATGCGATCTATCACGACTTCTCGGGTCTGAGGGGGGAGGGCTTCAGGAAGCTAATCTACGACTACAGGTCTCCCTGGGGCATCGAGTTTGCGCAAACATTCGGCAAACCAGGCAGGATATTCGCGGAGCATTTCGAGAAAGAACTGGCAAAGAATGCCGACATCATCACCACGGTGAATGCGCCTTTAGGCCGGAAGGTGCAAGAGTATGCGCCCGAAAAAGAGGTGCAGGTTATACCCAACTATCCCTTTAGTTCCTTTGCCAAAGGGAAGCTGAAGGTTGACAGTCCGGAATGGGCGGTTAAACCCGGAAGAGAACCAATAATCTTCATAGGAAGGATCTGCACCCAGGAGGGAATTGGAACGCTCTTGGAGGTGGCGCGTTCCATACCCGACCGGGAGTTCTGGATAGTTGGTGGAGGGCCTCTTGCGAAGTGGTATCTCTGGAGAAAGCCCGATAATGTGAAGAATTTGGGCTGGCAGCCCCATGAGAGTATAGCAACTCTGCTGAATAAGGCCCGTCTCTGCCTGATACCCAGAGAGGAAAACGCCCTCACGCCCTACTCCACAGACAAAAGCGTCTGGAAGCTCAATGAGTACCTGGCACTGGGGAAGATAGTAGTAGCCTCAGGCGTGACCATGGAGGAGAAAAGAAAGAACCTGGTGGTTGTGAAGGCAAGAGAACTTGTCAATGCGGTACGTGAAAATCTCATGCGAGAGCCCGAGAAGCTGAACGCTGAGGATTACAGGTTCTGGGAGATGAACGATAGGATTATCCGAGAGGTTTACGAGAGCCTCTGAGTCTTGGAATACCACCCAGAAATCCATGCCGAAATGAGTGGTAGTGGTCTCACTTCTCTTGAATGGACGAAGGGACAAAGAACGCACAAAAGTGGAGCCTGGCCCTCTTTATTGTATCGATCAGACTATTTAATAAATTCTAGTGTTATGCGTGGCATCCAAAGGCTTGCAGAGCATCACTCCACCGTCACGCACTTGGCCAGGTTTCTGGGCTTATCAATGGGCAGGCCTAGCTTATTGGCCGTGTAGTACGCCAGAAGCTGCACCGCCACGGTACACAAAACTGCAGAGTAGATGGGGCTCGTCTCAGGCAGCTCGATCACCCTGCTAGCTACCTTGCCGATATCCGGGTCTCCTTCTGTGGCGAGAGCAATGACCTCTGCGCCGCGTGCTCTGACCTCTTTGATGTTCGACTGGATCTTTTTGCCACAGGTTGCTAACGCCACCACCGGCGTCTTTTCCGTGATCAAAGCCAGCGGACCATGCTTGAGTTCGCCTCCTGCATAGCCCTCGGAGGGTATGTAGGCGATCTCTTTCATCTTCAGAGCGCCTTCCAGAGAAATAGGATAGAGGTAGTCCCGGCCGATGAAGAAGTAGCAGCTTGCGCCAGCAAACTCCTCGGCGATCTTCTTAATCTCCTCTCTCTTCTCTAAAACTCTCTGCACCAATCCGGGCAGTTTGGTTAGCTCTATGAGCATCTTCCTGGCCTGATCGGGCGTCAGATGGCCGCGGGCCCGCCCCAGACGTATGGCCAGCAAAATGATCGCCACGAGCTGAGATGTGAAGGTCTTCGTCGCAGCCACGCCGATCTCCGGCCCACAGCGAGTAAAGATCGTCCCATCCACCAACTCCGTCACAGTTGATCCGACTACATTGGTAATAGCCAGGCTCCGACCGCCGCAGGTCTTGGCCTTCTTCAGGGCAAGAAGAGTATCCGCGGTCTCTCCAGACTGAGTGATTCCTAAGAGCAACGCCCGCGGACGCATCTGAATGTTCAGGAACTCGGATGCTACTTCCACATCCACAGGCAGGCCGGCGGCGCGAGCAAACAGGTTCTTCGCCAGCATTCCTGCATGGTAGGATGTGCCGCAGGCAATGATGGTCACCCTCTCCAGGGATTTTATCTCCTCTTCGCTGATCCCTAGAGAAAGCCGCACATCCCCATCGATCTCGGAGATGCGTCCGGCGATAGTCTCGCGAATGGCCCGCGGCTGCTCATGAATCTCTTTCAGCATGAAGTGCGGGTAACCACCCTTCTCGGCGGCATTCGCATCCCATGTAATGCGCTCGATATCGACTGGGCGAGGACAGCCATCATGATCCATTATCTCCACTCGATCCGCATAGATGCGAGCAATCTCGCCATCCCTCATGCGTATCACATCTTTGGTGTAAGGAAGTAATGCCGGAACATCGGAGGCCACATAAACGGCACCTTCGCCCTTGCCAATCACCAATGGGCTCTCCTTTCGGGCGCAGACAATATATGGCGAGCTGGCTGCGAGCACAGCCACGGCATAAGAGCCTTCCACTTTCGCCAGGGCCTCGCAGACGGCTTGATAGAGATCTCCTTTGTAATAAAAGTGAATAAGATGCGCCAGAACTTCGCTGTCTGTTTCGGACTTAAACTCATACCCCATCTCGGTCAATAGT